>Ga0075436_100001561_pt1 | contig 15616 bp, 16 predicted proteins | sample RhiMethybrSRZTD5_FD_75303 | JGI IMG/M metagenome (GOLD analysis project Ga0075436, IMG submission 75303) | Populus rhizosphere microbial communities from Tennessee, USA - Rhizosphere MetaG P. TD hybrid SRZTD5 | ecosystem: Host-associated > Plants > Roots > Rhizosphere > Soil | place: USA...
CGAGGGTGTGCCGGGCCTCGCGAAAACGCTCACCGTCAAGACGCTGGCGGCCACGGTGCACGGCTCGTTCCGCCGCATCCAGTTCACGCCCGACCTCGTGCCCGCGGACCTCGTCGGCACACGCATCTACAACCAGAAGACCGGCGACTTCAGCACCTCGCTCGGCCCGGTGTTCTGCAACCTGCTCCTCGCCGACGAGATCAACCGCGCGCCGGCGAAGGTGCAGAGCGCGCTGCTCGAGGTGATGCAGGAGCGCCAGGTGACGATCGCGGGCCAGACGCATGTCGTGCCCGATCCCTTCCTCGTCATGGCGACGCAGAACCCGATCGAGACGGAAGGCACCTATGCGCTCCCGGAAGCGCAGGTCGACCGCTTCATGATGAAGGTGCTGGTGGGCTACCCGAGCGAGGAGGAGGAGTTCGTGATCGTCGAGCGCGTCACGGGGCCTCAGCACGAGCCGGTGGCCGTCGCGACGACCGAGCAGCTCGGCGAGCTGCAGCGCCAGTGCCGCAAGGGCTATGTCGAGCCTGCCCTCATTCAGTACGCCGTGCGCCTCGCCGCGGCGACGCGCGTGCCCGACAAGTACATCCTGTACGGCGCGAGTCCCCGGGCCTCGATCCATCTCATCGAGTGCGCGCGCGCGCTCGCGTTCCTGCGCGGACGCGACTACGCGCTGCCGGAGGACGTGGTCGATCTCGTGCCCGACGTCTTCCGCCACCGCATCGTGCTCTCCTACGAGGCGCTCGCCGAGGGCCTCGCGGCCGACGAGCTCATCAAGCGCGTGATGCAGAAGGTGCGTCCGCCGCAGAAGCCGATGCAGGCCCATGCCAGCGCCAAGCCCAGCGCCGCGCCCGCACAGTCCTGAGGCGATCCTGCGCCGGGTCGAGTGGACGGTGCTCCGTCGGCTCGACGGCCTGCTGCACGGCGACTACCGCACGCTGTTTCGCGGTTTTGGTTTGGACTTGGCGGATCTGCGCGAATACCAGTACGGCGACGACGTGCGCCACATCGACTGGAACGTCACCGCGCGCCTGCAGACGCCCTACGTGCGCGAGTACCACGAGGATCGCGAGATCACGGCGTGGTTCCTGCTGGATCTCAGCCGTTCCGTCGACTTCGGCTCGGGCGACGTGCAGAAGCGCGAGGTCTCGGCGGATTTCGTCGCGCTCCTTGCGCGACTCCTCACGCGCCACGGCAACCGCGTCGGCGCGATCCTCTACGGGCTGGACGTCGACCGCGTCATCGCGCCGCGCTCCGGCCGCCGCCAGGTGCTCGCCATCCTGCACGCGATGCACACCCGCCCGCCGCTCCCCGAGGGCAAGGGCACGCAGCTCGACGCGCTCCTGAGAAGCGCGTTCAACTTCATCCACCGCCGCTCGCTCGTGTTTCTGGTTTCGGATTTCATCAGCGCGCCGGGCTGGGAGCAGCCGCTCCTGCAGCTCGCGCAGCGCCATGAGCTGATCGGCGTGCGGCTGCACGATCCGCTCGAGGGCGAGCTGCCCGACTTGGGCCTGCTCGTGTTTCAGGACACGGAGACGGGCGAGCAGCTCTTCGTCGACACGCACGACGGCCGCTTTCGCCAGCGCTTCATGGACGCGGCGGAAAAGCGCGAGACGATGGTGCGCACCGCGCTGCGCGAGGCGGGCGTCGATTCGCTCGAGCTTTCCACCGATGCCGATCTCGTCGATACCGTGCTGCGCTTCGCCAACCTGCGCAAGCGCAAGGGGAGCGTGAGGGCCAATGAGCTTCCAGTGGCCTGAGTTCCTCTGGCTGCTCGCCGGCCTGCCGTTGCTGGTGGCGCTGTATGTCTATCTGCTCGGCCGGCGCAAGCGCTTCGCCGTGCGCTACTCGAGCCTCGGGCTTCTGCGGCAGGCGATGGCCGGGGCGAGCTGGCGCCGCCATGTGCCGCCGCTTCTCATCCTCGTCGCGCTTGCCGCGCTGATCGTCGCCGTCGCGCGACCGACCGCCAGCGTGACGCTGCCTTCGCAGCACGAGACCGTGATCCTGGCGATGGACGTCTCGGGCAGCATGCGCGCGAGCGATGTCGAGCCCAATCGCCTCGTCGCCGCGCAGACGGCCGCCAAGGCATTCATCGCCGACCAGCCCGACAGCGTGCGCATCGGCATCGTCGCCTTTGCCGGCACGGCAACGGTGGCGCAGGCGCCTACCAAGAACAAGGAAGACCTGTACGCGGCGATCGATCGTTTCCAGCTGCAGCGCGCCACCGCCATCGGCAGCGCGATCATCGTCTCCCTCGCCACGCTCTTCCCCGACGGCGGCTACGACGTCTCGACCTTCAGCTACGGCCCGGAGACGAAGCGCAAGCCCCCGGCCAATTTCAAGCCCGTGCCGCCGGGCTCGTACGGCTCCGCGGTGATCATCCTCCTCACCGACGGGCAGCGCACCACCGGCCCGGACTCCATCATGTCGGCGCGGCTCGCGGCCGAGCGCGGCGTTCGCATCTTCACCGTCGGCGTCGGCACGCCGGAGGGCAAGATCGTCGGCTTCGACGGCTGGTCGATGCACGTGCGCCTGGACGAGGAGACGCTGCGCGCGATCGCCGATCTCACGCGCGGCGAGTACTTCTACGCCGGCAACGCCGTGGACCTCAAGAAGATCTACCAGACGATGAACTCGCGCCTCGTCATGGAGACGAAGAAGACCGAGATCGGCGCCTTCTTCTCCGCGGCCGCGGCGCTCCTCGTGCTGCTCGCGGCGGCGCTCTCGCTCGCCTGGTTCAACCGCATCCTTTAGTGGCCGAGCCCTTCGCGCGCGAGCGGCTCATCCGCTTCTCGCATTGCGATCCCGCGGGCATCGTCTACTTCGTCAACTTCTTCGACATGGTGGGCGGCGTCGTCGAAGACTGGTTCCGCGAGGCGGTCGGGCTGCCCTTCCAGGAGATGCACTTGCAGCGGCGCATCGGCTTTCCGATCGTCAACACCGGCTGCGAGTTCTTCCGGCCCGCGCATCTCGGCGACACGCTGCGCCTCGAGCTCGCGATCGCCAGACTCGGCCGCTCGTCCATCGAATTCGCCGTTCGCGGCTCGGTGGGCGGCGAGGAGAAATTCCGCGCGCGCCACAAGGTGGCGCTCGTTTCGCTCGACAGCTGGCGCGCGCTGCCGATTCCCGAGGACATGCGCGCTAAGATGCTGCCGTTCGTCCAATGACCACTCGCAGCTTCATGCCGCTCGCGCTCGCCGCGGGCGCGATCTTCGGCCTCGCGCTCGGCATCCGCATGGCGCAGCCCCTTTTCATCAGCGCGATGAACTCCTCGACCGGCGTCGGCTACGCCACGATCAGCCTCGCTTTCGGCGTCGCGCAGCTCATGTGGGGCATCGGCCAGCCGGTCGCCGGCGCCGTGGCGGATCGCTGGGGGCCGCGGCCGGTGATGCTGACCGGCGCGATTTTTCTTGCCGCCGGCACGGCGCTGATGCCGTTCGCCTCGAGCGCCTGGGCGATGATCGTCGTCATCGGCCTCATCGCCGGCGCCGGCGCGAGCACGAGCGGTCCGGCCCAGCTCGCCTCCGCCATTGCGCGCTGGATCCCGGAAGCGAAGCGCTCGGTGGCGAACGGCATCATCGGCGCCGGCGGCTCGCTCGGCCAGTTCATCCTCGTGCCGCTCGCGCAGCTTTTCATCGGCATCGCCGGCTGGCAGCCGGCGCTCGTCATCGTCGGCGCCATCGGCCTCGTCGGCGTGCCGCTCGTTCTTTTCATCACACCGGTGGAGCCGGTACACGCCGGCGCCCACGCGCAGGCCGGGACCTTGCGCCAGGCGGTTCGCGGCGCGCTGCGCGATCCGAGCTATCTGCTGCTCACCGCGGGCTTCTTCACCTGCGGCTTCCACATCGCCTTCATCGCCACGCACCTGCCGGGCGTGGTCGCGTTCTGCCAGCTGCCGCCGAGCGTGTCGGCGTGGTCGCTCTCGATCATCGGTCTGTTCAACATGTTCGGCAGCCTGTGGATCGGAAAGCACATCCAGGCGCGGCGCATGAAGATGGCGCTCGCCGGCGTGTACTTCGCGCGCGCGCTGATCATTCTGGTGTTCTTCTTGTCGCCGAAGGTGCCGATCGTGTTCTTCCTCTTCGCCGCAGCGATCGGCTTCACTTATCTCTCCACCGTGCCGCCGACGATCGGCCTCGTTGCAAAGCTGCACGGCGCACGCTACATGGCGACGCTCTTCGGCATCGTCATGCTCTCGCACCAGATCGGCGGCTTCCTCGGCGCCTGGCTCGGCGGCAAGGCGTTCGAGGCGACCGGCAGCTACGACTGGATGTGGTGGGCGGACATCGCGCTCTGCCTCGGCGCCGCGGCGGTGCATCTGCCGATTCGCGAAGCACGCCCGGTGCCGGTGGCGGCGGCTGCATAAATGGTGACAGTCACCATTTTTCTGCTCGCTCTCGCCGCCGGCAGCGCGAGCGCGCAGACGATTCGCGGCGTGGTGACGAGCGGCGCGAAGGCGCAACCCGGCGTCTGGGTCATCGCCGAGACGGAGGAGCTGCCGACGCGCTTCGCCAAGATCGTCGTCACTGACGAGCGCGGCCGCTTCGTCATCCCGGAATTGCCGAAGGCCAATTACCGCGTCTGGGTGCGCGGCTATGGCCTCGTCGACTCAAAGAAGGTGAACGCGAAGCCGGGAAGCGAGCTGCGCCTCAAAGCGAGCGTCGCGCCGAACGAGGGCTCGGCCGCGCAGTACTACCCGGCGATTTACTGGTACGCGATGCTCGGCATCCCGCAGCCCTCGGAGTTCCCGATCGGCAAAGCAGCGAGCCAGCCCGAGTGGCTCGATGCCGTGAAGACGAACGGCTGCATCGGCTGCCATGCCCTCGGCACCGCGGCGACGCGCACCGTCCCGTACGCGCTCGGCCACTTCGATTCGTCGCAGCAGGCCTGGGCGCGGCGCATCACCTCGGGCCAGGCGATGATGTCGATGGTGAACGTCATCGGCCGCACGGACCCGGACCGCATGCTCAAGCAGTTCGCCGACTGGACCGACCGCGTCGCCGCCGGCGAGCTGCCGGCGGCGCGGCCGCTGCGGCCGCAGGGCGTCGAGCGCAACATCGTCGTCACGCTGTGGGACTGGAGCAACGCGCGCGCGTATCTCCATGACGAAGTCTCCACCGACAAGCGCAATCCCACGCTCAATGCCCACGGCAAGCTCTACGGCACGACCGAGGAGAGCACGGACCTGCTTCCGGTCCTCGACCCGGCGAAGCACGTGGCGAGCGAATTCGAGCACCCGGTGCGCGATCCCGAGACGCCCTCGAGCAAGGACAACCCGATGGCGCCATCGCCGTACTGGGGCGCGGCGCCGATCTGGGACAGCCACACCACGACGCACAACCCGATGCTCGATGAGCGCGGGCGTGTCTGGTACACGGCGCGCGTGCGGGCGCCGCAGAACCCGGAGTTCTGCCGCAAGGGCTCGAGCCATCCGTCCGCGCAGGTCTTTCCGCTCGAGCGCGCGAACCGGCAGCTGTCGATGTTCGATCCGCAGAGCGGCAAGTTCACGCTCATCAGCACCTGCTTCAGCACGCACCATCTCGTCTTTGCCGAGGACGCGAACAACACGCTATGGACGAGCGCCGGCGGTGCGGCGAATCCTGTGGTCGGCTGGTTGAACCGCAAACTGTTCGAGGAGACGGGCGACGAGGAGCGCGCGCAGGGCTGGACGCCGTTCATCCTCGACACCAACGGCAACGGCAAGCGCGACGACTGGACCGAGCCCGGCGAGCCGCTCGATCCGGCGAAGGACAAGCGCGTCGTCACCGGCCTTTACGCCGTCGCCGTCAATCCGGCGGACGGGACCGTCTGGGGAACATCGCGCAGTTTCCCGGGCTACGTCGTGCGCGTGAATCCCGGACCGGATCCGACGCACACCGCGCTCACCGAGATCTACGAGCCGCCCCTCCCGGGCTACGGTCCGCGCGGCGGCGACATCGATCGCGACGGCGTGTACTGGGCGTCGCTCGCGAGTGGCCATCTCGCGAGCTTCGACCGGCGCAAATGCAAAGGCGCGCTCAACGGCCCGGACGCCACCGGAAGACACTGCCCGGAGGGCTGGACGCTCTATCCATTCCCCGGTCCGCAATTCAAAGGCGTTGCCGAGACGGGCAGCGCGGAATCGAGCTACTACACCTGGGTCGACCAGTTCGACACGCTGGGGCTGGGCAAGAACGTTCCCATCGCGACGGGAAACCTCAACGAAGGCTTACTCGCGCTCGTCGAGGGCAAATTCGTCGTGCTGCGCGTGCCGTATCCGCTCGGCTACTACACCAAGTGGCTCGACGGCCGCATCGACGATGCGAGGAAAGGCTGGAAGGGCCGCGGCCTGTGGTCCACCACCTCGACGCGCGCGCCCTTCCATATGGAAGGCGGCAAGGGGACGCGGCCGAAGGTGGTGCGCTTCCAGCTCCGGCCGAATCCGCTCGCCGATTGAATCAGTCGACGACCGCGACCACCTGAATCTCGACCAGCTGCTCCGGCTCGCCGAGCTCGAGCACCGCTAGGTTCGTCGTCGCCGGCTTGTGGTTGTACGGCGCGAAGTACGAGTTGACCACCGCGCTCGCCTTGCCGATGTCGCCCATGCGCGGACGCGCGCGGAAGATGAAGACGTGGATGACATCCTTGGGCGACGCACCCGCCGCCTTCAGCGTCTCCATGATGCCGTCCATCGTGCGCTTCACCTGCGCCTCCAGATCGTTGTTCAGGTACTGCAGGATCTGCTCGCGCTTGTGCGGATGGTCGTGGTAGACGGGCAGTGCCGTGCCGCCCGCGAGCCACAGCAGCTTGCCGCTCTTCACCTTGAGCGCCGGCGAAAAGGGCATGAAGACGCTCTTGTCGTAGTTCGGGTGGTTGATCACCTCGAGGTGGTTGCCGCTCTGGGCCGCCGCGCAAGAGATTCCCGCGCATAACGCAAGGCCGAACACCGGGGCCAGCTTTTTCATGACGCCTCCGTTGGAGTGTGAGGGACAAGCAGCGTAGCGCGTCGTACACTGCACGGCGATTCCCCATGGCGAAACGCAGGACTTCCCCGAAACCCACGCGCAGAAGATCGCGGACGCCGGCGCCGAAGAGCGGCGGGTCGAAGCTCGTGCCGCATCCCGCGCCGCGCGACCCGGCGCACGAGGAATGGCGCATCGACGAAGCGGACGACGAAAGCTTCCCGGCGAGCGATCCCTCGGCCGCGGCGCAGCCGCATCGCCCCAAAAGGAAACGAGCGGGCCCCTAGGGGAGGCTCAGATCAGGCGACGCGTGCTTCGGCGAGCGTGCCCGCCTGGTAGTCGCGGATCGCCTCTTCGATCTCTTCGCGCGTGTTCATGACGAACGGACCGTACTGCACGACCGGCTCGCCGAGCGGCTTGCCCGCGAGGAGGAGGAAGCGCGCGCCCTGGCTGCCCGCTTTCACGTGCACGTCGCCTTCGGTGGTGAACACCGCGGCGCTGTGCTCGGCAATGCCGTCGAGCGCGCCTTCGTACACATACGCGAAGGCGTTGTAGCCGTCCTTCACGGGCTGCGTGAACGTCGCGCCCGCCGGCAGATGCACGTCGAAGTACGTCGCATCCGTAGCGCCCGGTGCGACCGGCGCGCGCGTGCCTTGGTATTCGCCCGCGATGACGCGCACCTTGCCCGTGTCTGCGAGCTTCACCTCCGGGATGTCGGAGGCATCGAGGTCGCGGTAGCTCGCCGGCTTCATCTTGTCCTTCGCCGGCAGGTTGATCCAGAGCTGGAAGCCGCGCATGCGGCCGCGGTCCTGCTGCGGCATCTCGGAATGGATGATGCCGCGCCCGGCGGTCATCCACTGCACGCCGCCCGACTTGAGGTTGCCTTTGTTGCCGAGGTGGTCCTCGTGCAGCATGTGGCCGTCGAGGATGTAGGTCACCGTCTCGAAGCCGCGATGCGGATGCGCCGGGAAGCCGGCGATGTAATCGGCGGCGTCGTCGGACGAGAACTCGTCGAGCATGAGGAATGGATCGAGCCGCGCGAAGTGCGATTGGCCGAGGCTGCGGCGCAGCTTCACGCCGGCGCCGTCGGAGGCGGGCATGGACTTGATGATGCGATGGACGGTTCGGGTCGTCATGTTCGCTCCTATATGAGTGCGGGCTCGGGCGTTTTCAATGCCAGCGCCGCGATGCGCTCTCTTGCGCTTGCGAGGGCGGAGTCCTTCACGGCGGGACTGATGGCGAGTCCTTCGGCGTAGATGAACTCCACGTCGGTGATGCCGATAAAGGCGAGAAAGTCGCGCACGTATTTCGTGTGGATGTGCTCCGTGCCGTAGACGCCGCCGCGCGTCACGAACACATAGGCTTTCTTGCCGGTGAGCAACCCAGCGGGGCCATTCCCGGTATATGTAAACGTCACGCCGGCGCGCGCCACGTGATCGAAGTAGGCGCGCAGCGTCGAGGGCACGCTGAAGTTGTACATCGGCAGGCCGATGACGAGGGTATCGGCAGCGCGCAGCTCGGCGATCAGTTCGTCCGAGTAATCGACGAGCGCCTGCTGCTCGGACGTGCGCTCGCCGGGCTTCGCGAGGAACGCGGCGAAGCGCTCGGCGCTGAGATGCGGCACCGGGTTCCTGGCGAGGTCGCGCACGATCACTTTGCCGCCGCGGCGCGCCACGAACTCGTTCGCGAGGGCGGTGGACTGACCGCCGGGGCCGAAGAGGCTGGTATTCAGTTGCAGCGTTGTCATCGACGTCTCCTTGGATGGAGACCATTAAACTATTCAGCGAGCCGATAAAAAAGCGGAAAATATCGGCCATACGTATCGACACAGTCGATGAGTCCGCGCATCACCCTTGAGCAGTGGCAGGCGCTCGTCGCCGTGGTCGATGCGGGCGGCTACGCGCAGGCGGCCGAGCAGCTGCACAAGAGCCAGTCGTCGGTCACCTATCTCGTGCAGAAGCTCGAGTCGCTGCTCGGCTTGAAGGCCTTCGAGATCAAGGGACGCAAGGCCGCGCTGACGCGCGAGGGGCAGCTCCTCTACCGGCGCGCGCGCGTGCTTCTCGACGAGGCGGCCGGCATCGAAAGCGCGGCGAAGAGCGCCTCCGCCGGCTGGGAAGCCGAGATCCGCGTCGCCGCCGAGATGATCTTTCCCGCCTGGCTCTTGCTCAAGTGCTTCGACAAGCTGAACGCCGAAAGCCCGCACACGCGCATCGAATACTTCGAGTCGGTGATTGCCGGCACGAACGAGGCGCTGCTCGCGGGCCATGCAGATCTCGCGATTACCGCGACCATTCCGCAGGGATTCACCGGCTCGCTGCTCATGCCGCTGCGCATGATCCTGGTCGCGCATCCCGAGCATGCGCTGCATAAGCTCGGCCGGCCGCTGACGATGCGCGACCTGCGCGCCGAGCGGCAGCTCGTCGTGCGCGAGACCGATGCGCTGCGCGCGACGAAGACGATGATTGAAGCGGCGCAGCGCTGGACGGTGAGCCATATGTCCACCGCGATCTTCGCCGCGCGCATGGGCTTCGGCTACGGGTGGTTCCCGGAGGAGCGCATCCGCGCCGAGCTCGAGGCGGGCACGTTGAAGCCGCTGCCGCTGCGCGAAGGCGCGGAGCGGGTAGGGCAGCTTTATCTCGTGTACGCGGACCGCGAGAACGCGGGGCCTGGAACCTTGCGGCTCGCGGAAATCATTCGCGAGACGGTGAAAGCGGAATGCGCTAGCGCGGCCGCCGGAACCACTTCGTGATGATCGCCTTGTAGCCGGCCTTGACCGGCATGCCGTGGTGCAGGGTGTCGTAGTTCGGCTTGCCGTCGGGCTTGAGGTTGTTCCAGAGCACCGCCATGCCCTGCTTGGGCGGAATGACCAGGCCGAGGTTGACGAACGCGGTCTCGCCGCCCGCTTCGACATCGTTCAGGTAAACCATGAAGGTCCACGTGCGCTGTCCCAGCGTGGGCGTGGAGTGCTGCTCGAGCTCGTACGCTTCGAAGTAATCGGTGTGCGGCTTGAACTCCTGCGTGAGCTCGTAGTACTGGCCCTGGCTCGGCTCCGCCATCGCCGGGTCGATGCCCATCGCGCCGCAGATGCGATCGTCCAGCATGCGCACGGCCTCCTCGCCGCCGATGAGGTCGCACGTGCGGCTCGTGCGAAACGAGGCCTCGGCCGTGCCGTCGTGGCTGATGGTGGAGGGCCGCAGGCGCGCCTTGATGATCTCGATCAGCTCGTCGCATTCCGGCGGCTGCAGGAAGCCTTCGGCGGTGTAGAGCTCGATACGATCGGAGGGAAAGCGCTTGAGCCCGACGCGGCGGATGTTGAGCGCGCGCTCGGCCACCTCCGGCGCAAAGCCCTCGCGCACGAGCGTGTTGAAGACATCGACGGTGGAGCAGCCGCGCTGAATGTTGTGCGCGACCCAGTCCTGCCATTCCTGTGGGAAATCGGTGCGGGCCATTCGCTTGGGACAGTCGGTCGGCGTCACGGTTCCTGCCGGCGCCAGCCGAGCGGCGAGCGCAGGAATGCCTCGCTCGCCGCGATGGTGAAGTCCGTGCCGGTCCAGGCGTAGCGCTCGATGGTCACCGCGCCGCTCGCGATGCGCAGCCGATTGAATGAGTTCGCCTCCCCGCGCCCGCGCACCGATGTCGCGGTGCCCGCCTGCACGACGAGCGCCGAGAACGCGCCGATCTTGTAGCGCGCGCTCGTCTCCACCGCGTGGCTGGTATGCATGTGGCCGGCGAGGAGGATGTCCGTGCCGCAGCCGGCGAAGATCTGCATCGCGCGGCGCGCGCGGCCGACGAGCGCGCGCGCGTGGTAGGTCGCGGGCAGATCGAAGGGATGGTGCGTCACCACGATTCGCGTGACGCGTCGCTCGAGCGCGGAGAAGCGCCGGCGCACGCGCTCCATCTGCGCGGCGTTGATGCGCCCGGCCTTGATCACCGCCGAGCGCGCGGTGTTGACGCACAGCACGGCGATCTCGTCGTCGACGAAAGCGGGCTCCAGCTCCTCCGAGATATAGCGGCGATAGCCCGCAAGGGGCCGGAAGAATCGCCGGAAGAGATCGTAGAGCGGCACGTCGTGGTTGCCCGGCACGACGAGCAGCGGCGGCGGCAGCGTGTCGAGGAAGCGCCGCGCCGCGCGAAACTGCGCGGAGCGCGCGCGCTGCGTGAGGTCGCCCGACACGGCGACGACATCCGGCGCGAGCGCGTGCACGCGGCGCGCGAGCGGCTCGAGCAGCCGCTCGTCGACGCGCCCGAAGTGCAGGTCCGAGAGGTGCACGAGCGTCCTCATGGCGCGAGGATCTGCAGCGCGCGCGGGCGCACGCGGTAGACGAGCGGCAGCTCGAGCGGCGCCACCTCGCCGTCGGTCGCGACGAGCAGGCGCTGGTGCCGGCTCTCGATGCGAAGCTCGGCGGCGCTCGCCGAGTCGAAGTCCTTGCCGCGCTCGAGGCGCCCGGTGAGCGCGTGCAGCGCGAGGCGCACGAGCCCGAGGCGCCCGCCGCCGTGCGTGACGTAGACGCAGAGCACACCGGCATCGAGGCGGCTGCGCTTGCCGATGTCGAGGCCCGCCATCTCGTAGACGTTGTTGCCGACGAACACGAACGGCGTGCGCCGCCGGTGCGCGGCGCCGTCGACCTCGAGCGTGACGTGCAGGAAGGAATGCGTGCGCAGCACGGCGTGCGCGGCCCAGAGCATCGCGTGCCAGCGGCTGCGGCCGAGGCGCTCCTGCTTCTCGCGCCGGCGCACCATCGCCGGATAGAGGCCGATGCTCGAGTTGTTGACGAAGACGCGCCCGTTCACTTCGCCGACGTCGACCGCGCGGCGCCGGCCCTGGAGCAGCGCGACGATCGCCGCCGCGTCGTCGAGCGGGACGCCGACATCGCGCGCGAAGTGGTTGAAGGTGCCCATGGGAATGATGCCGAGCGCCGTGTCGCTTCCGGCAAGCACGCCGGCGAGCATGTTCACCGTGCCGTCGCCGCCGGCGGCGACGATCGCGCTCGGGCGGGCGCGCGCCAGTTCGCGCGCGATGCGCGCCGCCTCGGCGCCGTCCGCGGGCACGTGGACGTCGGCTTGCGCGCCGGCCGCGCGGAAGAGTCCCGCGATGCGCTCGACGCCGGCATTTGCCGAGGCGCCGCCGGCGCGCGCGTTGAGCAGGACCGGGAACTTCAGGATTTGTCGGCGCCGATCCAGCCGTTCGCCGTGATGTCGAAGACGCCGCCGTCCGGGTCGTAGTACTTCACTTCGTAGAAGACCGCGCCCTCGCCGGGCTCGCCCATCCAGTGCGTGCCGCCGCCCGCTTCGATCGCGGCGCGCACTTCGGGGACGTCATCGACGATGAAGCCGAAGTGGTGCGCGCCGACGTAGTCGCGACCGCGGCTGCCGGCGTATTCCTCTTTGCGGTAATGAAGCAGCGCGATGTTCATCACGCCGTCGGTGAGATAGACGCCGTGCGCGCCCTCCCAGTTGGTCGTGCCGACGCGGCGCAGGCCGAAGGCCTGCATGTAGAAGGCGGCTGCCTTCTCGGGGTCGGGCACGGTGATCGCGATGTGGCGGAGCTTGGCCATGGTGCTATTTTGTCGCGATGCTCGAGGCTTTGCTCGTTCCGCGCACACGCGACCTGGGCGACGGCTTCACGGTGCGGCGCACCCTGCCGGCGGCGAAGAAGCGGGCCTTGGGGCCCTTCGTCTTCTTTGACCAGATGGGGCCGGTGGCGCTGCCGCCGGGGCGGGGGCTCGACGTGCGAGCGCACCCGCACATCGGCCTTGCCACCGTAACCTATCTCTTCGAGGGCGAGATCCTGCACCGCGACAGCCTGGGCAGCGTGCAGCCGATCCGGCCGGGGGACGTGAACTGGATGACCGCCGGGCGCGGCATCGTCCACTCCGAGCGCACGCCGCCCGAGCTGCGCGCGGCGGGCTCGCGCGTCTTCGGCATCCAGCTCTGGGTCGGGCTGCCGGAGAGCGACGAGGAGACCGCGCCGCGCTTCGAGCATGTGCCGGCAGCGCGCCTTCCCGTCTTCGCCGACGGCAAGGCCAAGGTGCGCGTCATTCTGGGCGAGTGGCGCGGCGCGCGCTCGCCTGTGGCAGTGCTGAGCCCCATGCTGTACGCGGACGCGACGCTCGAGGCGGGCGCGAGGCTCGAGCTCGACCTGCCGCACAGCGAGCGCGCGCTCTACGTCACCGAGGGTGCGGTGGAGCACGACGGCGCTTCGTATGAGGCGGGCGCGATGCTCGTCTTCGTCGGCGGCGCGCGCGTGCATGTGAGCGCGAGCCACCGCGCGCGCGTGCTGCTGCTCGCGGGCGAGCCGCTCGACGGCGAGCGTTTCGTCTGGTGGAACTTCGTCGCCAGCAGTCGCCAGCGCATCGCGCGCGCGGCCGAGGACTGGAAGCAGGGCCGCTTCGCCGCGATTGCGGGCGAGAGCGAATTTATTCCGCTTCCCGAAAACGCACCGCAGATCGCCGACTACCCGTAACTTGCGCTCGCGCAAGGTTCGGGAATTGCTTCTGACCGGCTCATGGCATTCGGGCCGGGCGCTGCAACTGAAGCGCCGCCGGCCGGTCGAGACTATAGCGACGACATGAGACGAGGTTTTTACAGCGCCGCAAGCCGGAAAAACACCACCCGGGAGCCGCTCGCGCCGGCACCGCTACAGGAGCCGACTAAGCCTGATGTCGCAGAATCTCGCGCTCCCAAGTGGCGCGGACTCTACAAGCGTCATGAACGACCACTCGTCTTCGCCGGCGGCGCGGTCATCGCGACGCTGCTCGTTGCGCTGCACGGCTCGCTCACCCCGGCCGCGCAGCCGATCACGCAGGACGACATCGACAAGGCGGTCGCGCATACCCTCGAGACGAAGCCGCTGCCTTCGCCCGCAGTCAAGGCCTACCAGGCGGTGCGCGGCTCGATCGTGCGTGTGCGCGCCATCGGCGATGGCGGACTCGAGCAGGACGAGTACTTCCAGCGCGCGATCGGCAGCGGCGTCGTGATCATCGACCGCGGCGTCATCCTCACGAGCCTGCACGTCGTCTCGGGCGCGAGCCGCGTGCGCGTCGAGTTCGAGGACGGCACCGAGAGCGACGCCGCCATCGTCAGCACGCAGCCGGAGAGCGATCTCGCGGTGCTGCAGGCGCGCCAGGTCCCGGACGACCTGCAGGCGGCGACGCTGCGCTCGGCGAAGAACCTCGTCGAAGGCGAGCACGTCACCGCCGTCGGCTTCCCGTTCGGCATCGGTCCGTCGGTGTCGCACGGCATCATCTCGGGGCTCAAGCGCCAGTACCGCTCGCCCGATGGCGAGCACGTGCTCTCCAATCTCATCCAGTTCGATGCCGCCGCGAATCCCGGCAGCTCGGGAGGGCCGCTCGTCAATGCCGCCGGCGAAGTCGTCGGTATCGTGACGGCGATTCTTACCAGCAGCGAGAAGGGGAGTTTCTCCGGCATCGCCTTCGCCGTGCCGATCGACATCGCGGCGGGCGCGGCCGGCCTGCCGCCGTTCTGAGAACGAGGCGATGACGTTCCTCTGGCCGAATGCGCTGTGGATCCTGGCGTTCGTGCCGGTGCTCGTGGCCCTCTACATCGCCATCCTGCGGCGGCGGAACAAGCTCGCGCTCTCGTATTCGAACCTCGCGCTCGTCAGGGCCGCGCTCGGGCAGCAGAGCCGCCGCCGCCACGTGCCGCCCGCGCTCTTCCTTCTGGCAATCGTGCTCATGATCCTCGCCTTCGCGCGCCCCGCGGCGGTGGTGACGCTGCCTTCGCAGCACGAGACGGTGATCCTGGCGATGGACGTCTCCGGCAGCATGCGCGCCGACGACGTCAAGCCGACGCGCCTCGCCGCGGCGCAGGCGGCCGCGCGCAGCTTCATCAAGGACACGCCCAAGAGCACGCGCATCGGCGTCGTCGCGTTCGCGGGCAGCGCCGCGCTCGTGCAGCCGCCGACGCACAACCGCGACGACGTGCTCGCGGCGATCGAGCAGCTGCAGCTCCAGCAGGCGACCGCGGTCGGCAGCGGCATCCTCGTGTCGCTCAAAGCCATCTTTCCCGACCAGGACTTCGACGTGAAGCCGTCGATGCAGATGCGCGCGGGCGTGGGCTCCGCGGCGGCGGGCGGCTCGTCGCGCGCGCTCGGCGCGCCCGCCAAGCCGCAAACGAAGCCCGTGCCGCCCGGCTCCTACAAGTCGGCCGTCATCATTCTGCTCACCGACGGCCAGACGACGACCGGCCCGGATCCGGTCGACGCCGCGCGCCTCGCCGCCGAGCGCGGCGTGCGCGTCTTCACCGTGGGCGTCGGCACGCCCGACGGCCAGATCCTCACCGGCGAAGGCTGGTCGATCCGCGTGCGCCTGGACGAGGATGCGCTGAAGGTGATCGCCGACATGACGCGCGCCGACTATTTCTTCGCCGGCAATGCGCCGGACCTGAAGCGTGTCTACGAGAGCCTGAACTCCAAGCTCGTGCTCGAGAAGAAAGAGACGGAAGTCACCGCGCTCTTCACCGGCATCGCCGCGGCGCTCGCGCTGGTCGCGGCGGCCCTCTCGCTCCTCTGGTTCAACCGCCTGCTCTAACGAATTCACAAACGTCGCCCCCGAAAAAGCGGGGGTCAACGACAGCCTTGCCTAAGGCTGGTGCGCCGACTGCTCGGCGACGAGGCGATCGCCCTCGAAGACCTTCACGCTCACGACGTAGCGATC
>Ga0075436_100001563_pt1 | contig 15607 bp, 13 predicted proteins | sample RhiMethybrSRZTD5_FD_75303 | JGI IMG/M metagenome (GOLD analysis project Ga0075436, IMG submission 75303) | Populus rhizosphere microbial communities from Tennessee, USA - Rhizosphere MetaG P. TD hybrid SRZTD5 | ecosystem: Host-associated > Plants > Roots > Rhizosphere > Soil | place: USA...
GAGGTCATCGGCGGCACCGAGGAGACGACCACGGGCGTGATCCGGCTCCGCGCCATGGCGGACCGCGGCGTGCTGCGCTACCCGATCATCGCCGTCAACGAGGCCGACACGAAGCACATGTTCGACAACCGGTACGGCACCGGGCAGTCGACCATCGACGGCATCATCCGCGCGACCAACGTCCTGCTCGCGGGCAAGAAGTTCGTCATCGCCGGTTACGGGTGGGTCGGCCGCGGGCTGGCGTCGCGCGCGAAGGGACACGGCGCCGACGTCATCGTCACCGAGATCGATGCGGTGAAGGCGCTGGAGGCGGTGATGGACGGCTTCCGGGTGATGAAGATGGAGGAGGCGGCGCCGCAGGGCGACATATTCGTCACGGTGACCGGCGACGTGAATGTTCTGGACCGCGCTCACTTCGAGGTGATGAAGGATGGCGCGATCCTGGCCAACTCCGGCCACTTCAACTCCGAGATCAACCTCAAGGCCCTCGACGAGATGGCCTCGGGCGTCCGTGAGGTGCGGCGCAGCGTGCAGGAGTACAAGCTCGGCGACGGTCGAAGGCTGCACATCCTCGCGGAGGGCCGCCTGATCAACCTGGCGGCGGCCGAAGGCCACCCGGCCGCGGTGATGGACATGAGCTTCGCCAACCAGGCGCTGTGCGCCGAGTACATGGCCAAGAACGCCGACACGCTGGAGAAGAAGGTCTACGACGTGCCGGACGACATCGACGCCGAGGTCGCGCGCCTGAAGCTGCGCTCCATGGGCGTGGCCATCGACACCCTGACCGAAGAGCAGAAGAAGTACTTGAGCTCCTGGGAGGAGGGAACCTAAAGGATTTTCGGACCAGCTAGGCGCACCTGGGTCCTGGGTGGTGGCGGCGCGCGTGGCGCTGCGCAGGTCGGGGTGCTGCAGGGCCTGTTCGAGTCCGGAGTCGAACCTCCCGGCGCGGTCGTCGCGGTCAGCGTCGGCGCGCTGAACGGGAGCGCGATCGCGGCCTATCCGTCGCTCGCCGGCGTGCACATGCTGCGCGAGCTGTGGGTTTCACCCCAGGCGGCGGCCGTCTTCCGCGCCCACCCGCTGGGCGTCGTGCTGTCGGGGCTGCGCCGGCAGCAGGTCAGCGCCTTGCCTCAGACGAACGTCCGCCGGCTAGTCGAACGCGCGGAGTCGCTCACCGGCTTCACGAAGTTTGAGCAGCTGCGTCTGCCGCTGAGCGTCGTCGCGACGGACTACAACTCGGGCAAACGCGCCGTCTTCCGCTCCGGCGACCTGATGCCGGCGCTGCTCGCCTCGACCGCCATCCCGGGGGTCTTCCCGTCGGTCGTGATCGAGGGCCGCGAGCACATGGACGGCGGCGTCGTCGACAACACCCCGCTGGACATCGCCGTCGACAACGGCGCGCGTGACGTCATCGCGATCAGCCTCATGGCCGGCAGCGAGCAGGAGATGGTGCCGGCCTCGTGGCCCGAGCTCATCGCGCGCACGCTGCAGCTGACGCTGCATCACCAGATGCTCAGCGAGTACGAGCGCCTGCGCGACCGCGCGCGGATCACGGTCCTGTGCCCCGTGACGTCGCCGACCGCGACCTGGCAGATGAAGCGCATGCACCTCGAGGCGGTGATGGAGTCGTCGCGCGAGGCCACGGTGGCGCTGATGGCGCGACGCGGTTCACGGCTCTTCCGCCACTCGGGGATCCACTATCTGAACTTGCCCTAGGATTTCTCCGTCCCGGGAGCAAAAGCCTGGTCGCTTGGGGACGCAAGTCCTTGCCGGCGTGGGCGATTCAAAGGAGGACCACCCGTGTCGTCTCTGTTCACGTCCGAGTCCGTTTCGGAAGGCCACCCCGACAAGCTCGCCGACCAGATCTCCGACGCGATCCTCGACGCGATCCTCGCGAAGGACCCACTCGCCCGCGTGGCCTGCGAGGCGATCGTCACCACCGGCCTGGTGCTCCTGGTGGGTGAGATCACGACCGACTGCTACGTCGACATCCCGCGCATCGTGCGGCAGACCGTCCGCGAGGTCGGATACACGCGCGCGAAGTACGGCTTCGACGCCGAGACCTGCGGCGTTGTCACGAGCATCGACGAGCAGTCCCCCGACATCGCCCAGGGCGTCGACGTCGGCGGCGCCGGGGACTCGGGGATGATGTTCGGCTTCGCCTGCGACGAGACCCCGGAGCTGATGCCGCTGCCGATCAGCCTCGCGCACAGGCTGGCGCGCAAGCTCGCCGAGGTTCGGCGCAACAAGACGCTCAGCTACCTGCGCCCGGACGGGAAGGTGCAGGTCACGGTTCGCTACGGTGACGACGGCCGGCCGCAGGGCGTCGAAAACGTGGTCGTGTCGGCCCAGCATCATGAAGAGGTCGACACCGATCAGCTGCGCTCCGACATCACCGAGCACGTCATCGACGCGGTGATCCCGGAGGAGCTGCGCGAGGGCGGCCTGCGCGCATACATCAACCCGACCGGGCGCTTCGTGATCGGCGGGCCGGTCGCGGACGCGGGCCTCACCGGCCGCAAGGTGATGGTCGACACCTACGGCGGTTACGCGCGCCACGGCGGAGGGTGCTTCTCGGGTAAGGACCCCACCAAGGTCGACCGCGCCGGCGCGTATGGCGCGCGGTACGTCGCCAAGAACGTCGTCGCCGGGGGCCTGGCGACCCGCTGCGAGGTTCAGCTGTCCTACGCCATCGGCGTCGTCAAGCCGGTGGCGGTCCGGGTGGACACCTTCGGCACCGGCACGGTCCCGGACGAGAAGATCGCCACCGCCATAAGCCGCATCTTCGACCTGAGCCCGCTGGGCATCATCAAGGAGCTCAACCTGCGGCGGCCGCTGTACCGGCAGACCGCCGTGTACGGACACTTCGGGCGCACCGATCTCGATCTGCCGTGGGAATCGACCGCGCGCAGCAAAGACCTCGCGGCGGAGCTCGCTTGACCAAGACGATCGCCGTCATCCCGGCAGGCGGAGCGGGCACGCGCCTGTGGCCGCGGTCGCGGCGCTCGACGCCCAAGCACACGCTGCCGCTCGGCGGCGGCGGCCGGCCTCTGCTGCGAGACACCTACGACCGCCTGAGACCCCTCGCCGACGAGATCTATGTCGTCACCGAGGCGCGCCAGCGTCAGATCATCGAGTCCGTGCTGCCAGAGCTCGACAGCGATCACATGATCATGGAGCCCGTCGCGCGCGGCACCACGAATGCGTACGGTCTGGCCGCCATGACGATCGCCGAGCGGCATCCCGACGCGGTAATGGTCGCGATGGCATCGGACCACGTCGTGCGCGGGCGCGCTCAGATAAACCGCGCGGTCAAGCTGGCGATCAAGGGCGCTTCGACCACCGACAGCCTTGTCCTCTTCGGCCTCAAGCCGACCTTTCCCTCGACCGGGCTCGGGTACATCCATGCGCCGCGGCGGGGGCCGGCCGGCACCTACAAGGTCGAGGGCTTCAGGGAAAAACCAGACCTGCGCACAGCACGCCGCTTCATGAAGGCGGGCGGTTACTACTGGAACCTTGCCTGGTTTGCGTGGCGGGTCGATGTGTTTCTTGGTGAGCTCAAGCTGCACGCGCGCCGGCATTTGACTGGACTCGAGAAGGTGCTCGCGGCCCGGCGCGCGGGCGACGAGGATGGCGCCACGAGGCTGTACGCGAAGCTGCCCAACGAGGTCATTGACCGCAGCGTCCTCGAGAAGACCGACCGCCTGCTGCTCGTCCCCGCTGATTTCGAATGGGCTGACATCGGCAGCTGGGCCGAGCTCGGCGACCGGGTGCGCGCCGATGCGCGAGGCAACTCGGTCGAGGGGGAGTCGGTGCTGATCGACACGCGCGACAGCATGGTGTTCGGGTCACGCCGCCTGGTCGCCGCGATCGGTCTCGAGGACATGATCATCGTCGACACCGAGGACGCAATCCTGGTCTGTCCACGCTCTCGCGCGCAGGACGTCAAGCTCGTAGTCGAGGCGCTCAGGCGTTCGGGCAAAACCCGCTACCTTTAATTGATCTTGGCCCTTCCTGAGATCAAATTCGGCACCGACGGGTGGCGCGGGATCACCGGCGACGACTTCACCTACGCGAGCGTGCGCCGCGTCGCCAAGGGTGTGGCGGACTACATGAAGAGCCGTTCGAGCGACCCGCTCGCGGTGGTCGGCTACGACTGCAGGTTCGCCTCCGAGGAGTTCGCGCGCACGGTTGCGGACGTCTTCGCGGCCAACGGGCTGAAGAGCCTTTTGTTTGATCGCCCGTCACCGACGCAGGTTGCGTCCTGGACCGTGATCGACCGCAAGGCGACCGGGGCTGTGGCGATCACGGCAAGCCACAACCCGTATCTGTTCAACGGGGTCAAGTACAAGCCGGAGACCGGCAGCTCAGCGCCGACCGAGGTCATCAAAGAGCTCGAGCAGCGGATCAATGCGCTCGGCGAGGTCGAGCGGCCGGACCGTGAGAAGGTCGAGTCGCTGGTCACGGTCTACGACCCGCGCGAAGCGTATTACCGCCAGGTCGGCAAGATCGTCGATCTCGATGAGATCCGCAACGCCGGGCTGAGGGTCGTGCACGAGACGATGCACGGCTCGGGGTACGGATACGTCAAGGAGCTCATCGGCGGCGGCAAGACAACGGTCACCGAGCTGCACGCCGACCGCAACCCTTTCTTCGGCGGCCATCCGCCGGAGCCGATTCCGCCCAACATCGACGAGGCGATCGCTGTGATGAAGAAGGGCGGTCACGACCTCTGCATCCTCACCGACGGCGATGCCGACCGCGTCGGCATCATCGACGAGACCGGCCGCTTCATCAACCAGCTGCAGGTCTTCGCATTGCTGGTGCTGCACGTCTTCGACGTGATGAAGATGACCGGGCCAATCGTCAAGACCGTGAACATGACCGCGATGGTCGAGCAGCTCGCCAAGCAGTTCCACACGGAGATCTACGAGGTCCCGGTGGGCTTCAAGTGGGTCGCGCCAAAGATGATGGAGACCAACGCCGTTATCGGCGGGGAGGAATCCGGCGGCTTCGGGCTGCGCGGCCACATTCCGGAGCGCGACGGCATCCTGGTCGGGCTCCTGTTCGCTGACATGATCGTGCGCCGCGGCAAGCCGCTGTCGCAGATCCTGAAGGACCTCGAGGAGCGCGTGGGGCCGCACGCGTACGCGCGTCACGACATCCACCTGAACCGCGACACCTACGACCGGGATCGCAAGCGCATCACCGAGCAGCTCGCGTCGCACCAGCCGAAAGAGATCGCGGGCGTGAAGGTCACGCGCGTGCGCGACGACGACGGGTTCAAGTTCTACCTGGAAGACGGCAGCTGGGTCCTGTTCCGGACCAGCGGCACCGAGGCGCTCATCCGCATCTATTCGGAGGCTCGTGATGCGGACGCCGTCGAGAAGCGGCTGCAGGCGATCGAGGACATCGTCGGGCTGAAGAAAGAGGTCCATGCCTGAGCTCCCGGCGGTAAAACGCGCTGAGGAGTCGATCGTCGAGAAGCCCTGGGGCTACGAGGTCCGCTGGGCGATCACGGAGCGCTATCTGGGCAAGATCCTGCATGTGCGCAAGGGCGAGGCCCTTTCCCTGCAGTATCACGAGCGCAAGGATGAGTTCCTCCTCATCACGCGCGGCGCGATCGACGCCGAGCTCGGCGGGGAGGATGGCGAGCTCAAGACGGTGCGCCTGAGCGAGGGCGACACGATCCATCTCGAACCCGGAACCAGGCATCGCTTCACCGCGGTCGAAGACGCGGATATTTACGAAGTCTCCACACCCGAGATCGACGACGTGGTGCGCTTAGAAGATCGCTACGGCCGGGTCTCCGGCTAAACTCCCGAGGCTGTGAAGACCCCGCCAGGTCAGCGAGAGACGCCCGCGCCCGTCGCGATCGTGGTGCAGGGCGAGCGCGACCGCCGCTTCCTCGTTTTCGCGGGCATCGTGCTGGTCGCGATCGCGCTCGGCTTCAAGTCCGAGCTCCTGGCTCAGAACCAGGTCTGGATGCTCGGCCTCGGGTTGATCGTCGTCGCCGCCCCGGCGATCCTTGCCTACCTGCGCAGCGCGGAAGAGCCGCCGGCCGTCGAGCACTACATCCCGGTCGCGCTCGGCGCGATCACGCTGGCCGGGCTCGCGATCCTCGTCCCCGAGCAATGGAAGTTCCTGATCCTGACCGCCATCTTTGGAGTCGGGTTCGTGGTCGCAGGCCGCCTCGACTACCTGCGCCTGCGCAACTCGGAGAAGCGCGGGCACCTGGTCGTGCAGGAGGCCATCCTCATCTGCGTCCTCGCGGGCGCGTACCTGGTCGTGGTCACGCTGCCTTTCAACCCGATCCTGCGGCTGCTCTGGATCCTCACGATCACGTTCCTCGCGTCGTATCGCAGCTTCCGGATCAACGGCTCGTCCATCGCGCCGAGCCGCGCCTTCATCTTCGCGGTGTTCGTCGCGCAGGTCGTGACCTTCCTGGCCTGGGCGGTCGTCACGCTGGAGAGCTTCCTCATCCTCAACGAGGGCACCTTCGCGGTGATCCTGCTCTTCGCCTGGTACATCAACCGCGGCCTCGTCCGCCACACGGTGGAGGACAGCTTCTCGCGGCACGTGGTGCTCGAATACGTCGCCTTCGCCGCGGTGCTGATCTACCTGTTCGTGAGCAGCTACCAGCCCGGTCGGTAGGGAGCGGTGTCCGCTCCCGGGAATCGAAGCGCGCGCGCGTCGGCTTACATGCCGAGGTAGGCCTTCTGCACCTCGGGTGAGCTCAAGAGCTCCTGGCCCGTGCCCGACTGCACGATGACGCCGGTCTCGAGCACGTAGCCACGGTGCGCGACCTCCAGGGCCTTGTTCGCGTTCTGCTCGACGAGCAGCACGGGCGTCCCGCGAGCGTTGATCTCGCGGACGATGCTGAAGATCGTCTCGACCAGGATCGGCGCCAGGCCCAGCGATGGCTCATCCAGCATCAGCACCTTCGGATCGGCCATCAGCGCGCGGCCCATCGCGCACATCTGCTGCTCGCCCCCGGACAGGGTGCCGGAGATCTGGCGGGCCCTTTCCTTGAGCCGCGGGAAGAGCTCAAACACCCGGTCCATGTCGCGCTTGATCGCTGCGCTGTCATTGCGCGTATACGCGCCCATGCGCAGGTTGTCCAAGACCGTCATGCGTGGAAATAGCCGCCGGCCCTCGGGCGACTGGCATATGCCGAGGTCGACGATCTTCTGTGGCTCGGTCCGCGTGATGTCGCGTCCGTTGAACGTGATCGATCCCCGCGACGGGTGCATGAGTCCCGAGATCGTCCGGAGCGTGGTCGTCTTGCCTGCTCCGTTGGAGCCGATGAGCGCGACCACCTCGCCCTGATCGACGGTGAGCGACGCCCCGCGGACCGCCTGCACGCGGCCGTAGAAGACGTCGATTCCGCTTACTTCGAGGAGCGCCATCCTGCTAGGCGCTCTTGCCCAGGTAGGCCTCGATCACGCGCTGGTTGTTGCGCACCTCGTTCGGCGTGCCCTCGGCGATCTTCTCGCCATGGTCGAGCACCGCGATGCGCTGCGACGCTTCCATCACCACGCGCATGTCGTGCTCGATCAGGAACACGGTGATGCCCTTGTCGATGATCTTCTGTACCAGGGCCATCAGCTCGACCTTCTCCTGCGGCGTGAAGCCGGCGGCCGGCTCGTCAAGAAGCAGGAGGTGTGGCTCGGTCGCCAGCGCCCGTGCGATTTCGAGGCGTCGCTGCTGTCCATAGGCGAGGTTGCGGGCGAAATCGTCTGCTCGCTTCTCGATGCCGACGAACTGAAGTTGCGCCATCGCCCGCTCGGCCACCTCCCGCTCCTCGTGGTGGAAGAGTGGCGTGTGGAACAGCGAATCCCAGAGCTGCGCTCGCATGCGCACGTGGCAGCCCACCTTCACGTTGTCGAGCGCGGTCATGTACTCGAAAAGCCGGATGTTTTGAAAGGTGCGGGCGATGCCCAGCTGGGCGGTCTTGTGCGGCTTGGTGCCCGCAATGTCATGGCCCTCAAATACGACAGCGCCGGCCGTCGGGGCGAACATCCCCGTGATGCAGTTGAACAGCGTGGTCTTACCGGCCCCGTTGGGCCCGATCAGGGCGAACACCTCGCCCTTGGGCACATCAAAGCTGACCTGGTCGACGGCGGTGAGGCCGCCGAAGCGCTTGATGACGCCCTGGAGGGACAGGATCGTCCCGGCATCGGCGCTGCTCATACCGGCGCCGCCGCCGACGTCACCGGCTCGTCGTGGACGCCACGCTTCAACTCCTGTGCGCGGAGCCGGCTGGGGAGCAGGCCCTGCGGGCGCAGAAGCATGGTGCCGACCAGGATCAGTCCGAACATGATGAACTGCAGCCGGTGGACGAACTCGGCGAGACCAGGCCAGTTGGGCGTCACGTTGTTGAGACTGCCAAGCCCGATCGCCTGCACCCAACCGGACACGGCCTGCGGCGCCGCCGGTAGGAAGTAGTAGAGGACGGCGTAGAGCACGATCGCCCCGATGATCGCGCCGGGGATGTTGCCCATGCCTCCGAGCACGACCATGGAAAGGATGGTGATCGAGACGATGAACGTGAACTGGTCGGGGCTGACCAGCGACAGCTTGGCGCCATAGAAGGCTCCCGCGAAGCCGCTCACCGAAGCACCGATGGCGAAGGCGAGAAGCTTGATGGTCACGGTGTTCACGCCCATGGCCGCCGCAGCGGTTTCGTCCTCGCGCACCGCCATCCATGCTCGGCCCAGACGAGAGCGTTGGAGATTGTTGACCGCGAGGACGCTGAGGATGATCAGCAACACGATCAGGACGTACCACGCTGTGTAGTTGAACGACACGAATCGAAAGTTCTGCTCGATCGCAAGGTCCGTGCCTGCCCACGGCCCGGTGATCCAGGCGGGCAGCGTCGGCACGTCCAGGGCGCTGATCCCGTTGACGCTCGACGTCCAGGCGTTGAGGTGCGGATTCTTGAAGAACCGCGGCACGATCTCGCCGAAGCCGAGGGTCACGATCGCGAGGTAGTCGCCGCGCAGCCTGAGGGTCGGCGCGCCCAGGAGCGCACCCGCGGCGGCGGCAATGAACAATCCCACGAAGAGGGCGATCCAGAACGGCACGTGCAGCGCCGTGTGGAGCGGAGAGCCGATCAGCTGCTGCGACGCAAGCATTCCGTATGTGTAAGAACCGATCGCGAAGAAAGCCGCATATCCGAGGTCGAGCAACCCGGCGAACCCGACCACGACGTTTAGACCGATCGCCATCAGGACGAACACGCCGCCATCCGCCGCAAGGCTGACTAAGAAGTCATTGGAGTCTCCGCCCAGAAAGAACATGAGCTCGGGAAAGATCAACGCCCCGACCAGCAGCACGGCGTACGCGATGGCGTTCGGATTCCGCGAGTTCTCGCGGACGACGTCCATTAGCCGGCTCATTTTTCAGGTACCCGCATACCGAGCAATCCGGTGGGGCGGAACACGAGGGTCGCGATGAGGATGCCGAAGATGATGATCTCGGTCCATGACGAGTCGAAGTACCCGTTGTTGAAAGCGCCGATGATCCCGATGAGGAGGCCGCCAAGGGCCGCGCCTGGGATGTTGCCGATGCCGCCGAACACCGCGGCTGTGAACGCGATCAGGCCCGAAATGAATCCCAGGTCGAACGTCACGTTGTTGATGTAGAGGCCGTAGATGATGCCGCCTGTCGCGGCGAGCACAGCGCCGATGAAGAACGTCGCCGCGATGGTGCGGTTGATGTCGATGCCCATCAGCTGAGCGGCATCCCTGTCCTGCGCCGTCGCGCGCATCGCCTTACCGAGCTTGCTCAGGTTGATGAACATCGTGAGAGCCACGACCATGATCACCGCGACCACAATCACGATCACGTCCTTTGTGCTGAGCTGGATCGGACCGAAGTTGATCGCTACGTCGGGCAGGAGGTCGGGATAGTGCAGGTTGAACGGGCCGCGCCAGATGTACATGGCGCCCTCGAGGATCGCCGACATTCCGATCGCGGTGATCAGCGGCGCGAGACGAGGCGCGTGCCGCAGCGGCCGGTAGGCGATGCGCTCGATGGCGACGTTGATGCCCCCGCAGATGAGCATCGTCGCGAGCGCGATCAGGATCATGGGGAACAGCCATCCGATTCCCGCCTTGCCTTCGGTGACGCCGAACATCGGCATGAGTGCGAGGCTTACGAACGCGCCAAGCGTGAACACGTCGCCGTGCGCGAAGTTGATCAGCTCGATGATGCCGTACACCATCGTGTAGCCGAGCGCGATGAGGGCATAGATCGCGCCGTCGGCGACCCCGATGACGAGGATCTGAAAGAAGTAGGTGGCGCCATGGGCGAAGACCTGGCCCAGGGTCAGCGCGACGGCCACTGCGACGATGAGCAGCCCGAGCAGCGAGGAGAACTGGGTGTTGCCCCACGACCGCAGGATTACGGGTACCCGGGCCAGGGCTGCGCTCACGTGTCTCCCTTCAAAGTGCCGCTAATGATATTGAGGGGGCGACGCCGCCCCCTCAATATCTTTTACGAAACGATTAGAGGTACTAAGCGCCCTGCGAGAACTGGGCCTTGAAGGTCCACGTGCCGCCCTTCAGCTGCTGCAGCTGCAGGGTGGGGTGGGTCGGGTCACCGTTCTGGTCGAACGTGATCGTGCCGGTGAGGCCCTGGAAGTTGCTGGTCTTCGCGACCTGGTCCAGAACCTGCTGGCGGGTCGGCATGTTGCCGTTGTTGGCGTCGATCGCGCGCCCGATGGCGTCGATCAGGATCGCCGCGCAGTCGTAACCGGCGAAGGTGTAGGCGCCGATGTCGGACGCCTGGGTGTACTTGGCCTTGTAGGCCGAGACGATCGAAGCGGCGCTCGGGTTCTGGGTCGCGTCCGCGACACCCTGGGTCGCGAACATGTGGTCATTGGCGTTCGACCCCGAGTCCTTGACGCACTGCCCGTCCCCGATGCCGTCGGGTCCGAGGTAGAAGATGCTGCTCGCCTGGGCCGCAGTCATCTCACCGCGGGCGATGCAGCCCTTGGTGGCGGAGGTTGCGCCCGAGTAGATCGCCTGCGCGCCCTTGCTGACTGCCGAGGCGATGAAGTCGTGGAAGTCTGACTTCGACTTGGGGTCGAAGCTCTTGCGGTCGACAACAGTGCCGCCCTTGGAGGTGAACTCCTTGGCGAAGTTGTCGGCCACGCCCTTGCCGAAGGTCTCCTCGTCGTCCCAGACCGCAGCCTTGGTGATGCCAAGGCCGTCCGGGGCCGCCTTCAGGGCGAAGTCCGCCATGGCGGGACCCTGGAAGGTGTCTGCTGCCGCGACACGGAAGTAGTTGTTCTTACCGGTCGGGCGCAGGCTGGCCGGCGTGAAGCCGTTCGCCGACTGGCAGTAGTCGAACGTCTGGGTCAGGCACTCGTTGGTGTTCGACGGGCTGATCATGACCAGCGGGGCCTGGTTGGCCACCGGGATCTCAGCCTTCGCAACGCCTGAGTTGAATGGTCCGACCATGCCCAGGATCTTGGAGTTGGCGAGCATCTGCTGGACGTTCTGCACGCCCTTCTGAGCATCGTGCGCGCCGTTGACCGCGTCGTCGAACGGGACGAACTTCAGCGTGAAGCCCTTGATCGAGCCGCCAGCGTGGTCCACCGCGAACTGGGCACCCTGCTGGGTCGGCAGACCGCTGGAGGCGTCAGCGCCGGAGACCGGGAGATCGCTGGCGATGTCGATTTCGCCCTTCGAGCCGCTTCCGCCGCCCGAGGACGTGCTGCCGCACGCAAAAGCGACAAACGTCGCCACTATGAGGACTGAGAGTCCTCTCGCTCGAACCATATGGTTCCCCCTTGTGTTTCTTGGAGGCCGAGTTTTGCCCTTAACGCCTCCTCACTCGTCGCCCTCTTCCCAACCCTCAAGGTCGGGGCGAGAGTGCGCCGGCGACGAATGCGGCCACACTGGGGGTGGCCGAACTGCTACTCCGAGTGGAACTATCAACTCGGGGGGCGCCCCAAGTCAAGTGATCCGAGAAGAGGCCTCAGCTGGGGAGGGCGCCGCTGTAGTCGATCTGGCCGGCCGGCTTCCAGGGCGCTGCGGCGTCAGGGCCCGGCGATTCGAAAACCGACACCACCCGTCTGGTGGTGTCCCCCTTCGGATCGAAGCCCAGCTCCCCGGTCACGCCCGGGAAGTTCTGAAGGGCGGACAGCTGCGAGATCACGTTGCCACGAGGGGGAAGCCCTCCCGCCGAGGCCTTGATCGCCCGCTCGATCGCGATGTAGAGGACCGCCGCGGCGTCGTACGCGAGCATGGTGAAGAGGCCGAAGTCGGCCGGTTTGGGGTAGGCCGCCTTGAAGGCGGCGATCGCCGGCCTGGCCCCGACCAGGTCTGCCGCGTTCGGCACCGGGACTGTGGCGTAGATGCCCGCGGCGTTGGTCCCGGCGTCCTGGAGGCAGGCCGGGTCCTGGGCGATGCCGTCCCCGCCGAGCAGGGGCGCGGCTTCGCCGGGGTCGAAGACCGCGGCCATCTCGGCGCGGAGAGCGCAGCCGTGGTTCGAAGCGATGCCGCCGAAATACACCGCCTGCGCCCCATCCGCCTTCATCTTCTTGAGGAAGGCCGCCATGTCCGGGGCCGGTGAGGCGCCGAGGTCCAACCGCCCGACAATGCTTCCGCCCGCAGCCCGAAATCGGGTTGCAAAGCCGGCAGCGAGCGCCTCGCCGTAGCCCTCGCCGTCGGCAACGGTTGCGATGCGCAGGAGGTGAAGGTCCCTGTAGGCAAAGTCGGCGGCGGCCGGACCCTGCAGGTCGTCGGTCGTCGCGAGCCGGAAGTAGTTGTTGACCCCGCTGGGACGTAGGTCGCTCGCCCTCGTGACCCCCGCTTGCTCACATGTGATGGGCGCGCGCGAGGTGCTCAGCGCGGCGGGAAGGTAGTCGTCACGGGTGAGGCATGGGCTGCTCGTCGCGGGGCTGACCATGGCGAGGGACGCCTGGTTGGCGACCGGGATCTCGGCGCGAGCCACGCTCGAGTCGAGCGGGCCGATGACCCCGACCACAAGAGGGTCCGATGCGAGGGCCTGGACGTTTCCGGCGCCGGTCACCGGCTCCACCACACCGGCTGTTGCGTCGTCCTTGACGACCAGCTCGACGTTGAAGCCCGCGAGCGTCGGGTGCTGCCGCACGTAGAAGCGCACGCCTTCGAGCGCAGGCACACCGACGGCGGCCTCGGCGCCGCTGAGGGGCAGGTCCACCCCGATCTTGAAGGTTCCGGTGGGACCGCCTCCGCCCGGGAGCGAACAGGCGCCGGCGACCGCGGCTGCGACGACGATGGCCATTGTCCGAAGCACCAGGGCATTCTGACCACTGGACTTCGGGTTCGACCTATACTCGTTCTCCTTCACCGAGCACTGTGCGCAGCCACGCGCCATGCTCTCCCAACCACCAGAGGAGCGACCGTTTGAAGACCGAATCCGCCGAGCACCTCAAGCCTCGATCTCAGTACGCGGAGGACGCGGTGCAGCTGGCCATCGCCGGCAAGTGGGAGGAGGCGGTCAAGCTCAACAAGTTCATCGTCGACAACTTCGGCGCCGACGAGGAGTCACAGAACCGCCTCGGCAAGGCCCTCTCGGAGCTGGGAAAGCTCAAGGAGGCCAAGGCCTCGTACGAGGCGGCCCTGAAGCTCAACCCGATGAACTCGATCGCCAAGCGCAACGCCGCCCGCATCAATGCCCTGCTGCACCAGAAGGAAGGGCTGAAGGTCGGCGGCACAAGGGTCGACCTCAACCTCTTTGTCGAGGAGATGGGCAAGACCGTCATCACCATCGTCGAGAGCCCACCGCCGGACATCTGCTCGAAGGTCGCCGCGGGTGACGTCGCAGAGCTCAAGGCGGAGGGCGATGGCATCTCGGCCGAGACGTCGCGCGGCGTGCGCCTGGGGCTGCTCGAGGCCAAGCTGGCGCGGCGCCTGATCAAGTTCATGCGCGGAGGCAACCGCTATCAGGCGGGGGTTACGTCGTGTGAGGGCTCGACGGTCAAGCTCATCGTCCGCGAGACCTACCAGGACCCGCGGTTTGCGGGCAAGCCGAGCTTCCCGATGAAGCGCAAGCGAGAGGTCGAGTTCCGCCCATACACGAAGGAGAGCCTCCTCGCTCGTGAGGTCGAGGTCTTCACTGAAGACGAGGATGAGACCGCCGTCGTCGAGGGCCAGCCCGAGAGCGACGACATGGAAGAGGGCATGCACGCGGTCGAGGACGAGGCCGAAACGGTCGACTTCTCCGAGGACGCCGACTCCGACGGCGATGACGACGAGGAAGACGAATGAGCGCGGAAGACGAATGAGCGCTGACATGCGCGACGTGGCCGGCGCCCGGAGGTCTCTTCACCGACAGCGGTAATTCGTCCGGGCCGACCGCCGCACCCACGCAGCTGGGCGGCGTACCCGGGTTCCGCGACCTGCTTCCCGAAGAGGCGGAGGTCGTGCGCGCGGCGCAGGAGTCGCTGCTTGCGGAGATGCGTCGCTGGGGTTACCGGCACGTCATCACGCCAATGGTCGAGAACACCGAGGTGCTCGAGCTCGGGCTTGGCGCCGAACAGCGGCGACGCCTTTTCAAGTTCTCAGACACGGGTGGCGAGGTCGTCGCGCTCGTGGGCGAGCGGACTGTGCCGGTCGCGCGGCTCGTTGCCGGCAAGCTGCGCTCGGTGCCGCTGCCGCTGCGCCTGTGCTACGCGGGGCCGGTGCTGTCCGCCGACGCCCGTCGATTCCACCAGCGGCGCGAGACCTACCAGGTAGGTGCGGAGCTCGTGGGCGCGCGCGGGGCCACCGCGGATGCGGAGGTCATCGCCCTGGCGGCACGATGCCTCGAGGCCGCGGGCCTGCACCAGTACCAGGTCGACGTCGGGCACGCCGAGTTTTTCCAGGGGATCATGGACGCGGTCAAGCTGCCGGATTCGGTGAAGGCCGGCGTGCGCACCGCGCTCGCCGCGCGGGACTTCGTCGCCCTCGAGCAGCTGCTGGTGCAGACGAGCCTGCGCTCCGCCGAGCATGACCTGCTCCTGCGGTTCCCCGCGCTGCGCGGCGGCATGGAGATTCTCGACGCGGCCGCCGGCCTGGTTCGCAACCGGCGCTCGGAGTGGGCCCTCACCGAGCTGCGCCGCGTGCACGAGCTGCTCGAAGTGCATGGGCTCGGCCATGTCGTGCGGCTCGACCTTGGCGCCATCCGCGACTTCGACTACTACACGGGGATCATCTTCGAGGGCTACGGACCTGAGGTCGGGCGGCCGGTCGCACAGGGCGGCCGGTATGACGGATTGCTCGCGAGGTTCGGCCGGCCGGCGGCCGCGACGGGTTTCGTCGTCCAGCTCGACCTTGTCTGGGAGATGCTCAAGAGCGGTCCAAGGCCGCCGTCCCTGCCGCGGCTCGACGCCGCGATCGCGTGGACGGAGTCAGGCTTCGAGACCGCTCTCCAGCTCGGCTCAACGCTCCGGCTCTTCGGCATGCGGGCGGTTGTGGACACGCAGTCGCGCGACCAGGCGGATGGGCTGGCGTGGTCCCGGGCCATTGGGGCGGTGCACCTGCTGCACTGCACGGGAAAGTCCGAGGTGATGTGGACGGCGCAGCGCAAGCGGCCGCGCCGGCTCTCGCCGGATGACGTCGCCGCGCAGCTGGCG
>Ga0075436_100001566_pt1 | contig 15598 bp, 16 predicted proteins | sample RhiMethybrSRZTD5_FD_75303 | JGI IMG/M metagenome (GOLD analysis project Ga0075436, IMG submission 75303) | Populus rhizosphere microbial communities from Tennessee, USA - Rhizosphere MetaG P. TD hybrid SRZTD5 | ecosystem: Host-associated > Plants > Roots > Rhizosphere > Soil | place: USA...
TCGACCCGACGAGCTTCAACGGTGCGCGGCGCGCGCCGGCGCCGCTGCTGCTCCGCTTGCAGACCGCCGGAATTCCGGTGGTCACCCTTCGCGCCGGAGACGATCTCGCGGCCGCGCTCGAGGGGCCGGCGGTGCCGGAGGCCGCGCATGCTTAGGACGGCGGTCCTCTCGGGTGTCGCCGGGCTCGTGATCGCCGTCGACTGGCTGCGCTTCGAGGACCCGCGGTCGGGCGGCGGCCGGCCGTTCACGCTCGTCGTGCTCGCGATTGCTCCGGCGCTCGTGCGTCCGCGTTGGGCACGCTTCTGCGCCGTCGCGGTGGCGGCATTCTTCGCCTTCTGCATCGCCTTCTCCGTGGCGCCGTTGCACGTCGGACGTGCGGCCGGGCGGTTCGAGCGCGGCTTCCTCGACTTCTACGACTACAGGCTTCCATTCGACCCGCACGAGCTCGTGCGCATGCACCAGGTCGTGCTGATCGCGATCTTCGCCTTCACGCTCGCAGTGGCGCTTGCAGTTGCCGCACGCAGGGCTGTGCCGGCAGTGATCGCCTTTCTCGTCGGCGCGGGGTGGCCGGCGACGCTCCTCGCCGGCGGAAACGAGCTCGGGCGAGGGGTCGTCATCCTTGCCGGCGCCCTGCTGTTGCTCGCCGGCCTGACGGCCCGTCCGAGCCGCCTCGCTGTCGGCGCTGCGGCCGTGGTGATCTTCGGTGCTTTCGCGCTGTCGAGCTCGGCGGCCGTTGCGAAGGACGCGTTCCTCGACTGGCAGCACTGGGACTTCTACACACGACCGCAGAAACCGGTCAGCGTGCGCTATGTCTGGGATGCGAACTACGGCGGGGTGCGCTTTCCCAAGAAGGTCACCACCGTGCTGTCGATCGACGCGCCGCGGCGGCCGATGTACTGGCGCGCAACCGTGCTCGACCGGTTCGACGGAACTCGCTGGCGCGAACGTCTGTCGCGTGTCGCGCCGGACGAGCCGGGCGCACTCTCGCCGCAGGGGGTGGAGGACCACAGCAAGTGGATCCGGCAGAACGTGACCGTCAGGGCCCTCGAGGACAACCATCTCGTCGGTGCGAGCATTCCCGTTGCGTACAACGTCAGCGAGCCAGCGGTTCCCTCCGGCAACGGCGTCGTCACCGTCGTCGACGGGCTTCACCGCGACCAGCGCTACTCGATCTGGAGCTTCGTGGCGCGCCCGACGCCCGCGCAGCTCGTGCAGGTTCGGGCCGCGTATCCCGCCGCTCTGACGAGGGCGGGTAGCGAGCTCGAGCTGCGCGGCCGCGTGAATGCTCCTCCCTTCCTGGCCCCGGGGCGCGAGCGGCGGATGTTCGCCCTGCTGACGGGACGTCTCCAGCCCTACGCAGAGCTCTACGATCGCGCGCGGGCCGTCGCCGGACAAACTCGCTCCCCCTACGCGGCCGCGGTCGCGCTCGAGCGCTGGTTTCGCGTCACCGGCGGCTTCACGTACTCCGAGCAGCCCGGAGCCACTCCCGGGCTGCCGCCGCTCGTGGGCTTCGTCGTCGACACTCGCGCCGGCTACTGCCAGCACTTCGCCGGCGCGATGGCGCTCATGCTCCGGCTGCTCGGGATCCCGTCGCGTGTCGCCGCCGGCTTCGTCCCGGGGCACTACCACGACGGCACGTGGACGGTCAGCGACCACGACGCCCACACGTGGGTCGAGGCCTGGTTCCCGCGCTACGGGTGGTTGCCGTTCGATCCCACGCCGGGGCGCGGCCGGCTCAGCGGCTCGTACAGCTCGACGTCGCTCGGCTTCGACCCGTCGGCCGCGGCGAAGCTGCTGGCGACCGTCGTCAAGGGCGGCGAGGTCTTCGGCGGCGGGGCGCCGGCGATCGTCGGGCACGACGACCGGATCCGGACGCCGCGTTCCGCGGCGGACGTCCCCGTGCGCGGTCTCCACGTGCCTCCGCCTGCGGAGCACCACACGCCGAGCCTGCTCCTCTTCCTGCTTCTGCTCGCTGCGGGAGTTGCGGGCGTGATCGTCGTGCTCAAGCTCGCACGGCGGAAGGTTCGCTACCTGTCCCGCGATCCGCGGCGGATCGCGTCGGCCTGCGCGCAGGAGCTCGCAGAGTTCCTGCAGGACCAGCGCGTCGCGTCCTCGCGCGCAGTGACGCTCCACGAGCTGGGGGCGACGATCGCCGAGCGCTTCGGCGTCGACGCCGACCCGTTCGCCCGCGCCGCCGCGGCCGCCCGCTACGGACCGCAGCCGGAGGCTCGTGCCGCCTCCCGGCGTGCCCGCGTCGAGCTGCGTGAGCTGAAGCGGAAGCTGCGCCGCGGGCTGTTCGTGCTCGACCGTGCGCGCGGGCTCATTTCCGTCAGGTCGCTCGGGCTCGGCTAGTCGTGGACGCCGTCGTGATGGCGGCCGGCCTCGGCACCCGGCTGCGGCCGCTGACGGAGCGTTGGGCAAAGCCGGTGCTGCCCATCGACGGCCGACCGGTGATTGCGGTGCTCCTGCGTGAGCTGGCCGCGGCCGGGTGCGAGCGCGTCTGGGTGGTGACGGGGCACCTCGCCGAGCAGGTGGAGGGCCTCATCGGCGACGCCCCGGCGTTCGGCGTGGATATCCGCTTCGTGCGCCAGCCCGGCGTGCTCGGCTCCGCCGACGCCGTCCAGCGCGCGCTCCGCGACGGCGCGCGGGCCCCGTCGGTCGTCTCCGCCGCGGACACGGTGTTCACAGCGGGTGACGTCGGGCGGTTCGTCGCGGCGTTTGCGGCCTCGGGCGCGGCGGGCGCGTTGGCCGTCCGCACCGTTCCGGGGCGAGATTCGGGGCGGCCAGGAGTCCGGCGAGAGGGCGACCGGATCCTGCAGATGCATGACGACGATCCGGGCCTGGTCTGGACGCCTGCGCCGTTGTGGGGGCTCGGCGCCGCGGTCGCGGAGCGCCTGTGCCTCGATCGGCCGCCGTACGAGCTCGGGAACGCCTACCAGTCTGCGATCGACGCGGGAGAGGCGGTTACCGCAATCGAGATCGGGAAGACGCGGGATTTGACGGATCCGCTTGACTTGGTGGAGGAGAACTTTTCGTATCTGAAGGGGACATGAGCGAGACCTACGACCTCTACCAGCAGGGGCGAGCGCACCTTCGCAAAGGCCGGGCCGCTCAGGCGACGGTCGCGCTGGAGAAGGCGAAGCGGCGCGAACCGCGGAAGGCGTCGATCCGCGAGGCGCTCGGGATCGCGTACCTCCGGATCCAGCGCTACCAGGAGGCGGAGGAGGAGTTTCGCGTCATGCTCGAGCTCTCGCCGGCCGACGACTACGCGCACTATGCGCTCGGCCGCGCCCTCGAGAAGCAGGGAAAGGATGCCGAGGCGAACGGCCACTACAAGCTCGCCAGCTCGTTGCGCCCGCAGAACGAGCACTACGCGTCGCGGATCCTCGACCTGGACGAGCCCGGTCCGGACGAGCCCGGTCCGGACGAGCAGGGGTGAGAGTCACAGAATCGGCGCGTGCGCGTGACAGACGCGTGGGGCATTCCGCGCTAGCGTCGGCCGCAGCGGGCGGCGGGTGAACCCCCCTCCCCGGGTGGGGCCGCGCGCGCGCGTTCGCGCGTGTACCTAGAACACGCCGGTGTGAAGATGACGGTCGATGCGCGCCGTGTGCCAGCGGGTCTCCCGAGCGCGGGTCGCCGTGGCCGGCGATCCTGTCGGCGCGATCGCCCAGGGCCTCGTCGTTCTGCTCGGCGTCGCACGCGCTGACGGGGCCGCCGATGCCGAGCGCATGGCGAGCAAGGTCGCCCGCCTCCGCATCTTCGAGGACGACGGGGGAAAGTTCGCACACAGCCTGCTCGACGTACGCGGTGCCGCGCTCGTCGTCAGCCAGTTCACGCTGATCGCGGATACCCGCAAAGGGAACCGCCCGAGCTTCACCGACGCAGCGCGGCCGGATCGCGCCGAGCCCCTGTACGACGCGTTCTGCGCCGCTCTCGAACGCGAGGGCGTGGCGGTCGAACGCGGCGCCTTCGGGGCGCGCATGGCGGTCGAGCTCGTCAACGACGGGCCCGTGACGATCGTGCTCGACTAGCGGCTTGCTATCCTGCGGATACCACATTTCGAGCGGTTTGCGAAATGGGCCTGCGGGCCCATTTTTTGTGACAGGACGGGAGCGATGGCCACCACTCACGACAAGGAACGACAGTTGACGCGGGAGATCACGCCCAGAGTCGAAGGCGCCCTGCCGGGCACCGAGGTCCTTGCCGTGGAGCTGACCAGCCCCGACCGGTTCACCGTCTACGTCGACCACGTCGGAGGCGTCGACCACGCGCTGTGCGAGCGGGTGACCAACGTGCTCCGCGAGTACCTGCGCGACTACTCGGTCGACGTCTCGTCTCCGGGGATCGAGCGGCCGCTCCGCACGCAATCGCATTTCCGCAACGCCGTCGGGCGCCGGGTCGCGCTCCGCACGAACGGGCGCAACCGCGTCCGCGGTGAGGTCGTCGCGGCCGGCGAGCGCACCGTCACTGTGCGCACGAACGGCGAGTCCATTGACGTCCCGTATGACGCGATCGTCCGGGGCAACCTGATCGAGGAAGTGGGGACGAGATGACGCAAGAGATCGTCGACGCTGTCAGAGACATCGAACGCGAGAAGGGCATCGAGAGCGGAGCGCTCGTCTCGGCGCTCGAGGACGCCCTGCTCGCCGCGTACAAGAAGACGCCGGGCGCGTCGCGCCATGCCACCGTCGAGATCGACGAGCAGGGCGACTTCCGCGTGTACTCGATCGAGCTGCCGCCGGACATCGAGGAGCGCCTGCTCGACGAGGCGCGTGAGCGCGCGCTCGAGGAGCTCGAGCGGATCGAAGCCGAGAACGGCGAGCGCTCGCACACGCTGCTCTCGGACGACGATCTCGACATCGACTGGTCGGGCGTGCCGGCGGATCAGGTCAAGCGCGAGGACGTCACACCCGAGAACTTCGGCCGGATCGCCGCGCAGACGGCGAAGCAGGTGATCCTGCAGCGGATCCGCGAGGCCGAGCGGATGATGATGTACGACGAGTACAAGGACCGTGAGAGCGAGGTGGTCACGGGCATCGTCCAGCAGGCGGGCGACCGCAACAACGTGCTCGTCGACCTCGGCAAGGTCGAGGCCCTGCTGCCGCGCTCCGAGCAGGTCGACGGCGAGCGCTACGAGCAGGGCTCGCGGATCAAGGCCGTCATCACCGAGGTCCGGTCGGGAACGAAAGGCCCGCAGGTGATCCTCTCCCGCCGCGACCCCGAGCTGATCAAGACACTGTTCGAGCTCGAGGTTCCCGAGATCGCCGACGGCCTCGTCGAGATCCGCGGCGTCGCGCGCGAGCCGGGCTATCGCTCGAAGATCGCCGTCGAGTCACACGCCCAGGGCGTCGATCCCGTCGGCGCGTGCGTCGGCCCGCGCGGCTCGCGTGTCCGCATGGTCGTGTCGGAGTTGCGCGGCGAGAAGATCGACATCATTCCCTGGAACTCCGAGCCCGCGCGATTCGTCGCCAAGGCGCTCTCGCCGGCGCGCGTGCGCGAGGTCTTCGTCGATGACGACACGAAGGAAGCGACGGTCATCGTGCCGGACGACCAGCTCGCGCTGGCGATCGGTAAGGAAGGCCTGAACGCTCGGCTCGCCGCACGGTTGACCGGTTGGAAGGTCGACATCCAGTCCGACACCGAGTTCGCACAGGCGGAAGCTGCCGCCGCGTACGGCGGCGGCGAGGGTGAGGAGTTCACCGGCCGCTGTGCGGCGGTGCTCTCCAACGGCAAGCGCTGTCCGAACGAGGCGCTTCCCGGCTCTCGCTACTGCGGTCTTCCGGCGCACCAGGAACTTGCGCTCCACGACACCGAGGACACAGAGCCGATCGAGGCGGAAGACGAGCCCGCGCTCGAGATTCGCTCCGATCTCGCGCCGCCGGAGGCGGAGAGCATCGGTCCGGAGAGCCTCCCCGCCGAGAGCGAGGAGCCGCTCGAGTCGGAGGCCCCCGCGGACGTCGTCGCGACCCACGGCCCAGACGCGACGGAGATCGCGGCGGAGGAAGGCGAGGTCGACCTCGACGTGTCGCATCCGGCCACGGCCCCGCCGCACGAGGTCCCCGCCGGGATCCCGGTCGAGCACGAGGAAGGCGGCGAGGGCGCGCCTGCTGCGTGACGGAGCCGATCAGGAGCTGTATCGGTTGCGGCCGGAAGGCCCCTCAGAGCGACCTCCTGCGGTTCGTCGTGAGGGACGGACGGCTCGTTCCGGGCGCACAGGAGCCCGGACGCGGCGCCTATACCTGCCGTCGCCTCTCCTGCTTCGAGCGGGCGGTGGCGCGGCGCGCCTTCAACCGGACGCTCCGGCGGACCGTCCGAGTCGAACCCGAACTGGCATCTCTCTACACTTGAACACGTAATGGCGAACGAATCCGGATCGAATAGGCCAAACCGGCCGATGCGGCCCCGTCAGGGCGGCCCCGGCGCGCGCCGGAAGCGACGCGTGATCATCGACAACGCCGCCGCGCGTCCGCGCGACGCCCGGCAGCAGCAGCGCGAGCGCGAGGCCGCCCGCCCGAAGCAGCCGCGCGAGGTGGCGCCCGTCACAGGCCCCGTCTCAGTCGAGTCGGGCCTGACGGTGCGTGATCTTTCGCAGGCGCTCGGCGTCCCCGCACCGAAGATCATCATGTTCATGATGGGCCTCGGCAAGGCCGTCACCATCACGCAGTCCCTGGGTGACGACGAGGTCGAGCTCATCGCGGCCGAGCTCGCGCCCGAGCGCGAGCTGACGATCCGGCACGCCGCCGACGAGGACGAGGAGCCCGAGGTCTTCGAGGACAGCGAGGCCGATCTCTCGGCGCGGCCGCCCGTCGTCACGATCATGGGACACGTCGACCACGGCAAGACGACACTGCTCGACGCGATCCGCGAGACGTCCGTCGTCGAGACCGAGGCCGGCGGCATCACCCAGCACATCGGCGCATACCAGGCCGAGCACAACGGCCGGAAGATCACCTTCCTCGACACTCCCGGCCACGAAGCGTTCACGGCGATGCGCGCGCGGGGGGCGAAGGTGACCGACATCGCGGTTCTCGTCGTCGCGGCCGACGACGGCGTCATGCCGCAGACCAAGGAGTCGATCTCGCATGCGCGCGCGGCCGAAGTGCCGATCGTCGTCGCGGTGAACAAGATCGACGTCGCCGACGCGGACCCCAACCGCGTGCGCAGCGAGCTCTCCACGGACGGCCTGCAGCCGGAGGAGTGGGGCGGCACCACCCAGTTTTCGGATGTGTCCGCGAAGCAGGGCGAGAACCTCGACGACCTGCTCGAGAAGGTCCTGCTCGTTGCCGACGCGGAGCTCGAGCTGAGAGCCAACGCGAAGGCCGAGGCGTCCGGCCCGATCATCGAGTCGCGGCTCGACGTCGGCCGAGGTCCTGTCGCGACGATGCTCGTCCACCGCGGCACGCTCCATGTCGGTGACGCGGTCGTCGCCGGCGACGCATGGGGCAAGGTCCGCGCGCTCTACAACTTCCGCGGCGACAAGGTCAACGACGCGCGGCCGGGCGATCCGGTCGAGATCCTCGGCTTCGACAAGCCGCCGCCCGCAGGCGAGCTCTGTCGCGTCGTCGAGAACGAGCGTCGCGCGCGCGATCTCGCGAATGCGCGCGGGGAGCGGCTCCGCCGCGAGCAGCTTGCGCACGCCTCTCGGGGCGTGTCGATCGAGCACCTGTTCGAGCAGATGCAGGCCGGCGCAGTTCGCGACCTCAACCTCGTCCTGAAGGGCGACGTGGTCGGATCTGTCGAGGCCGCAGTGTCGGAGCTCGCGAAGATCCAGCACCCGGAGGTGCGCGTCAACGTCATCCACCAGGGCGTCGGCGGCATCACCGAGAACGACATCATGCTCGCGTCCGCCTCGCGTGCGACGGTCGTGGGCTTCAACGTCCGCCCGAACGCCGAGGCGCGCGCTCTCGCCGAGCGCGAGGACGTCGAAATCCGCACTTACCGCGTCATCTATCAGCTGACCGAGGACATCGAGCAGGCGCTCGTCGGAATGCTCCGCCCGGTCGAGACGGAGGAGACGCTAGGCGAGGCGGAAGTGCGCGCGCTCTTCAAGGTCTCGCGGCTGGGCACGATCGCCGGCTGCATGGTCACGAGCGGGCTGATCCGCCGCGGCGCCCAGGTGCGCGTCGTTCGCGACGGCACCGTCGTCCACGAGACGACGATCTCGCAGCTGAAGCGCTTCAAGGACGACGCACGCGAGGTGACCGAGGGCTTCGAATGCGGGATCCTTCTCGACGGCTTCAACGACGTGAAGGAAGGCGACGTCCTCGAGGCGTACGAGACGCGCGCCGTCGAGCGGACGACGCTGGACACGCCGGCACCCGCCGCGACGACCTAGTCGCAAGCGCACAGGCGTGAGCTCGGGCTACGTCGGGATCCTGAGCGTCGAGCTGCACTTTCCCGAGGCGGGGTCGCTGAAGGGGAAGCGCAAATACGTCAAGTCGGCCAAGGCACAGTTGCAGAACCGCTTCGGCGTGTCCGTCGCCGAGGTCGACCACCACGAGCTCTGGCAGCGCGCACGGCTGACGATGTCCTGCGTCACGCGCGAGTACCGCGAGGCCGAGCAGCTGCTCGACGAGGCGGAGCGCTACCTCTCGGGACAGGAGTTCGAGCTCGTGCGTGCAGAGCGCGACGTCGTCAGCGTCGACTAGACAAACGCCTGAAGAAGCGTCGCGGTACCGGCGACCAACAGCACGGCACCGACCGCGCGCAGGAGCTCGCGCTCGTCTAGGCGTCCCGTCAGCCGCGCGCCGAGGAGCGCGCCCGGGACCGAGGCAGCCGCGCCGACGCCGAGCAGGGTCCAGTCGACCCCGCCCGGCAGGTGCCCGAAAACGCCCGCGACGCCGAGGCAGAAACCGACGGCGACATTCGTCCCGACCGACCGAAACGTGTCGCCGCCGACGAAGCGGATGAGGGCGCCGATCCTGAGCGACCCGAGGATCAAGCCGACGAAACCACCGAGGACACCGATCGCGGCGCCGGTCACGACAGCAGCGCCGGGACGAATCTCGCGGCCGCGCCGCATCGGCTCGCGCCGCGGCCGCAGGAGGTCGACCCCGAACACGAGCAGCGTCACGCCGATGACTCCGAGCAGAATGTCGCCCGGCACTTTCCCGGAAAGCAGCCCGCCGAGGAGCGCCCCGGCCACCGATGGAGGCGCCATCCAGCCGAACACCCGCCAGTCGATCCTCCCGGCGCGGATGTGCGTGGCCGCGGCGGTCAGCGCCGCGACCGCAGAGACGCCGATGTTGGCCCCGGCACCGGCGGCCGGGCTCGAGGCCGCGGCCACGATCACCGGTAGCCGGATGTTGCCCAAGACGAGGCCAACGAGGCCGCCGGCAAGGGCGGTAGCGAAGCACCAGAGTGCAACGAGCACGAGGAGGAGCGCGTCCAGGCGCTTGAATATCGCCGATGGCCGACCGCATGCGACGTGTGAACGAGTCGATCCGGCAGGTCCTGTCGGAAGGGGTGGGCCAGCTCAAGGATCCACGTATCGGCTTCGTGACGGTGACCGCGGTCGAAACCTCGCCGGACCTGCGTCAGGCGCGTGTGTTCGTGTCCGTTCTTGGGGCGGAGCGGAAACGCGAGCAGACGCTCGTCGGATTGCAGGCCGCGCACTCGGTCCTGCAGGCGCGTATCGCGCGTGAGCTGCGCATGAAGCGAACTCCGCAGCTGGCGTTCGAATACGATCCGTCGGTCGAGCGCGGGGTCCGCATGACGAAACTGATCGATGAACTCGCCCCAGACGACAGCGAGTGAGCTGACAGCGGTCGCTGACGCGATCCGCGGTCACGAGCGTTTCGTGGTAACGACCCACGAGAACCCCGATGGGGATGCTCTCGGATCGCTGCTCGCCATGAAGCTCGCCCTCGACCAGCTGGGCAAGGATTCGGTGATGGTGCTCTCCGGCGAGGCGCCTTTGCCCGGCGAGTACGCCTTCATGCCGCTCGCCGAGCTGCGGCGGAGCTGGCCCGACGACGTGTCCGAGCGCGTCCTGCTCGCCGTCGACTGCGCAAACGAGAGCCGCATCGCCGATCCCGAAGTGCTCGGACGCGTGCCGCTGTCCGTCGACATCGACCATCACCACGACAACACGCGCTTTGGCCGGATCAACCTGATCGTCCCAGACGCGTCGTCCACCGGCGAGGTCTTGCGGGATCTCCTCCGGGAGCTCGACGTCGACCTGACCCCGGAGATCGCCGAGGCGCTGTACATCGCGCTCGTCACCGACACCGGGCGGTTTCAGTACACCAACACGACACCGAAGACACTGCGGCTAGCAGCCGAGCTCGTCGAGGCCGGTGCCGACGTCCATCGCGTCTTCCAGGGGGTCTACGAGTCGGTGCAGTTCGCAAAGCTCAAGCTCCTCGCCCGTGCGCTCGAGCGCGCCCAGGTGTACGAAGGCGGGCGCATCGTGGTGTCCTACCTGCTCCGCACCGATTTCACCGAGGTCGGTGCGGCGGAACCGTACTCCGAGGGGATCATCGACTACCTGCGTGCGGTGGAGGGAGCGGACATGGCCGTGCTGATCCGCGAGCCGCCACGGCAGGACGGACCGACACGGCGCGTGAGCCTGCGTGCCAGCGTGGACGAGCTCGACGTCTCGGCGATCGCGCGCAAGTCCGGCGGCGGCGGCCACCGCCAGGCGGCGGGCTTCTCGAGCGAGGCCTCGATCGGCGAGATCACCAACTTCGTCCGCCGCGAGTTTCTTGCCTCCGCGCGGGCTTGACCCGACCGGGATCGTCCTCGTGGACAAGCCGGCGGGACCGTCGTCTTTCGCGATCGTCGCCGATCTGCGCCGCCGCACCCGTGCGCGCACGGGCCATGCGGGGACTCTCGACCCTTTTGCCACGGGATTGTTGCTTCTGTTGTCCGGTAGGGCAACTAAGCTGGCGTCATGTTTCGTGGGTCTCGACAAGCGCTACGTCACGGACATCGACTTGAGCGCGCGCACCGCGACGGGCGACCCCGAGGGGCCGATCGTCGAAGAGCGCGAGCTCCCTTCGCGCGACGAGCTCGAGGAGCAGCTCGCGGCCCTCCGCGGGGAGGTGGAGCTGCCGATTCCGGCCGCCTCGGCGGTGAAGATCGGCGGGGAGCGCGCGTACAAGCTCGCGCGGCGCGGCGTCCAGGTGGACATGCCCACGCGGCGCTCGCGGATCAGCGCGCTCGACGTCATCGCCTATAGCGACGGCGAGGTACGGCTCGACCTTCGCGTCAGCTCGGGCACCTACATCCGAGCGGTCGCGGACACGCTGGGCGGCCACTGTCGAACGCTGCGGCGGCTCGAGATCGGCCCGTTCTCGGTCGACGAAGCTGACGCGGACCGCTTCATCCCGCCCGACGAAGCGCTCGCGCGGCTGTGATCGTCGCCCAGGGCGTCCACGAGCTCGCCGCACGGCCGCGCACGGTTGCGATCGGCAGCTTCGACGGGGTCCATCGCGGACATCGGCGTGTGCTCGATACCGCCGGCGCGGTCGGAGCCACGACGACGGTCGTGACGTTCTGGCCGCATCCGCGCCTCGTCCTGGGAAACCACGTCGAGCTCCTGTCCACGCTCGAACGCCGTCTCGAGCTGCTCGAGTCGGCCGGGATCGACGAAGTGCTCGTCGTGAACTTCACGCCTGCCGTCGCGGCGCTGTCGCCGCAGCAGTTCGCCGACGACGTGCTGCGAAGGATCGGCACCGAGACGATCGTCGTCGGGGAGAACTTCCGCTTCGGCCGCGCCGCGGCCGGCGACGCGGAATCGCTCGACCGGCTCGGGTTCGACGTGCGTCCAGTGCCTCTGCTCGACCGCGTGTCGTCCACGCGGATTCGAGCCCTTCTTCGTCACGGGGACGTCGTCGAGGCCGCCCAGCTGCTGGGGCGCCCTGCCGAGCTCGACGGCACGGTCGTCCTCGGCGACCAGCGCGGCGGCACGCTCGGCTATCCGACGGCGAACCTCGCGACGCCGCCGGAGCTGCTGGTCCCTGCGTACGGCATCTACGCCGGGGCGGCGCGCGGACGCCGCGCCGCGATCTCGATCGGCGTCAATCCGCACTACGCCGGGGAGGAGCGCCGCATCGAGCCGCACCTGCTCGACTTCGAGGGCGACCTCTACGGCCAGCGGCTGGTTGTCGAGCTCTGGCTGCGGCTCCGGGACGAACGGGCGTTCGGATCGGAGGCCGAGCTCGTCGCGCAGATCGCGCAGGACGTGGAGGCCGCCCGGGCCGCCGGGCGTCCCGTGTGACATCCGATCCGGCAGGAATCTCGCAATTCCCGCTACGAGCGGCTCGCAAGTTTCCGCAAACTCCGGTGTCTTCTAGGCGTGAGTCCCGCACCGGGTGACGAGGGTCCGCAGCTGGCGGTCGTGGAGAGCGTCCGCTGCCTCGAGTGTGGCGCCGTCTACGCCAAGCCGCTGGCGGGCGGCACGGTGCGAGAGAACCCAGGGTGCCCCGACTGCGGGTACGTCGGCTGGGTGGCCGCCTCGCCGCCGGCGCCGGTCACGGAAGCGTGGCCGCGGAGCCGTTCCGCCGCGGGTCGGCAGCCGCCCCGGTCCGGCTGACTACGCTGACGCCGCCGAAGTAGTGGTGCTGCGCGGGCCAGCGCCGGACGTTGCGGCCGCGCTCCTCGAGGAGCGCGAGGGCCGTCGCGTCGACACCGGGCTCTGCGTTCACGACCTCCGGAGCGGGGTGGAAGCGTGGGCGAGCGATCGCCGCAGCGGGTGAGAGGTGCTCGTCCAGCACGCCGGCGACGACTCCGAGCAGCGCCGTCCTGAGTCGCGTCCCGCCGGCAGCCCCGGCCGCCAGCACCGGTCCCTCGCCGTCGACCGCCAGCGTCGGCGCCATCATGCTGCCCATCCGATCGCCCGGCTCGAGCCGGCCGCGGAGCAGGTCGGCCTCGCCGAGCATGCTGTTCAGGTGCAGGTCGAGGCCCGGGAGGAAGTCGCCCGAGCCGAGGCCCAGGCTGCTCGTGATCACGCAGGCGTTCCCGTCGGCGTCGACGACGCTGACGTTGGTCGTGTCGCCGGCGCCGGAGCTCGCGGCTTCGAGCACGTCAACGAGCGCCAGCACGCGGTCGGTCTCGCTCAGCTCGGCGAGCCGCGGCAGCCGCGGGACGGTCTCGGGAACGCCCGAGAGCCCGGCCCGCGTCAGCAGCTGCACCTGCAGGTACGGGACGCGGACGGGCTCGCTCCAGCCCGCCTCGTAGGCCTCGAGGTCGGCCTCCGTGACGAGGCCGCCGCGTTCGCGGCAGAGCTCGAGCAGCTGCTCGCCGATCGCGCCGCGGTAGACGGACGCGGGATCCTCCGCCAGCGCGCCCAGGGCTGCGGCGAGGCCGGGCTGCTCGAGCCGCGCGCCGGCCTCGAGCAGCCGGCCGCCCGGGGAGTAGATCGCAGCGCCCTCGTTCATCGTCATCACCGGGGCGAGCATCGCGAGACATGCCGCGTGCGCCGGCGGAAACTCGACGCCCGACTCGGCGAGCCGAAGCGCAGGCTCCACCAGCCGCGGCCAGGAGAGGCGGCCGTGTGCTTCCCACAACGCGACCAGCCCGGCCGGCAGCCCCGGAACAGCACATGACGCGGGGCCGATCGCGTAGTGCACGAGCTCCGAGCCGAACGGCACCTCGAGCTCGACCAACCGAGGGTCGCGCCGCTGCGAGCCGAGCCCCGGGACGGCGACGAAGCAGTCGAGGTTGCGGGCGCGTCCTGTCGCGGCGTCGAAGTAGATCGCATGCGCGCCGCCGAGCAGGCCCGTCATCACCGTCTCCGCGACGCACGACGCAAGCGTCGCTGCGACGGCCGCGTCGGCCGCGCTCCCGCCGTCGGCGAGGATCTGAACGCCGGCAGCCGTCGTTGCGGGATGTCCTGCGGCTACGCCTGCGTCCATTACGGCGGGTAGTTTGCAGGTCGTGAACGCGGCCGCGGAGCTGCCGCTCGTCCATGCACGGGGGCTGATCAAACACTTCGGCGATCTCGTCGCCGTCGACGAGATCGACTTCGACGTTCAGAAGGGCGAGGCGTTCGGGTTTCTCGGGCCGAACGGCGCCGGGAAGAGCTCGACGATGCGCATGATCGGATGCGTCTCGCCGCCGAGCGGCGGCACGTTGCGCGTGCTCGGCCTCGACCCGGTGAAGAGTGGAGCGGAGGTGCGCGCGCGCCTCGGCGTCGTGCCGCAGGAGGACACGCTCGACATGGAGCTCAGCGTGCGCGAGAACATGCTCATCTACGGGCGCTACTTCGGGATCTCGCGGAATGTCCTCCACGAGCGCGCCGAGCGCCTGCTCGAGTTCGTGCAGCTCGACGAGCGCATCGACTCCAAGGTCGAGCCGCTCTCGGGCGGGATGAAGCGGCGCTTGACGATCGCGCGCTCGCTGATCAACGAGCCTGACATCCTCTTGCTGGACGAGCCGACGACGGGTCTCGACCCGCAGGCGCGCCACGTCGTCTGGGACCGCCTCCACGCCCTCAAGCACGCCGGCGCGACGCTGCTGCTGACGACGCACTACATGGACGAGGCCGAGCAGCTGTGCGACCGGCTCGTCGTCATGGACAAGGGCAAGATCGCCGCGGAGGGGTCGCCGGTCGAGCTGATCCGCCGCTATTCCACGCGTGAGGTCGTCGAGCTCCGCTTCGCGGCGGAGCAGCCGCCGGCCGACCTGGCGGACCGCGTCAACGGGCTCGCGCGGCGCGTCGAGATTCTGAGCGGCCGGCTCATGCTGTACACGGACGACGGCGACCTCACGGCGGAGCGCATCCACGAGCTCGGCGTCAACGCACAGAGCACGCTCGTGCGCCGGTCGACGCTCGAGGACGTCTTCCTCCATCTGACGGGACGGACCCTCGTCGACGAGTGAGTTACGCGCTTCGCACGTACGAGTTCTGGCTGACGGCATACCGGCGCACGTGGCGCGGCTCCGTTGCGACAAGCGTCATCAACCCGGTCTTCTACCTCGGGGCCCTCGGGATCGGGCTCGGCACGCTCGTCAACAAGTCGGGCACGACGCCCGACGGGGTCGATTACCTCGCGTTCGTCGCGCCCGGCGTGCTCGCGGCCACGGCGATGCAGGTGGGCGCGAACGAGGCGATGTGGCCGGTGCTCGGATCGATCCGCTGGACGCGCGGATACTTCGCGATGCTCGCGACACCGCTCGAGATCCGGCACGTCGTGTTCGGCCATCAGGCGTGGATGACCACCCGCGTCGTCTCGAGCTGCGCGGTCTATCTGGCGGTGATCGCAGCGTTCGGCGGGATTCTCTCGCCGCTCGGCATCCTGGCGCTCCCGGCCTGTTTCCTGATCGGGCTCGCCTTCTCGGCGCCGATGGCGGCGTATGCCGCCACGCGTCAGGAGGACAGTGCGTTCGTCGTCGTCAACCGCTTCGCGCTCGTGCCGATGTTCCTGTTCTCGGGAACGTTCTTTCCAGTCTCGCGCCTGCCGGAGGTGCTCCGGTGGATCGCGTACGCGACGCCTTCGTGGCACGGCGTCGACCTCTGCCGCTCGCTCACGCTCGGCCGCGTGCACTGGCCGCTCGCGCTCGGGCACGTCGTGTATCTGGCTGCGTGGGCCGTCGCCGGGCTGGCGTGCGCGCTGTACACGTACCGTAGGAGGCTGCTCAAGTGACGGCGATC
>Ga0075436_100001569_pt1 | contig 15595 bp, 27 predicted proteins | sample RhiMethybrSRZTD5_FD_75303 | JGI IMG/M metagenome (GOLD analysis project Ga0075436, IMG submission 75303) | Populus rhizosphere microbial communities from Tennessee, USA - Rhizosphere MetaG P. TD hybrid SRZTD5 | ecosystem: Host-associated > Plants > Roots > Rhizosphere > Soil | place: USA...
TCTTTAAATATCCTCCATTCAATATCCGTTAGCAGTGGATTTATTTTTGAAATATTAGATGCTATTTCATTGGCTTTATTCATCTATGCAATTGATTTTTTATGAACGAACGTTCTGAAAGATCACTTTTCCACCTTCAATAACATTACAAGTTATCAACATTCACGAAGCTTTCAGCATTTTTTAAGATTATGTAGTATTTACCGACCTTGCGAAGTCTGCCGCTTCCAGCGAAGCAGCTTCGCAAAGGTACGGAAAAATACACATTATCTAAACGATTTGGCACACAACTTATGCACAGGAAATAAAAGACACTGCATTTTTTCGTTTAATAAATTACTTTAGTATCAATTCTATGGCAAAATCAAAATCAATTGCAATAAAACCTGTGTACTTCTTCGGTGCGGGCTTATTAGCATTGTTACTTTGGGGTTTTACAAAGAAAGCAACCGGCGCAAATAGATTGAATTTCTATTTCAATCGTATAGAATCACTAACACTGGATAAACTTACACCTGTTTTAACGTTCACTGTGTTACTTCAAAACACAAGTGATGACAGTTACACAATTAACAGTATAGCCGGTAACATTTATTGCAATAATATTTTGATTGGTAATGTTTCAATGTTCAATTCGTTTACTATTGCACCAAGCGGGCAAAATGTTTTGTCGCTTACATCAAGACTTAATTCTGCCGGAATAATAAACGATTTGATAAAAGCAATTCAGTACGGGCAATTTTCACAGAAAATAACTTTTGACGGTTATGCTAACATTGATAATTATCAATTGCCTTTCACAATTGATTACACTGTTGGCAATGCACAAACAACAAAGCAATGAAAAATGATTCCGTCAAAAGCAAAGTTATTAGGAAGCTTGCCGCCGTACAGAGATGGATGGATCACAGTAGTAGAAGGACAACAATCAATTCCAGATATAGTTGACGAAGTTCTTAATTCACATTTAGAGTTTGCTGAGTATTACGATTCCATTGCTCTTTATTTCGATGCACCGGACATCAAAACAATTTGCGACAAGTTGCAAAGCTTTTGTGTAAATGAAATTTCATACAAAGAAGAAACCGAAGAAGAACAAACGAGCACTTTGCCCGCCGGACTTTTAGAAAGAGGTTTTGGAGATTGTAAACACTATGCTGGTTTTTGTGCTGGAGTGTTAGATGCACTCAATAGATACGGACACAAAATAAAATGGAAGTATCGCTTTGCTTCTTATCGCTGGCTGTCACCTTCGCCGCATCATGTTTTCGTAGTTGTATTTGATAATGGAAAAGAAATTTGGATTGATCCTACACCGAATCAATTTGACAAACAACCGATTTGGATCACTGATAAAAAAATTTCTGCTATGGCAATTAAAAGAAATATTTCAGGCATCTACGATGATTTTTCAAATGTAGATTATGACCGGCCTCCAGTTTGGCTTTATGGTCAATGGTATGTTTTCAATAAAGCTGCTCACAAAATTGGAAGCTTTGATTTAAGTTCTATTATGGATTATGGAAGCGCCGCCGGTGACACATCACTTGCTATTGCTACAGGCGACATACCTGGTATTATTTCTTCGGGCACATCACTTATTCAAAATATCAGTAGCATTTTTAGCGGATTATTTGGCGGCAGTAAGGAATGTAACGCATATCCAACATTGACTTCAATGTTTCCAGTAACGAATACAAAAGATGCCAACAGTGTTATGAGTGCATTAACTGGTTTATACAATCATTACAAAGTAGAAAAATGGGTTGTTGATAGATCGGTTACAGCAACAAGATGTTGGCCCGAAGCTTATGAACAATATTTCAAAGAATTGATTGCGCTGTATAACAGTTTGGTTGGTCATGTTGCATTAACTTTTTCTAAAAATCCACCTACAGAAAGAAATGGAATAATGAGCATCACTGCAACGGATCAAAAAAGTTCTGTAAATACTGGCGGTGCAACTTCGACATCTACAACCGGCGGTTTTGATTTTGGAAAAATTTTATTGTATGGCGGCGGTGCATTTCTTGCACTCAAAGCATTTAAAGTAATATAAAAAATTTTATTCAATGAGTGCACTTGATAAAATAAGACATAGAGCAAAAAAAATTCGCAATAAGAATGAAGCTTGGACGGATGCAATTAGCAGGGCATCCAAACAATTGAGGCGTGAAGGAAAAATCGGAGCAACTAAATTCATTGACAAAGGCGAAACAAAAAGAAGTCGTACAACAAAAACTTACATGCGTAAGAGAGACAAGGGAGGACATTTTAAAGGTTATAAAAGAGTTTCTGGAGTAAGCACAAAATCTGCAACGCATGTTGATAGAAATAAAATTCATGTTGATATGCAGATTGGAAGTATTGCACATCATAAAGCCGCAATACGTCAAAAATTAAAAGGTAGTTTGGGCCGTGCATTAGTCAATAGAGAAATGGCAACTACTAAGACAAAGAAAAAACAATTGACAAAAAAAATTCGTTCAATAAAAAGTGATCTAAGATCATATTGTTAATTTTTTCAGCCGCCGTTCGGTGGTGTGCTGTTCATTTTAAAAACAAAAAATAAATTTTATGGCAAAGAAGAAAAAAAGTCACCGCCGCAAACATCACAGAATTGGCGGGATGAAGTTGTCAGCATCTAACCCGTTAATTAAATGGGGTTCTGTTGTTGTCGGTTTTCTTGCTGGTAAACCTATCAACACCGCAGTTGATGGATTAATGCCAGCCAGTTTTAAAACGAATACAAACTATGCAAAGATCACTGCCGCCGGTGAAGGTGGATTGGGTGCATTGCTTGTATTTAAGTTTGGAAAAAGAAGTTTGATAACAACTGTTGCTGGTGGAATTTTACTTGGTGCAGGATTGAAAAGAGCAATGGAAGCTTTCAACATCAATTTAGGTGCATTGGGTGGTTATGGTGAAGTTCCTGTATTGGCTGGTTATGGTAGAGTTCCTGTGATCGGTAAAAGAGTTTCAGGATATTCTCCAAACGGTTCGTTAGGAGGTTACACACCTGGAGGCACATTGAATGGAAACAAACCGCCACATTTGCAAGTCATGGGAAACATTGATAGTTCTTGCGGCAGTGGTTTGCTTCGCAGTGCCGGTTGTATGGATAATTAATTTTTGCTCATTGCTATAATTCAAGGAAACGGGCCTACACCGTAGGCCCTATTTAAAAAGTCAAAATAATTTTTTTATATGAAAAACACTTCTTTCAAGATGCCAAGATTAACAACGTTCTTCTTTGCATTACTGTCTTTTGTTTTATTAACTCCTGTGATCGGCATTGAACCGTCTGCAATTTTTAGTGTTAGCACTGTTGTTGCAAGTTGTTTACCTATGCCGTCAGGCGTTTTAGGTTTGAATAATACAAACAACATTTCTGCACTGGAAAGTTATGTAAGAGCACAAAAGCTTTTTGAAAAGGCTTTCCGTGATCGTTTCAGTTCTGATGCAGAAACAAAAGACTTTGTTTCCAGAATGAAATTTTCGCAATCAGAAATTAGGCTGGAAGTCGAATTGACTGCAACAGCTACACAATTTATGTTTGCACTAACTCCCAATCAACAAAACACAACCGGCGTTACATTCAACACAGAAAGAAGATTGACTTTGCAAGATTCATTCTGTGCAAATGAATATGGAATTTTTATTGGACAACCTTCCAGCCGGATTGATACTACTTGGGCCTTGCGTACTTATCCCAATACGCAAGACTTTGCTGCGGCAGATGTGACAGCATTAAATAGTACATTCTATTCACATGGTTGGTTTGAAATGCGCTGCAATAATGATGTTGTGATGCCGTATCGTGGCGTATTTAATCATTTATACAGACCACAAACACAACAAACAGCCGCATTAGGTGCAGCCAGCCCGCAGGATCAAGTAAGAGGCGCAGAGGACGGCTTTATTACTGATGAACCAAATATTATTTTGATAGGATCGAAAGGTTATCAACCGCAAATTAATTTACCAGTGAATTTGGCAAGTGCAGCAAATTTCTTGCGTTGCGTTTTAATATTTAGAGGAGTGCTTGCACAAAATTCAACACCTGTAAGCTAATCGTATTGTTTATCGAGCATAGCTGCATTTGTCTATCGCTGCAGCTATGCTTTAAAATTTTCTTATGAATCCACAAGACATACAAAATGTTGCAAACGCAGCAGCGCAAGCGGCAGCAGATGCAAATTTTCAACTGTTTCAAGCGATACAACAATCGCCAAAAGCTTTAGTGATGGAAGAGCCGAGAGGCCCTTCACAACTTGTAGAAATACAGGTTACACAAAACGGAGTTGCAAGAGTGCCTTTCCCTGATGTGCCAAATTTGAGAGCACAGATAGGCCAGAACGTTGTAATAAAAGGCGCAAGATTAATTACCCCAAGCGTTTTAACTAACGGCCCTATTTCTGGTTTTGTAAATGCACCATTGACAGAATTAGTTAAGATGTCATTAGTGCTTTATTGTGAAGGTTGGGAGAAAGGTCAATTGATACCTTTACTTACTTTGAATGATATGTTCACGCAAGGAAGTGCAGAACCTTATCGCAGAACTGCAACAAAGTTTAATGATTGGAAAGCGTTTGACTGGAGTAAAACGTTTATTCAATTAAGTAATGGTACGGTAACTGTGTTACCTGGCGGCGCAAACTATGTTGTTTGTTTGGATGTTGAATACATAAAATTAGATTCGCAAAACAAACCCATCATTGGGCCTTCATAGATAAATTATTCTATAGGATCCACTGCAAAGTGGACCCTATAGCTTTTTTTAACTATTTGAGATCATGAGTAGCAAGTATATTCAATTTCGTGGAGCAAGTGCAGTGATGAAAGCGTATCAAATGCAAGATGTTGAAGCATGGGCAATTTTCAACGGTAAGGAATTATTTACAAAAGGCTGCGGGATTGAAATGTTGAAACAAATGCTTACCATGCTGGAAAATTCTGGATGCACTTACACATTGAAAGTTTATCAAGATTTTGACGACGACAGTTTATCACAGATCAAAGATAAAACCCCTTACGATGGATCATTCACTTTTAAGCTAATCAATGAAGAAGAAGATTTCGGCCCTTATACATATAGCAATCAAAAAAATAAATTACTTCAAAGGATCGAAGCATTAGAAAAAGAGAAAGCAGATTTATTGGACGAAGAAGAAGAAACATTGGAAGATATTTTAATTGGAGCAATAAAAGAACCTCAAAAGCTTTTAGGACTTGTGAATACTGCCAAAGCAATTTTTGGAATTACTCCAACATTTGCGCCGCAGTTTCAGACTGCACAAACAATGGGTAATGTTGAACAAGTGCAGCAAAATACAAATGTTCAAAAACATGAATGGAGTGAAGACGAATTAATGCGGATAGGCAATGCAATTGATGTAATGAAGCGTTATGACGAAAGCATTGTTGAACATTTGGAAAAACTTTCAAAGATCGCAATCAATAATACAGGGCAATTTAATTTTCTCATTAATGCTTTAAATACAATGTAACATGGCAATGATTGTTACCGATTACGGATTGCAGCAAGACACTAATTTGACAGACTATCAAAGCGGCAGTGAATTACTTTACCCTGAATTGTTAGGCCCGCCAATAGCTGCAAACTATGACCAGCTTTCAATAAAAACTGATCCAAACGAATATGCGAACAACGGTTTATTAATGTCACCGCCGCAGCAATTAAATACAGACCTGGCAGTTTATTCTGGACAGGTAATTGATGCGGAAAGCGGGCAACCTGTGCCAAATGCAACAGTGATTTTTTTATATCAAGGCGGGCAAATAGGTGAAGCAGTTGCAAACAGCAATGGAATTTTTTCTGTTAAGTCAGGCATACAGCCTGACATAATAAGAATTTCATCTGTAGGTTATCAGACTTATGACTTCCCTTTTTCTCAATCTTCATCTTTTGAACTTATAAAAGATTATAAGACACAACCGCCGGTTGTGATTACCAGTACAAAATCGAATAAAGCTTGGTTATTATTGTTATTAATTCCACTTGTATTGGCTCAAAAAAAAAAGGGTATTAGTACAATAGGTGAATTGAAAACAACAAATGTTTGGCCTTACTTAGTTATCGCAGCCGGTATTCTTGGCTGGAGTGTTATCAATAAGCTTTTAATAAAATTGGGCATCTTTGTTTCACCCGAACAAAAGAAAGTATATGAAGAAATTTCTAATCCTGAATCTGCTTTCAGCCCTTCGTATTGGCAAAATGCACCGTCAGGAAGCAGATTAATAACGGAAGCAGTAGTACAAGGTTATTGCAGCGACATTTATCATGCGTTAGGATTTTGGAGAGATAACTTTGATACGATCTTTGGAATTTTTCAAAAGCTGCAAACAAAGAGCATGGTAAGTTATTTAGCAGATAAATTTCAACAGCGTTACAATGTAGGTTTGTTAGGTTTTTTAAATGATGGTAATTCAACTTTATCATTGCCGTGGGATGGTCTTACAGGATCACACTTGAAACAATTGATTGACTATGTATCTTTACTTCCAAACTACAATACTTAATTATGGATCGTTTTTATAATATAGCAGTACAGGTTTACAGCAAAAGCGGATTTATTCCAGTTGTAGAAAATTGCTTTGCTTATATGTTTACTAATTTAGGTAATACACCGGCAGACATCAATGGAATGATTGTCTATCCAAACGCATTGCCAAATCAGTTAGGCGACAGTAGAACCGTTATGGCTCACAAAGACGATCTTTTCAAAGGCAATCTGAAATTATCAATTCATATTCCTATCGGTGCAAATCCACTTATTGAAATTGTTCAAATGTTTTACGAGAAATAAAAACTATCAGTATGGGGCAAGGCGGCGGCAATCTTCAAACACTTTCTGCGAGCATACCAGGTTCATCCGGCCCGCCGTTTCCATTGAACAGTGCAGAGAATGGCTTATCTGTTGATCCTATCACTAAAAGAATCGTTCTTGGTAATGATGTCGGGGCGGTTGGTGATCCTGCACAGTTATTGAGCAATAGAGAAATAAAACTGAAAAGTTTTTATCTTGATTACATTGGCAATGCAATAGAACAATTTTTCGATGATGCAAGCGGAGTTTTTCAATTATACAGAAATCCGGCTGGTGTACTTGCTTTCAATGTTGATGCAACAGGAAAGCTTTATCAATTAGGCGAAGATTACAGAATTGATATTTCGCAAGGAGGACAAACAATCAAGTTAAGAAGTAATGCAGAACCTTTTTTAAATATACTTGGAGCACCGGCAGCAAGAAATCTTACATTAGCAATAGGAGCACCACAAATATTTTTAAACGATCTTGGAGCAAATAAAAGAATAAATTTATTTGCTGATGCAACCGTACCAAATGCGATTCAGTTAGGACTGGAGAAAACAAGCAACCTTGCATATTTAAGAGTACAGACAGACGACTTTTTCCGTATTGATGTTGGCAATGGATTGTTTCAGATTGGCGACATAAACAGTACAGTCAATGGATCAATATTGAACATTGACGACACAAATCAAAAATTAGAATTTCTAAACAATGCAAATACTTATTTGCTTGCTGATGTGTTTGGCGGTGAAATGGCTTTTGGTGATTGGACAAATTTTCTTGAACCTGTATTCAATTTGCAATTTAGCACCGGCGGCAATCCATTAGGTGAAATTTATGTACCTGACCAGGCTGGCAATTACATTGACTTATCAATGTTTCACAATCCAACATCAAGGTCAGTTCTTGACTTGCAAAACGGTGCGGCCCGTTATCAAATAAGACTTGATGTAAATGCAGGAGTTCAAGAAACCTATCAGATAGTCAAACCAGGTGCACCAAATAGAAGATTTTTATTGTTCGATTGGTTAGCGAATACATTTCAGATCGGAGATATTGACGGAGCAGTTAACGGAACAAATTTAAATGTTGCTGATGTTACAGGTTCAATTGACATAACAAATACTGCGTTAAATTCATTTGTAAGAATTAATGGAGTCGCAGGATTTACGGGAACAGTTACACCCGTAACAACTATTACAGTGAATGGAGGCATTGTAACAAATGTTGCATAATTAATCTTTCAATATAAAACTTTCAATTATGGCAAAACAAATCCTAAAACTACAGGTTAAAGTAGTTACAAAAAATGAAAGGGTAAACGGCGGCAATGTATTGTTTGCATTTGATGTTAAAGAAGACGAGAAAGGCCCAACAGCAAGAAAGGCTTTCAACTATCAAACGACAGACAACAAAGAATTAAGTAACTTCATTGTTGGTGAAACCTATTCGATCACAATTGAAAAATAATTTTATGGCAACAAGAAAAAACAATGCATCAAAGACAAAAACATCTGTGAGGACCAAAAAAAACGGATCTCCTGCAAAGACAAAAAAATCTATGTCGCCGATCGTTAACGATCCGGATGCAAAGACAGAGCTGGCTATGGATGATCATGTGCAAGGCAAAAGTATTCCAGCCCTAAAACACGAATGGGATGCAGAATAAGTAAACAATTTTTCTTCATATTAAAATCAATTTTATGGCAGTAGGTATCAGAACATTTTACAGAGTGGCGGCAAATGTAGCAGTTGCGGCGTCAACCGTCCTCGTTACCACTGGGCTGACGTCCCCAATTGCAATAAACCAAAAACAAAAAGTTAGGGTATGGATGCCCTTTACTGTAGGTGCAACCGGCGGTTTGAAAGTGCAAATAGTTTTACCGGCTGCTTTCACTTCTATTATTGTATCGTATAGAGTGAATGACACAGTAACACCGGCAACGATATTGGCAATTGCAGCCAATAACAATGCGTTTGCAAATGCTTTGGCAGTTGCGGGAACACACTGGCTGGAAATCGAAGCGGACGTTGTTAACGGTGCAAATGCTGGCAATCTTGATATTCAAGTTGCATGTAACAGCGCAGCAAATGCGTTTACTTGCCTTGCCGGTGCATCAATGGAAGTTATTAAACTTTAGTTGTTAGTCGTTCAATTGTGCTCATACTTCCAATGAGAAACACTAAGGGCCGTAGCAGAATCCCTGCGGCCCTATTTTTAAATTTGATCCATGGCCAATATAGACGAAAGAATCTATACTGCAGCAGTAACAGACGGTATGCCGCCTGTACTTGCGACCTTAATAGTTGCACAGGCAAGGCATGAAACGAGCAACTACAGCAGCAATGTTTTTTTAACTTGCAACAATGCGTTTGGTTATAAATATGTTGGTCAAAGTACAGCGTTAGGGCCTTGCACTGGATCGCCAGAGGGCAACGATTATGCAAAATATTTTGATGTTGAACAAAGCACCCATGAATTAACAGGATGGATCAAAAGGCGGCAGCGTGAAGGTAAATTCCCTGCTGACCTGGAGCAAATCACAACACCCGATCAATATGCAGAATTGCTCAAAACTGCTGGCTACTTCACTTCACCCCTTCAAACTTACATTAACGGGCTTATTTCAGGACTTCAAAAAATTTCCAGCATAATAGGCAGCACCGGCGGGATCACTGCTATTGTCATTATTTTGGCTTTAGGCATATACTTTTTTCGTAAGAAAATTTTCCCTTGATATCAGATAGCCGGTTTTGACTATGCCAGCTGTGCCGATCGATCACAGACGTTTTTAACTATTGGTGCCGGCAGGCTAGATCTTATAGACAGAATTAGCTTTGTGATCAACAAAGATAATTCTGGCTATAGATCCCGCAGAGGTAAAATTGACTATGTTGGCCCGAGTGAATGATGCAAGTCTATTTGTCTTAAAATTTCTGAAATCAAATTGCCAGGAACAACAGACCGATCGTAAGAATTATTGAGATTCTGCACAGAGTTTTCAAATATTCTACCTACAGCCGTTTTTATCTTCGGCAATTGGAGAAAACCACAATTAGTAAATATATCAGTAGGTTTATAAATGTCGCTGCCAAAGTCAGAATAACTTACAGTGTAACGAAAAGGGCAAAAATTCATTTGTGCTAAATGTCGCAGTGCACCTCTTGGATTTTCTATAAAATAATAAACAGGGTTAATTGACTTGATAAGCCACAAAGTTTTTTCCAGCAATTGCATTGATCTTTTCGCTTCAGAGCTCAGCGGAGAATAATAATACATTCTATGTGAGAAAACAATTTTTTCCCAATGATCCTGTAAATTGAGAATTGTATAATAAGTACAGGGTACGGATGCCCAAACAACAAAAACTTTTTTCCTGTCAGGTATTTGATTTAATCGCATTGTAAGAATATCAGTACACAGTGCCGGTGAATATTTTTCTTCAATGTCAATGTCAAACGTTCTGTATTGATGCAAGCCGGCGGCAGTGTTTGAAACGGTTTTACTACCTGAAAACAACTCTAATAAATACCTTTCTTTTTCATGTGGTATCAAATGCAAATTGTCCTGAAATGCAGACAAACATTTTTGGCAATGCCAGTGATGTTTTTTTAACAATGGATAGTACACTTCTTTCATCTTATCAGTATAAAATTTACGAGTGCAGCAAGTGCAATACCTTCTTTCTTTTTTTCGTTTTTTCATACTTGCTTATTGTTACAGATCGAGACAGGACCGGTACAGATCATTACATTCCGGATGAACAAAAAAGAACCCTTCACCGAACCTGTGAAGGGTTTTACAAGCCACCATCCTCTTCCACCTAAGAGGACTATAAAAATAATTGTTTTTTGAATATTGCAAAAACTTATTTTTATAGTCAAAAGTAACTATGCCGGAGCAACAAACCAAACTTTTTATTGCAGGGCCGGTTATACCGGCTAACTCCTATCCAGGCAGAAAGGGTGCAGCCGGTACATGGCAAAAGATCGTAAGCAATGTGCCTAAATGCGATTTGTTCATTGATGCAATGTGCGGCAGTGGAATAATCGGATCGTTAATAAAAAATTGTCAGGTTATCTTTAATGACATTGACAGAAATGTTATTGATAACATTCGTACTTCAAGTGATTTTGCACTATTCTTAAATGAACCGTATCAAGAAATAATTAAGCGATTCGACAACGGGAACAAAGGCAGGGTTTTTTATTTTGATCCGCCGTACATTCTAAATACAAGAAGCTGGCAACAGCCTATCTATAAATTTGATTGGGGCAAAGTGGAACATGAACAATTTGTAAAAGTAATTCTGAAAATGAAATGCAATGTTATGTTATCACATTACCCATGCGATTTTTACGACAAAGCTTTAAAGAAATGGAGAAAGATTACATACAATGCAATCACAAGGGCTGGAGTAAGGAAAGAAAGTCTTTACATGAATTTTCCGCAGCCAGTATTATTGCAATGTGCGGATCACATTGGAGAAAATTTTACAGACAGACAGCGAATAAAAAGAAAAGTTGAACGACAAATTAATAGATTGAAAAATGAGACAGACCAGGAAAGGGCCGCAATACTTACGAAGATAATCGAGCATTTCAGCTATGTGAAAGATGTGGATTCTACGAAGAAAGATTGAGTAGTTTTACTATTTGTCAATTTGCTACAATTGCCTTACTTGCACCTGTCTTATGGCTTTGGATCGCATTAGCGGCAGCCATTTCTTAACTAAACCCAAATTTATGACTTACAATCCTGCTGATCCTGCACACCGTAAAACGATTGAAGCGCAAATACAAAAATTATCAAGTGAACTTAATATTTGCTCCAAAGCTTACAATGCAAGAAAGCTTCGGGTAACAATGCTTGTAAGTGGTACAAATCCAGATGCAAGTACATTCAATCACATCTTAGATATAACAGCCGGTAAAGAAGATTGCGACTTGCTAAAATTCTTTAATGATTTTGGAGCAAGTGCAGCCGCAAAGAAAATATTGTTACAGGCTGAATTATCAAAGGCAGTTGAAACATTCGTACCCTTTCAATAATATGGTAGGCCCTGACTTTGTCAGGGCATTTTTGTTTTTGTTTTTTTGAAGGTGGAAAAGTGATCTTTCAGAACGTTCGTTCATAAAAAATCAACAGTATGAAAAAAACACAGCCATTATTACCAATGACAAAAGTAAAAACGAACACAGGTGAACTTATCGAAGTATCACAAGCGACACTGCAAGAATTGGCAAAAATGTATTTTGATGGCAGTTACCTTTCAGCTATCGTTAAAGACATCAATAACAATACTCACATTGTATTAATTGCAGACCTGGTGCACTATAAATAAAAATCACATGAAAAAAAGATTTGTATTCAAACGTTATGAGATAGTAACACAGACAGAAACATCTTACAGGCTTTTAGATGCCGATCAATATAAGCGATTCAAACAAACGAAATTCTACAAAAAGAAAGTTATTGCATGTAAGCCAGTGCAGATTCTTACCTATACACTAACAATGCGGACTGTTATAAATGTAAAAGACATCAATCAATAAATTCAATCCATGAAACAAAATGAACTTAACCAATTGCTACAGCAATGTGAATTTTCAGTAAACCAGCCGCCGCCGCCGGAAAACATTGTTTTCCGAATAGAATTTTCTACAATTGGAAGTCTTGGAGATTATGTATTAATAACGGGAAGGCCCAAAGCTGGCAAGACAAAATATCTTGCCGGTGCAATGAGTGCAAGCGTTTGCCGTGCGGAAGTGTTTGGAATGAAAATAAAATTACCTGATGAAAAAAGAGAGGTTGCACACTTCGACACAGAACAAGGGAAACGCAGTCATTTTAATTTACTTAATCTGATGTTGCAACTTATGCAAGTGGAAGAAATGCCAAACCATTTTAAAAGTTACCATTGCAGGCAGTACAACGCATCACAGATCGTTGCACTTATTGAACATTATTTACAATTGCATCCTAACACCGGCTTATTGTTCTTAGATGGATTACTGGACTTAATCGACAGCTTCAATGATGAAAAACATTCAAAATATTTAGTCAACTGGCTGAAACGAATAACCGAAGCGCACAACCTTTTAATAGTTGCAGTATTACATCGCAGCATGAGTGTTGACAAAAGTATTGGGCATTTAGGAAGCAGCGCAGACCGTGCGGCGCAATCTGTTTTGATAGTAGAAAAAAATAAAGAAACGAAACAATATATTTTAAAAGCAGAATACTTACGAGATGCAGACGACTTTGCACCGATTGCAATTTGGTACAATAAGCAACTTACAATTTGGGAGCAAACTGATTTTATTCAAGACAGTGATCAACCACAGACAAATTTGCCTATGCGGTCCATGGCAAAAAGAAGGCCTTTAGAATACGATATATCAGAGCACACTGCACAAGTAGTGCGAATATTCAATTCTAATGAGGTTTTGACCTATGAAAACTTACTGCAACGGATCAAAGAAGTTTATGCAGTCGGTATTCAATGGGCCAAAGATTGCGTGCCAATACTGGAAAAAGAAAATTTAATCTGGAGAGTAGAACAAGGTTTTACCAATGTAAGACAGGGCAGACTTTTAAAAATTACATAACATGATACTACAATTAACAATTTGGTTTATCTCAAAAGAAAACGTCAGAACATTTTTAGTTTTTGACAACGTTACAGAATTTCAATGCAACACATTAGTTGTATTATTCTGTTCACACAAAGACATCTATTCTTTATCAATAGTAAAACAATCAACATGAGTAAAAGAATTATCAGTTACCAGCTAATTGAAAAAGTTGTAAAAGGAATTACAGGCTTGAAAGCCGGAGATTTTTTTAAAATCGAAATGATAAAAGATGCAAAAATTCTTACAGCAACAAAAGAAGAAAGCATTAACCAGTTTTTACAACAAATGCAAATCTGTGCAACAATTTGGTGCGAAGTAGGTAAGAATGAAGTTGACACAGAAATAAGAACATTCACATTATTGCAAGCGAATGAAGATTGGGATTTTAACGAAGAACTTATTTACATAGCTTCTTTTCAAGTTGCGCCAATGGTACAAATGCAACACCTGTACGAAATAAAAAAGATCAATACAAAAGAACATCAATGAAAAATTATTCTGCAAAAGTCAATGGTAAAACGATCACATACCAGGACACCGTAGTTGCGGCAATTACAACATCATTTACATTCTGGCAACGCTTACAAATTTTATTTGGTTGCAAGCTTTGCACACAGATACAAGTTTTCACCAAAGAAAAAGTAACTGCACTGGAGCAAGTGACATCAACAGTAATCGTTCGACTACCAAAAAAGAAAAAACAAAAAGTATGAACTACTTTACTTTACAAATCCATTACAACGTACCGACATCTACACAATGGCCCAAAGGAATTGCTATTGAAGAAAGAAAAGATTTGAACTGCGGCACAATGGAAGAAAAAGCATGGATTCGATCAATAAGAGAAAAACTTTATTCAACAGGATTCCAGACACAGACAGCAAGCGGATGTTTTGAATTTATTTCACCGCTTCGCATACATACAGCGTATTTACTAAAACAGGATCGAAGATATTCGCCCGATCCTGCAACATAAAAAGAAACCGCCGGTTGCTTACACCGGCGGCCCACATTTTGAGATCAACTGAATGATCGCTTTTCCATTGGCAATATAAAACAAAAAATCATTATGGAAGAAAAAATTTTTGTACTGACAATTGACTTAATAGAAGACAGAATATCTACAGAGCTGATACAAGGCTGGAAAGTCAAATACATAATTGCTTGCGGCAATATATCGGTTGTAATTGTATTGGAAAGAAAAAGACCTGTGTAACTGCCGGCAGCATAGATAATTTTGTCTTTGGCATATGGAAAAAATTTTAAACAGTAAAGAAAAAAAGGTTACAGCAATAATTATTTGCGAACCGCCTGATCCTGTCAGTGGTAATACAGCTTTAAAATATTCATTCATTGATTGCACACCGAGAGGCATCAACACATTTTTAATTTTCGCTGCAAAGTTTCCAACAGCGCAATACATAAACTTTTACGGTAAAAAAAGCCGTAATTATCTTGATAGAATTTACATTCATTAACAACAAAAACAAAAATTATGGCAAGAAGAAGATTCATTCCAGGATCAAACACAGACAGAAAAAAATTAATTGCATTAGTTGTAAGAATCACTATTGCATTTGAAAAGCAAGTATCATTGATGCAAGAAAAAAGCAAAAGAGAAAAACAGATTTTATCTGAATCAATGAAGTTGCTCAAACTATTTGGAAAAAAAATTTATAAACCTTAAATCAACACAATGGAAAAGCATTTGGTAAAAATTATTATTCCGCATGAGCAACTTGGATTTTTTGCTGGAGTGTTTTTAGGTCAGATCGCATCTGATGAACGAAGCAAAGAACAAAAAGACATTGCAAGAAAAAATTTTCGTGCATTGAAAAACTTTTTTGATGCAGACCAGGCAAAAGAAATTACAGAAGAAGCCGACAAACTATTCCCGCCGGATGAACACAAGTGGTTAACCAGTGAAATGACATAGCATCCCTTTACTTACTACAAAAGAAAAAGGCTTCGTAGAAACGAGGCCTTTTTTACTAACCCAAATTTTAAAAAAATTAATTCGATGCAAGATACAATTTTATTAAGTGGTAAGAGCATTAGCATTTATTAAATTGTCAACATTCAAACCTTCTTTTGTTGCTCGTTTGACAATAGAATTATAA
>Ga0075436_100001570_pt1 | contig 15589 bp, 14 predicted proteins | sample RhiMethybrSRZTD5_FD_75303 | JGI IMG/M metagenome (GOLD analysis project Ga0075436, IMG submission 75303) | Populus rhizosphere microbial communities from Tennessee, USA - Rhizosphere MetaG P. TD hybrid SRZTD5 | ecosystem: Host-associated > Plants > Roots > Rhizosphere > Soil | place: USA...
GGAAACATGGGCTCGGCGCTGCGTTACGGCTACACGGCCCTCGGCGACACCGTGAACCTCTCCTCCCGCCTCGAAGGGCTCAACAAAGACTACGGCACGCACATCATCATCAATGAATCCACCTACGAGGAAGCGAAGGACAGCGGTTTCGTGTTTCGCGAACTGGATCTGATTCGCGTCAAGGGCAAGCTCCAGCCGGTCACCATCAGCGAACTCATCGGCCGCGTAGGTGAAAATTCCGTTTACGGCACCCCGGAAGAAGTCCGTACGCGACTCGAGCTTTTCCAGAAAGCGCGCGCGCTCTACTGCCGACGCCAATGGCAAGCCGCGCAAGGCGTGTTCCAGGCCATCCTCGACCAGTGGCCCGACGACGGCCCATCCCGCGCCTACTGGAAGCGCTGCCAGGACTATCTTTTTGAAGAGCCGTCTTCCACCTGGGACGGCGTCTTCACCATGACCCACAAATAGCATCTGGAGAAGAGATGCAGTGGCCACGTTGACTTGATTCGACGGCCTTTTGCGGATAGCCGCCCTTGAGGAAACGGTTAGCCTAAACTCATTCCAATTTGGATGGGGCTTTCCATATGCCCCAGGTCAGAATGGCCGCATCGAATCGATGGTGCGGCTTGCCTGCATGCCTTCTAATCGCTTGAGCATGCAAGAGTTGGCGCGCATATTCTTGTAGTATCTAGACCCGGCATGGAACGTACATTGGGATGACCCTTGGGGGCTAAGAGATGCGTTTTTCTTATACGCCGCATTAACAAAGGAAACGTACCCGAACCATTGCTCCGGCGAATCTAATGTCAAATCCGTGCCGGAAGCGCCGTCCCCGGAGACGGAAGTCAGACGGCAACAAGGTCAATATCTAGAGTTATTTAGAGTCAGAGACAGAACTTTATGTGGATTGTCCGACTAGCGCTACGCAGGCCATACACGTTCGTGGTGATGGCGCTCGTCATCATTCTTCTCACGCCCGTAGCGTTGATGCGCACTCCCACGGACATTTTCCCTGAAATCAACATCCCGGTGATCAGCCTGGTGTGGACCTATACCGGCTTGCAACCCCAGGAAATGGAGCAGCGCATCACGTCCAACGTCGAGCGCGGCATACAAACACTCGTAAATGACGTCGAGCACACAGAATCGCAATCGTTCAATGGCATTGCAGTCATCAAGGTCTATTTTCAACCGGGTGCAAACATTCAGACTGCTCTCGCCCAAGCTGGGGCTATCTCGCAAACGTTTTTACGGTTCCTTCCGCCGGGCACCACGCCGCCTCTGGTCATTATCTATTCGGCGTCAACGGTTCCGGTGATTCAAATTGGTCTCACCAGCGACACCCTAAGCGAGCAGCAGCTCTTCGATTTCGGCAATTACTTTATCCGCACGCAGCTCGGTTCAGTCCCCGGAGCCGCCACGCCTTTTCCCTTTGGCGGCAAGCAGCGCGTTGTCAGTGTGGACATTGACGCCACCTCGTTGCAGTCCAAGGGCCTCTCTGCCGTGGACATCGTCAACGCGGTGAATGCACAGAACCTGATTCTTCCCACCGGCACCGCCAAGCTCGGCCCGCTTGAATACAACATCGAGATGAACGGCAGCCCGCAAACCATTCAGGAACTCAACGATCTGCCAGTCAAAACCATCAACGGCGCGACCATTTACATGAAGGACGTGGCCCACGTCCGCGACGGATTTTCTCCGCAGACCAACGTAGTGCTGGCGAACGGCCAGCGCGGCGTGCTCATGAGTATTTTCAAGAACGGCGGCGCCTCTACCATTGACATTGTGGATGGCGTCAAGCGAATGCTCGAGTACAACAAATCGTCATTTCCCCCGGGCCTGAAAGTCAGCACTTTCTTTGACCAGTCGCTTTTTGTCCGCGCCTCCATCCAAGGCGTACTTAAGGAAGCTCTGATCGCGGCCTGCCTTACCGCCATTATGATTCTGCTCTTTCTCGGCAACTGGAAGAGCACTCTGATCATAGCCGTTTCGATTCCGCTGTCGATTTTGGTAAGCGTTCTCTGCCTTAGCGCCTTGGGCCAGACCATCAATATCATGACTCTGGGTGGGCTGGCGCTCGCGGTCGGCATCCTGGTGGACGACGCCACTGTAGAAATCGAAAACATCAACCGCAACCTGGCTATGGGCAAGGACACCGTGCAAGCCATTCTGGACGGGGCGCAACAGATTGCCGTGCCCGCGTTCGTCTCCACGCTTTGCATTTGCATCGTTTTCATCCCGATGTTTCTCCTTTCGGGCGTCGCGAGGTATTTGTTCGTGCCTCTGGCCGAGGCCGTGAGTTTCGCGATGCTGGCTTCCTATATGTGGTCGCGAACCATTGTTCCTACTCTGGCGATGTACCTCCTGAGCTCCGAGGATGAGTATCGTCCTGAAGAACACGCCGGGGAGAGAATGGGCTTTTTCCGTCGCTACCAGCAGGGATTCGAGAGGAAATTCGAGCAATTTCGAGAAGCCTACAAGAGCGCCCTGCACACGGCGCTGCATTTTTCGCGCCTTTTTACCGTCGTTTTTCTCGCGTTTTGCGTCCTTTCTGTCTTGCTTGTTTTTGTCCTGGGCCGCGATTTCTTTCCCAAGGTTGACGCCGGACAGATTCGCCTCCACATGCGCGCTCGTACCGGCCTGCGTATTGAGGAGACCGCGCGCCTTGCAGATCAAGTGAATAGCGCCATTCGCGAGACCATTCCGAAGGAGGAGATCACCACTCTTCTTGACAACATTGGACTGCCTTATAGCGGTATCAATCTGACGTACAGCAATTCGGGCACCATCGGCACGTCAGACGCGGAAATCCTGGTGCAATTGAAAGAAGAACGTGGCAAGTCTACTGGCAGCTACATCAACGACCTGCGCCAGAAACTTCCGCAGGAGTTTCCCGGCGTGCAGTTTTTCTTCCAGCCGGCCGACATCGTTACGCAGATTCTGAACTTTGGCACGCCCTCGCCCATCGACGTGGAAGTAACGGGCGCGAACCAGCAGGCAAATTACTTGATCGGAGAAAAGCTGGCCAGCCAGATTCGCCACATTCCCGGAGCGGTTGATGTCCACGTGCAGCAGGCTTTCGACAATCCGACGCTGTTCATGCAAATCGACCGGGCGCGAGCGCAGTCTGTGGGCATGCAGTCGCGCGACGTGGCGCAGAACGTCCTGGTTTCCCTCAGCTCCAGCTTCCAGACGTCGCCAGCATTCTGGTTGGACCCGAAAAATGGAGTGGAATACTCCGTCGCCGTTCAGGAGCCTCAATACCGCGTGGACTCTTATCAGGCGCTGCAAAATACGCCCATCAGCGGAAGCGCCCCCGGCGCCACTCCACAAATTCTGGGAAATCTTGTCCAGACCAGGACGACGTCACGCCCCGCCGAAGTCTCTCATTACAAGGCTGAGCCGATGATTAACGTTTATGCGGCGGTGGATGGCCGCGACCTCGGCAGCGTCGCCGAGCAGGTGGAACAACGCGTCGAGGCTGCCGAGAAAATTGGTTTGCCGCAAGGCAGTCACATTGTCATTCGCGGCCAGGTGCAAACCATGAAGAGCTCTTTCGTTGGCCTGGGCTACGGTCTGCTTGGCGCTATCGTTCTCGCGTATCTTCTCATCGTCGTCAATTTTCAGTCCTGGCTGGATCCTTTCATTATCATTACAGCTTTGCCCGGCGCCTTGGCCGGCATTTGCTGGATACTGCTGCTCACGCGCACCACGCTAAACGTGCCCTCGCTTACGGGCGCCATCATGTGCATGGGCGTGGCCACGGCCAACAGCATCCTCATGGTTTCCTTCGCGCGGGAACAGTTGGACGAAGGCAAGGGCGCGCGCGAAGCGGCCCTCGAGGCCGGTTTCGTGCGCATTCGCCCCGTGCTGATGACCGCGCTGGCCATGATGATCGGCATGGTACCTATGGCCCTCGGTTTGGGAGAAGGCGGAGAGCAGAATGCCCCGTTGGGACGTGCCGTGATTGGCGGCCTGCTCTTTGCAACTTTCGCGACGCTCTTCTTCGTTCCCTGTGTTTTTTCGATGATTCACGGGCGGCGCGCGCGGAGGTCTGGGCACGAGCCACCACCGGAGCCGGTCGCGCCTTGAGATTCTTCGATATGGAAGTTAGCGGTCCTTTGGGCCATGATGGGAGGCGGTGTTTCGATGGATTCTGAACATCAGGAGACGCAATACGTCAAAGGCAGGCGGATTTTCACCTTCCTGTTCTTCTTCGTGATTCTGCTGGTTGTCTTTGGCGGATTCACGTTGTTTCAGCGCCGCGCGCAATATCAGGCGTTGGCCAACGAAACCGAGACGCTGGCGATTCCCACGGTTGCGGTCATTCATCCCACCGCGGAAGCAGGTCAGGAAGACCTTGTCCTCCCCGGAACCCTGCAAGCCTATGTGGAATCCCCCATTTACGCGCGCACGAGCGGCTATTTGCAGAAGTGGTATCACGATATCGGCAGCCGCGTCCAGAAGGGCGATTTGCTCGCGGACATCGACACGCCTGAAGTGGATCAGCAGCTCTCCCAGTCCCGCGCCGATCTCAACACGGCGAAAGCCAACTCCCATCTCTCCGAAATCACCGCGACGCGCTACACCGAACTCATTAAGACCGACGGCGTGAGCAAGCAGGAAGTGGACAATGCTGCGGGCGACCTGGAGGCCAAGAGGGCGATTGTGCAGTCTTCCGAGGCCAACGTCCGCCGCCTGGAGGAATTGGAATCCTTCAAGCATATCTACGCGCCCTTCAGCGGAGTCATCACGCGGCGCAACGTGGACATCGGCACGCTGATCAATGCGGGAAACGGCGGCTCCTCGCAGCAACTTTTTTTTCTGGCGCAGACCGACCCCATCCGCGTTTACGTTAGCGTTCCGGAAACGTCTGCGCCCTCGGTGCGCGCCGGTCTCGGCGCTTATCTCGAGCTTACGCAGTATCCCGGCCAGCAGTTTGAAGGCAAAGTCGTGCGCACGGCCGAATCCATCGATCCAGCCACGCGCACGCTGCTCACCGAAGTGGACGTGCCCAACCATAACGGGGCGCTTCTTCCGGGCGGCTACGCGCAGGTGCATCTGCGTGTGAAGGTCACAACCGCGCGCCTGGCCGTTCCTGTTAACGCTCTCTTGTTCCGCTCCGAAGGGCTTCGCGCCGTGGTCGTGGATGCAAATCACAAGGTTCACCTGCGCCCTCTGACCATCGGCCGTGATTACGGCACTTCGCTCGAAGTTTTGCAGGGCCTGCAAGGGTCTGACTGGATCGTCGTGAATCCCGCGGATTCTCTCGATGAAGGCCAGGAAGTTCGCGTGAAAGAAATCGCCATGAATGCCGAGCCTGCTGCTGCTCCGGGCAAGCCCCAGGCGCCCGCGCCGGCTTCCAACAAACAATAATGCGAAGTATCAAGAACATCGCGGTCCTGAATAGTATCGCTGTCTTTGTTTTCGCGGCCGGCTGCACGGTGGGGCCAAAGTATCAGCGCGCATCAGCTCCCGTGCCCGCTAAATGGGATGTCGCAGAACCTTGGCGCGAGGGTGCTCCGAAAGATGGCGTGCCCAAGGGCGAATGGTGGAGTTTTTTCCACGACGAAGAACTCAACGCTCTCGAAAAGCAAACGCTCGACGCCAACCAAACCATCAAGATTGCCGCGGCTCGCCTCGAGCAGGCTCGCGCCTCAGCAGCGGTGCAGATCGCCACGCAGTTTCCGACGCTCGCGGCCGCGCCTCAAGCAGAGCGCCAGCGTCTTTCAGGAAACCGGCCGGTCGGCGGCTCCTTTCCCGGTACCTCCGCAATAACTCAGAACAACTTCACCTTGCCGTTCACCGCAGGCTATGAGGTCGATCTGTTTGGCCGGCGCCGCCGCAGCATTGAAGCCGCGCAGGCCGCCTTCCAAGCAAGCGCCGCGGATCTGGAGAACGTCCGTCTTGTCATCACTTCGGAGCTTGCGGGAGATTACTTCACCGTCCGCCAGCTCGACACCGAGCTAGGCATTTTGAATCGAACCGTCGAGACTCTGCAAAAGGGACTGCAATTGGTGGACTCGCGCCACAAAGGAGGCGTGGCTTCCGGCCTTGACGTCGCGCAGGAAGAAACGCTTCTCAACACCACGCGGACGCAGGCGATTTTGCTTCAGCAGCAAAGAAAGCAGTTCGAGGACGCGATGGCCGTTCTGCTCGGCATACCCGCTCCGGATTTCCATCTCGCGCCCAAGGAATTAAACGCCGAACCTCCCGTGCTCGATGCAGGGCTGCCCTCAGATCTTCTCGAACGCCGGCCGGACATCGCTGAAGCCGAGCGTCAAATGGCTTCCGCCAACGCACAAATCGGCATAGCTCGCGCCGCCTACTTCCCCTCGCTGAATCTTTTTGCGAATGGCGGATGGCAGGCCGCGGACATTGCCAAGCTTTTGAACGTGCAGAGCACCATTTGGGCCGTCGGAGCCAACGCCGCCGAAGCCATCTTCACCGGCGGCTCACGCCGCGCGCAGACGCAATTCGCGAAAGCGGGTTACGACGCCACCGTCGCTTCCTATCGCAACACCGTTCTCAGCGCTTTCGGCGAAGTGCAGGATGACGTGACCGGCCTGATGGTGCTCGACCAGGCTTTTCATTCGCAGGAGCAGGCTGTAGACGCGGCTCGGCGCACGCTGAATATCTCCACGGATCGCTATACCGGCGGCCTTGTCAATTACCTCGACGTCGTCACCGCTCAACAGACTTTATTGAACAACGAGCAGCAGCTTGCCGCGATTCGCGGCCAGCGTTTGGTTACCAGCGTCTTGCTCATCAAAGCGCTTGGCGGCGGCTGGGACGCCTCTAGTCTCGCGGCAGTCCAAGTCAAAACGAAACTGAAAGACGTTGTCGCGCCATAAAGCGCCGCCCCGGTTTCACTCGCCCTCACTAACTCGCATAGTGATTGCTCTTCGCAACTCATAGGGAGTTCGCAATCCCGCTTCCAGGCATTGCAGATTCCTGAGCGGAACTACTCCGTACCCGCTCATGGGCAACTGCCTAAGGATTCCCCGTGTCGTGTGGCGAGACCACGCGCCCCAACTCCGATGCGCGGCTTAAGCGATCAAACATTTGGTAAGCCGCATCCGAAATTTTCGTAATCGCTTCGCCGCCTTCTCGTTCCCGCCGCAAATACGTAGTCATCACGCTGATGACGTAAGGCCGTTTGCCCGTAAAAACAATCCCGGAATCGTTGCGCACGCCCTCCAACTCGCCCGGCTTGTTCGCCACCTTCAAATCTTCCGGCAAATTCCGCGGAATGTAGCTTTCCTTGTGCACGCTCAACAGATTGAAAAAGTCGTCCGTCATCGGCTTGTTCAAGACTTTGCCGCGATAAAGACTCTCGAGCAGCAACATCATTTCGCGCGGCGTGGCCACGTTTTCCTTTCCCTCCGAAGCCGCCTTGATGTCCATCATTTTCCGGCGCAGCCGCGTATGCGTCAGCCCCAGCGAGTCGAGCATCGCATTTACGTTTTCCATCCCGATGCGGTCAATTATCACGTTGGTCGTTGAATTGTCGCTCACGGAAATCATCAGCCCGGCAACGTCCCGCAGCGTCAGCTTGGTCATTCCGGGCGTGAGCACACTGGTGATTCCGCTTCCGCCCACCATGTCGGTCTGCTGCAGCGTGTAAAAATCCGTCAGCTTGACCTTGCCTTGCTGTGCCTGCCGGTAAAGCTCCGCGAGGATGGCGATCTTGATCGAGCTCGCCGTCGGCATCACTTCGTCGGCGTGCAGCAAGTACTTTTGCCCGGTTGTCAAATCCAGAATCGCCATCGCCAGCACGCCGTCGAGTTTGCCATCCACTTCGCCGACCGTGGCTGCCAGCTTCTGCCACAGAATCTGCTCTTTCTCTGGCGAACTCTGCTGCGCACAAGCAGTCCGGAGTCCGCCGACTGAGATCGCGGCAGCAAGTGCCGCAGGAATCAGGAATTTTTTCAGCAAGAGAATGCCTCCAAGTGCAGGCGATTATAAGGCGTGCCGAAGCAGGTTCGGAGTAATTTCCTTCAGGCAACTACTTACCCGAATAAGCACCTCCGAAACCGTTCTCCGGAAAGTGTGTTAAACATAAAGAGGGTAACGAATCGTCCTGCGAAGCGCCGATCCGGCAATCTTCAAGACAATCGAGCAAGCAGATTCGGAACGGTTTCGCACTTTCGGGAGAGTACTCATGCGCAAATTCTTCGCAGCAATGGTTTTCATGGCTCTGGCTGGCACGCTCGCGCTCGCCGCGCCGCCTCAGGATCGCGACGACCGCCGCGACCGCGACGAACGTCATGACAATGGCAAGCATAAAGGGGACAAACACGGCGACCGTGATGACGACGGAGACCGCCACGACAACGGCAAGCACAAGGGCTGGTACAAGCATGGCGACCGCGATGACTATCGCGATTGGGACTACGATCGCGAGCGTGTGCGCCCCGGCCGCGCCTATCCGCACGGCCGCTACGATCATGTGCGTGAAGTCTACGTCGCACGGCGCTTTGATTCCCGCACGCGCCACATTTTTTTGTACGACAATTCCGATTGGGTGGTTGCTTCTTACGATGTTGACCGCTGCCGCGATTGGCAGTGGGAACGCGATCAAGTTTACGTCTACGACGACGACCATCACCCGGGTTGGTACTTGCTCTTCAACGCCCGCCTGGGCCGCTACGTCCACGTCGAATACTTTGGCGTGCACTAGGAGCCGGCACTCTCCAACCCAAACGCGACCGGCGTTCCAAAGAGCGAGCAGAAGGCGTGCCCCCCACACCCCCCGGGCAATTCGTATCGTTGTCAAAACAAAGTGGTTACTAAATTTGATTGTTGTAAGTTGTTGAAGACAATAGAGCCTGAAAGGGTTTGGCTGAGTGCACACCTCACGCTCGCGGAGGGATCCCTCGCTCCGCTCGGGATGAACTATCCTCGTCGGATAGTTCAATTTGATTGTTGGAAGTTGTTGGAAACAAAGGGGCAGCAAAGGGCTCTGGCAGGCCGGCTGAAATGGACTTTGAAAGAACCCGCAGTACCTCCTCCCCCTCCGTTGGACGGGAAAGAGTGTGCAAACAGTTGATTGTAAATGGGTTGCGGTGCGCCGTTGCGCGCAAAGAGTGCGGAAGTCCATGAAAAGAAATGCGTTAGATAGAGACCCTGCAATGGAGGGACTCAAAACGGCGGGGTGTGGGCCGGCACTTTCAGGCGCAGCCGAAGACTTCGATCGAGGTTTGGAGTGAACGCTTCCGGGCTCAGTGTAAATAAACACGTGGAAAGATAGCATGGTAGGTATCAAGTAGTCAAGTATTAAGCAGGGAACGGTCGAAAATTACGGTTGAATGACAAGAATGGTGGGGCGAATGGTTTCCGCCGGGCGCGAGATGTAATAGGAAAGAAACAAAGTCAAAAACCGCACCCTGAAACCCGCGGGGATGCGGCACCCCGCCTTCCTTCGCGCAACCCGCCAGCCCTCCGCTCCTCTATACTTTTCCGAGAAGTCCCGCAGTGATATTCTCTACGATCCTCATTCCCGCAAATATGAATTTTCCGACTCCGGGCCGCCACTTCGGTGTGAAAAACGATGTGTTAGACTGATGATTAGGTGTACTAGGAGAAATCCATGCCCGAAACCGCTGCAAAAAGACTCCCCGATTTTTGGGGCTTTCTTCAGGAAAAAATAGCCACGCTAAACGAAGAATCCGCGAGAGTCCAATCCGATAGCGATATGAAGAACCTGCTGCACAGGTGGCTTGACCCAAAGGACGGAGTACTCGCAAAGCTCGAGAATGACCCGTTCTTCGCACTCGCCAAGCCGAGCGCGCGGCAAATTTTCATGGACATGATGCAAAACCGTGTTCGCCAAGTAGAGCGTGAATGGCAGGACATCTGGCGCTCGCTTCACGAAGAGTAAGGGCGACGCCGTGACGGTCGGTATAGTCGCCTGCATCTGCGCGATGGTAGTCGCCCTATTTCTCATCGCCTGCTGGCGATTCCCGAGGCAGACAGGCGATTTCATCAGCAGAATAACGAGTATCGGCGCGAGCGGTGTGAAGGCAAATCCGCCGCCAAGCCCTGACATCGTCAATCAGGAAGTCAAGGACCTATCGAGGCCAAATATCGGCGACGAATTGATGAAGCTTGTCGACAATCAGGTAATACAAAACAGCGAGACCTTCATTCGGGAAACATTGCTCTCAGGAGTAGCGCCTGCGGAGCGCGAAGGCGCTCTGGTTCGACATCTCGCAGCCGCATGGATGATTCTCGCGTACGAGGGCACTTACAATCAGATTTGGGGTTCTCAGTTATACGCGCTGCAGGCCCTCAACGAGAACAGAGGCCTGAGTCGAGACGTCGTAAACGTTTGGTATCAGTACGGCCTGGGGATGAGCCCCGAGAGGTACGCTAACTATCCTTTTGATGCGTGGCTCGGCTGGATGCAAGGCATGTTTTTGGTTGAAACGCGCCCTGATGGCCTTATTTACATCACAGCTATCGGGAACGATTTTCTCCAATATATAATCCGAAATAGATACAGCATGCACAAGGAAGGCTGAGAGGCTCAACGGTAGTGCTTGACCAGGTCGAGCAATCTCGATTAGTGCGAGAGCCGGGCGGACCTCTGGCCTAAAGGCCTGAGCTACAACAGCTCAAAAATTCTCCATGGACAAACGCATCGCTTCCGCTGACGCCGCCATCGCCAAGCTCAACGACGGCGCCACCATTCTCATGGGCGGATTCGGGCTGTGCGGCATCCCGGAAAACCTGATCGCGGCGGTGCGCCGCAAAGGCGCGAAGAACCTCACCATCGTCAGCAACAACGCCGGCGTGGATGACTTCGGCATCGGGCTGCTGCTCCAGCAGCGCCAGGTGAAGAAGATGATCTCGACCTACGTGGGCGAGAACAAACTCTTCGAGCAGCTCGTCCTCAGCGGCGAGCTGCAGGTCGAGCTGAACCCGCAGGGCACGCTCAGCGAGCGCCTGCGGGCGGGCGGGGCGGGCATTCCCGCGTTCTACACGCCCACTGGCTTCGGCACCATGGTCGCGGAAGGCAAAGAGACGCGCGAGTTCGATGGCCGCATGTACGTGATGGAGCGCGGCTTGCGCGGCGACCTCGCGTTCATCAAGGCGTGGAAGGGCGACCGCTGGGGCAACCTGATTTATCGCAAGACGGCGCGCAACTTCAATCCCATGATGGCCACCGCCGCCGATTACGTCATCGCGGAAGTCGAGGAGCTCGTCGAGCCCGGGCAGCTTCCGCCAGATCAGGTGCACACGCCCGGCATTTTCGTGGACGCCATCTTCCAGGGCCCCAAGTACGAAAAGCGCATCGAGCGCCGCACGATCAGGAAATGCTGAAATCAGATTGGACCGTGGAATTTTGAGGTGATAAAGATGAATGATGAAGCCCCAATAGAGCCGCAACGTGCGCCCGGAAAAAGTTCGTGGTTGTTTACTGCGGTTTGCTGCGGCTACTTTGTTCTGGGCGGCTGGGCCGCATACAAGATCGTTCCGATTTGCGCTACTTTCTTTGCGGGACTTGGAGTTAGTATTTCATCCGGCTCGCTTCTTTTTCATCTCCTTCTCAATTATATGTGGCTCATCGTTGCCGGAGTGGCCATTTTGGTTGCCCTTGCGCTTGCCAAACAAGTGGGGAATTTCAGTGAACGGTATCGGCGGCCTGTGAATCTCGTTCTGCTAATTGTAGCGATTGGTTTTGCGCCGATCTTGCTCGTAGCGTTCGCACTTACGCTGTCCGGAGCATTCAGCTTGATCGGGAAATTGGCTCAATAGAATGCTTACCGAAGAACAGAAACGGGAATGGATTGCGCGGCGGATCGCGCTGGAGCTGCGCGACGGCTACTACGTCAACCTGGGAATTGGCATGCCCACGCTGGTCGCCAACTACGTTCCCAAGGGCATGGACGTGATTCTGCAATCGGAAAACGGCATGCTCGGCGTCGGCCCGTATCCGCTGGAGCCGGAAGTCGATCCCGACCTCATTAACGCGGGAAAGGAAACGGTTACCGAACTTCCCGGCACGGCCTATTTTTCGTCGGCCGATTCTTTCGCCATGATTCGCGGCGGCCACGTGGACCTCACCGTTCTTGGCGCGCTGCAAGTGGATGAAAAGGGTACGCTCGCCAACTGGGCCATCCCCGGCAAAATGCTCAAAGGCATGGGCGGCGCCATGGACCTCGTTGCCGGGGCTAAGCGCGTGTTCATCGCCATGGAGCATGCCACGCGTGACAACAAACCCAAAATCCTGAAGAAATGCACGCTGCCGCTCACCGGCGTCCAAGTTGTGGACCACATCGTTACCGAGCTTGCCGTGATTGACGTCACGCCGCAAGGCCTGCTACTCCGCGAGCTCGCGCGCGACGCCACGCTCGAACAAGTGCAATCCCTGACCGAGCCGAAACTGATTATTCCGCCCGGTGGCCCGAAGCCCATGCCCGTCTGAGCAAACTGGTTATGAAGACGAAGAAAAGAAAACGGAATCAGACAGCGAAGCACAAAACGCGAACCATGCGAGAACGACCGAAGATGCCCCGGATTTCGGAAGAGATGAAACAATGGTCGGCGATGCTGAAAACGGAGGTGAGCGGCTGGCCACAGATTTCCACCAAACCCATGTTCGGCATGATGGGGCTGTATCGAGGCAAGAGGATTTTTGGCGGCCTGCCAGTGACCCGCGGATTCGACACTCCCAACTCCGTGATTTTCCGGTTTGATCCCATGCCGGAAGACTTGGAGCAGCGCGCTCTGAAGGACTCGCGGATCGCTCCAGGGAAGCGCTGGTTTTCGTTCAATGTGGGTTCCACGGAAGATTTGCGTGACGCGCTGTGGTGGCTGAACCAGGCCTACGAGAAAACGAAATGAACGCGATAGCGAAATCACCAATTACGGATCACGAGTCACCAGTCACCTTTTCCATACGGCAGAACCAAAGAGAGCTGAGTTCGCGATAAGCTAGAAAGAGACGCATACCGGAAAATTCATGGAGCCGCACTCCATCGTGATTGTCAGCCTGCACACACCGAAGGAAAAGGTGTGGGGCGAATTGCTGGCCATCAACCCTTCCGGCGTCACGCTGCGCGGCATTGATCTGAATTCGTTCGACCATTTCATTCGCCAGATGAACGAACCGGACGGTGAGCGCGTAGGGTTCCCGACAGTGTTCTTTCCCATGCACCGCGTCGAGCGGGTTGCGCTCGACGAACCCTCCGGCTCCATTCCTTCGATGAACGAGCTCTTTGCCCGCAAACTCGGCCGCTCGCTGAAGGAATATCTCGGCGAATTCGCCTGAAGCACTTTGAAGAGTGCTGTTTTGCCAATGTTTCCAGCGCTCGCCGAGATGCCTGAAAAAAGCCGCTGAATTACGGTATCCTTAATCACAATGAAGGGCCGCATCTGGACTGTACCCAACCAAATCACGTTTCTCCGGCTCGGCTTCCTGCCGTTTTTCCTGATTTTCATGTCCTACGGAAAGTACAAGTGGGCCCTGCTCATTCTGGTGATTGCCGGTCTTTCCGACGGCATCGACGGGCTGATCGCGCGGACGTTCAACCAGCGCTCCGCGCTGGGGGCATATCTCGATCCCATTGCGGACAAACTTCTGCTCTCGTCGTCCTTTGTGGTTCTTGCATTCAAGCAGCAACTGGCGTGGTGGCTCACGATTCTCGTCTTGAGCCGCGACTTGCTCATCCTGATTGTCGCGGCGGTCATCATTCTGGCTTCGGGGTACCGGCCGTTTCCGCCAAGCCTTTACGGCAAAGGCACCACGTTTTTCCAGATTATCCTGGTGTTTGCCGCGGTTTTCTCCGCGGCTTACCCGGAGTTCCACTTGCACACGCTGATCCGCGTTCTTGTCTACGTAGTCACAGCCCTTTGCGTTTTTTCGGGCGTACATTATTCGTTCACTATGGCGCGCCGGCTCAACGCGCCCGCACCGCCAGAAGGAACAGACTGAGAGCAGAAAGCAGGAAGCAGAATAAAAGACTTGTTGGAGCCTCGTGTTTTAGTACAGAGCGTTAAGTTTTATGGCTCGTGGTCCTGCCTATTGCCCTGGGAGCGTTTCTTTCAGATGCAGGAACATGAAAACAAAACTGGCAATCACAACGATTCCCGCGGACCACGCCAGCGCATAGGCGCGGCGGAATTCCTTGGCGTTGAGCGGTTCGCGGTCGGCCATGAATTTGCCCAGCAGAAACCCGACAGCCAGCCCGCCGAAATGAGCGGCGTTATCAATGCCAAACGGCAAAATGGCCATAATCACGAGATACAAAACCATGCGCATCATCTGCGAGCGGATTTCGCGGGCGTAGGTTCCGCCGCGGCGCGTGGTCATTCCCAGCATCACGCCGACCAGTCCGGCCAGCGCGCCGGATGCCCCGATGGCCACGCCGAATCCGCCGTATCGGAACAGGTTCCATGCCGTGCTGGCGAGGAAGCTGCAAATCCCAGTGAAAACGTAGATGAACATATACCGGGCAGATCCATAGAGGCGCTCCACCTGGGGGCCGATATCCACGAGAAACATGGTGTTGAAGCCGATGTGGATCAGGCCGCCATGGAGGAAAATGGGGAGGACGAGCCTCCACCATTCGCCGCTAAGAATGGCGATGGATTGGCGGGCGCCCATGCGATAGAGGACTCTGCCGTCAACACCGCCAAAAAGATTGAGGGTTCCGGTGGACTGGCTGGTAGCCAGAACGCTGATGCCAAAGAGCAAGAGATTGAGGATGAGGATGACCGTCGTAACCGGAACTTCGTTATCGCCAAAGATTCCGGAGAACTGCTTGCTGAGGGCGGCGAGAGAAAAGCGCAGGCTTGTGCCGCATTCGTGGCAGCGCGTGGCGTTGATGCCCACAAGCGCGCCGCAAGCGGGACAGAGTTTCGGCCGAGGCTGCTGCTCGCCGCCACCAAAGAATCCGCGCAGCGCATTTTTCCAGCGTTCCAATCGCCACTGCCAACGGTAGGGTAGGGTCAACCGTCCTCCTTGCGAGCGGGAAGGGGCGTTTCTATAATACAGAAATCGCGCAGAATGTCGCGGCGCGAAAGCAAGGGGTAGCCAATGGGGCGGTTCGAAGAATTCGGAAAACGCATTGACGACGAAGTCGCCCGGCTGAAAAGCATGAAAAACTTCGAAGATTTCGGGAAACGCGTGGACGAGGAGCTCTCGCGCATCAAGTCCTTTTTGAAGGAAGATGTTGCGCCGGAGACGGAAAAGCGCACTGCCGAGTTTTTGCGCGAAGTGTCCGAGAAGCTTGGCGAAGCGGCGAGCTGGATCGAAGAGCGCAACGCCGCGCGCAATTCGCAGAAGCCGACCGACTCCTCCAAATCCTGAATACGAGCAGGCTTTGAAAAAGCCATCCAAGAGACCTCGCAAAGCGCGGAACGCGAGCGGGAAGAGAGGCCACCTTCCTGACGCGCGGCGCGTACGCGCGATTCTTTATTTTGGCTCCACAACTTTGTTTTTGCTGGCGCTGATTGGCTCGGGGTGCGCGGGACGCAAGCCGATTGCGAGCCGTCCACCGACGCAGCCTACGGCCACGCCGCCGGGTACGGAGGAATCCGCGAAACGCTCGACCGATGTGCCGGAAACGCCTTCGAG
>Ga0075436_100001572_pt1 | contig 15584 bp, 9 predicted proteins | sample RhiMethybrSRZTD5_FD_75303 | JGI IMG/M metagenome (GOLD analysis project Ga0075436, IMG submission 75303) | Populus rhizosphere microbial communities from Tennessee, USA - Rhizosphere MetaG P. TD hybrid SRZTD5 | ecosystem: Host-associated > Plants > Roots > Rhizosphere > Soil | place: USA...
GAGGCCATTCGCGGTGAGGCTGCGCGGAAACGAATCACCACAGTCCAGGATGTCTTCGTCACCAATGGCGCGGGAGAGGCGGTGGACGTTTGCCTGACCGCATTGCTCAATCCCGGTGAGAACGTGCTGACCCCTAGTCCTGACTATCCGCTTTATTCAGCGGTGCTTTGCAAAACCGGGGCAGAACTCAATAGCTACTATTTGAACGAAGAGGATGGATGGCAGCCTGAACTCGACGACATCCGGCGCAAGATAAATTCGCGCACCCGCGGGATTGTTCTTATCAACCCCAATAATCCCACCGGGGCGCTATGCACCCGGCAGATGCTCGAACAAATTGCCGAGCTTGCCCGCCAGCATAATCTGCTGATTATCGCGGATGAAATTTACGACAAGCTGATTCTGGATGGCGGCGAGCAGATCTCAATCGCCGCGGTCGCCCCAGATGTTCCGGTTCTCACCATCGGTGGGCTGTCGAAGAATTATCTTGCTCCCGGCTGGCGCATCGGTTGGGCGATTACCAGCGGCGATTCTGCCGCCGTGAAGCCCTATGTCGAGGGCATGCACAAGCTTCTTCGCGCTCGCATTTCCGCCAATCATCCGGAGCAATTTGCCGTAAAGCCGGCGCTGGAAGGTCCGCAGGACCACCTGATTGGAGTGATTAACAAACTCAGCGCGCGCCGCGATCTCACAGTTTCAAGCTGCAATTCGATTCCGCACATGAGCTGCGTTCCTCCCCGCGGCGCCTTTTATGCATTTCCAAAGATTGACATTCGCGAGGGCGACGATGTTTTTGTAAAAGAGTTGCTGCTGCAAAAACATATCCTGGTCGTCCATGGATCGGGCTTCGGACAGAAGCCAGGCACCAGGCACTTCCGCATCGTGTTCTTGCCGCCAGAACAGATGCTGGCCAAAGCCTATTCCGAGATCGGTGCGTTCGTGAAAGAGCGCTACTGATACTTAGCCGTTGCGCCCGACCTTACGAGTATGCAGGAATACTTTGAGTCTTTCCCATGGATCTGCTTAAATCGCGAGTGCGTGGTCGATATTCACTGCCATATCCTGCCTGAGGTCGATGACGGCCCAAAATCCTGGGAAACTGCCGAACAGATGTGCCGCATGGCCGCGGAGGATGGCACCGAACACATCGTCGCCACTCCTCACTGCAACGACAACTATTTCTACGATCGCAAATATCTCTCAGACTTGCTGGACCGCCTGCGGGAACGGGTAGGCGATACTCCGAAGCTCAGCCTGGGCTGTGATTTCCATCTGTCGTTTGAAAATATGCGGAGCGCTCTCGAGACTCCACAACAATACTGCATTGCGGAGAGCCGTTACTTGCTCATCGAATTCAGCAACTTCGGTATTCCGCAGCAAATTGATGATTGGATGACCCAGATGTGTGAGAGAGGTATTGTTCCCATCATCACGCATCCAGAACGAAACCCGCTTCTGCAGCAAGATACGCAGCGGATCATCGAGTGGATAGGCTTAGGCTGCGCCGTACAGGTGACTGCCTCGGCAATTCTCGGAGGTTGGGGAGTCAAAGCTCAACAAACAGCCCAGTGGCTCTTCAAGAAAAAAGCGGTGCACGTTCTTGCCAGTGACGGACACGACACAATTCGCCGTCAGCCGCTCCTTTCACCAGCGCTGAAGGTCTTGACCAAAGAATTAGGCGAGGAAACCACCAAGACGCTGGTCGAGAGAAATCCGCGGGCCATCATTAGCAACGGCCAGCCTCCATGGCTTTGATTTGTGAAGTTAGCGGGAAGGCGTTACGTCAGCAGGTACAGCGATGGCTCTTGTGCCCGGCGCTGCCTGGACCGAAACGCTGGAGCTTGGGGACGGAGAAGAGCTGCGTGCGGTCGCCGACGGACTAGGGTGCGGCAACCGTGGCTCGCTCGTCATCGCGCTCTCCGGATTCAGCAGGTGCTGGTGATCGGGCCCTAGCCCCAAACGGATAAGCGCGCGGGAATCAGGAACTGTTTTACTCTGCCAGCCCTGGGCGGCCTGAAAGCGTCGCAGGGCGTCCTGCGTCGCGCTGTCCCAGGTTCCTGAAGGCTTCCCGGTCATGTAATGCTCGCGAACCAATGCTTCCTGAATCTCTCTTGCGCGAGAGCTGTCGATCGCTTGCTGTCCACGCGGGCGACGTTTTTTAGCCTTCTTGGTTGAATGATGAGCCGGCTTCGGCGTCTCAGGATGTGCTACTCGCGGATCGTCATGCTGCCCCGCTTTAGGAGCATCGTGATGCGTGGCCGGATGCCCCTTGTGATGAACAGGTTTGGGGTGATCTTCGGTGGTTTGCGCGTTGGCCAGGGACAACGATGCGGTTAACAGCACCGTCACAGCCATGACCGGCAACTTAGTTGACCGCAAAGACTTCATCCGCTGGTGCGCTCCGTTCTGCATGGAGTCGGCGACGTTCGCCGCCTTAGCCAGGCGGTGTCCATCATCTCGTGATCTCGGCTTTGCCGCCAGTGCCATTAGTGCAAGTAACTGTTACGGAAGTGTGCCCGCCAGGAAGATCGTCCCGTCGTTCCGTCCCGCCCCGCGTTGTCTCACCAGGAAAACCACGTCCTGGCCGCTCTTGACGCGGGACTGAATATGGTCGAAGTCATCCTCGCTGTTTACCGGCTGCTTGTTGATTTCCAGAATAATATCGCCCCGGGTCAGGCCGATGTCGTCTGCAAACGAGCCCGGTTTCACATCCTGCACCACCACACCTTTGCCGGAGGTGACATTCAGCCGATCGGCAATCTCTGGCGTGAGTGGCCGGACTGTAGCTCCGAACTTGCTTTGCTTCGGCGCGGCTGATTCGCCACCCTCTTCTTCTTCTCCCAGGCGAGAAGCGAACAGCTTCGCCCGGTCCGCCACCGTCACCGTGGTCTCTTCTTTCTTGCCATTGCGAACATAACCCAGATTGATCTTGGCGCCGGGCTTGCGGCTGGCGATGTCGCCCACCAGTTCATCGCCATTTTTAATTGACTTGCCGTCCACCGAAACGATGGTGTCGCCAACTTTCAAGCCAGCCCGGTCCGCGGGGCTACCGGAAACTACACTCGAAATGGTGATGCCCGACTGCACTCCGTACACGCGCGAAATCGCAGGATTCTCCTGCGCGTTGAATTCAATTCCAATCGAACCGCGCTGGACCCGGTGCTCAGGGCCGGTCAACTGGTTATAAACCTGGACCACGGTATTTGAAGGAAGAGCAAAGCCAACGCCTGCGTAGGCGTTAGTGTCGGTCAGGATGGCGGTGTTAATACCGATCACTTCGCCATCCATATTGACCAGCGGACCGCCCGAGTTGCCGGGATTGATAGCCGCATCCGTCTGAATAAATGACTGGAACTGCCGGTTGGGAACGATGTTTCGTCCCTTGGCGGAGACAATACCAGCGGTCACCGTCGCCTGTAGGCCAAAGGGACTGCCGACTGCCAGCACCCAATCGCCAACTTGCATACTCTCGGAGTTGCCGAGCTTGGCTGTCGGAAGCGCATGGTCGACATCAATCTTTATCACCGCGAGATCAGTTTCCTGATCACTCCCAACTACCTTCGCGTCATGCTGAACACCGGGTGGGTCGTCCTGCAAACGCACCCTGATGCGATCGGCCTTCTCAACTACGTGCCGGTTGGTGACAATGTAACCTTTGGAATCGACTAACACACCTGACCCCAGCGAACGCTCGCGAATTGGACCCGCGTTGTCGGGATTCCCAAAGAATTTGTCGAAGAAATCGCCGAAGGGATTCTCCCCACCCTCATCATCCCCGCCAGGAGCCTGACCCCGACGGCGCGCAGTAGGCTTGATCGTCGATTCGGTATTGATATTTACCACGGCGGGTTCCAGCGTCTTGGCAATCTGAGAAAACTGGTTTGAAATCTGTTTTGGCGAAGGCACAGTGAGCGGAGTTGCGTCCGCAGACCGTCTCTCCTGGCCCTTCACACCCACTGAAACCACGGTTCCAATCAAGATGCCAACGCCCAGGGTGAGCAATGTCACAATGGCGAAAATTGCCCGGTTGGCTTTGAAGTGCCCCCACAGGGCATTTACGCGTTCTTGCATGTTCAGATTGCCTCCGATTCCAAGCTCTTGATTATACCGCCGCCATCGGCTGGCAAGAGCCAAGGGATGACTTGGTCTTCTCAGTTTAGACGCCGTTAGTTAGACGCGCGAGCTGGCTAAAGTGTTGTGATATGACCTACTGGTCAGTGAGAACGGTGAAGGTGAACCCGCTTCCGGATGGGTCGTCGAGTCCTACCACCGTCTGGTTGGCGCTGGCAGCCAGGTTGATAGGCCCGGTACTCAGGAATGCATTCTTGGTGTTAGGAGCTGTCATAAATACTTCATAGGCCCCTACTGGGACCAACTGATAGCCGGTATCGGAATTGAAAGCCAAATTTGCCACCGTAGGCGCTATTCCAGCGATGCTGGTACCCGAGGAGACGATGTAAACGTCAGCCGTTCCCATAGTGCTCGAAGCATTTACCACCCGGACATGGGCGTCACCGGTTGTTGCCGTGGTGCCGCCGTCAGTCAGCAGGACATTTTGAATCCCGGCGGCAGGCCCACTGATGATCAAGGTTTGATTGCCACTCGCAGTGATCGTAATGTTCGCATCCAGAACTGGAGACGCGCCGCTCACCGGAACCACCTGAACGTGACGCGAACCGGACTTCACTGAGACGTAACCCGTAGCGTTGATGTAGCCGATATTAGTGGCTACCGATTTGCCATCTACAAGCAGGTTGACCTGGGGCGCGTCGGGCGATCCCTGCAGAAAACGCAAGTTTCCACTCTCGCTGCTGCGGCTTCCACCACAGCCCAAAAGCACGCCCAAACCCACAACTAAAATGCCGGCACGAACGCCCAAAGCTCCCCTCCGGTCCATTCTCTTGTTTAACAGAAATTGAGGAATTCAGGAAATAAGATGCAGGCGCGGGACTGAAACGATGTGCGTGATTCGCAGGGAAGTTTACTTACCAGATGGCCCAGGCACGTCGAAGCCGTACCTCACGAAGATGTCACGCACTGCCGCGGTTTTGATGTACGCCAAGAAATCTTGTGACAGTTGTTTGTTCTTCGCTGACTTGAGACCCACGCAGGCCTGTTCAATGGGCGGGTAATCGCTCGTGGGGATCTCCGCATAACGACCCTGATCTTTCATATTCGGCGAGAGAGCCAGAGAGAGGGCCACAATTCCGACGTCCGCGGCACCCGAGACTACGAATGATGCGGTCTGAGAAATATTTTCGCCCAGCACGAATTTGTCTTTGAGAGTTTCGTAAATGCCGGCCTTCCGCATCGCCGCAACCGCCGCCTGCCCATACGGGGCGTGCTCCGGGTTAGCGATGGAAATTTTCTTAATTGAAGGATCGAGCAGTGCGCGTACGCCAGTACTTAGATCGACAGTTGAATCCTTCCGCACCCAGATCACGGTTTTTCCCCGAGCGTACTGGTAATAGCTGCCCGGTTCCGTCAAGCCGGCCGCATCAAGCTTTTTCGCGTAATCCAGGTTCGCAGAAAAGAACACGTCAAACGGCGCGCCGTTCTGAATCTGCTGGAAGAAATTTCCCGACGACCCGTAAGTCACCCTGACCGTCTTGCCGGTTTGCTCCTGGAATCGGCCCACCACGTCTTGCATCGCCGACTGAAGGTCCGCTGCCGCAGCCACCTTAATGTCCTGTCCCGCGGAAAACTCCGCAGCAAGAATGAGGGTTAAGACCACAGCTAACGCAAATCGTCGAATCATGCCTCGGATCCTCCGGCCACAATTATCACATTAAATCGCATATATACGGCCACAGCATCTGGTGTATCTATATCAGTTAGAAACTGTCTCAACTATCCCGGATTTACCGCGAAACAAAAAAATCCCCGGACTCTGCTGAATCCGGGGATTGATCTATCCAAGTACTCTTCGGTTAAGGCAGATAGTACCGGAACGAGGTCCACACCATGTTGTCAACAGCTTTAGGCGCAAATCCAAAGACCGGTTTGTTGTTGTTACCTGACCAGCCATTCTTAGCGAAGTAAGAATACTGCAGCCCCCATCGCAGGCCGCCCTTCTGGCCCTGGAAGAACTTGTACCAGAAGCCGATCGTGCCTTCTTCAATCAGGCGCGTGTCCCCGGCGCAGCTGCCGCCGCTGGAGGGAGTGGTGACTGGATTAAGACCGCCGACGATAGTCCCGCCGACCGTATTATTTGGCGCGGCTTCAGTCCGGCATCCGCTGTTATTGGCGAAGGGTGAACCGTATCCACCGATGCCGTTGGTTTTGATAGTTGTAGTTGTGGTGCCCGGAATCGCGGTGCTGGTCGGACTTGCCGGAATTGCGGCAGTCTTCAACACGCTGATGCTGTCGTATCCGCTGTAGGACGCGCGTGCGCCGTATTCTGCGCCGCCGTAAACATAAGCATCAACTTTGGTTGAGTGATACTCCAAGCCAGTCATGCCATGCGCAGTGCGAATGAGAGCTGCCGTCCCATCGGGACGGAAGGTCAGGTCGGCGATCTGAGCAGAGCCGTAACGTCCAACGCCGTCGCCGGCAAGTCCCTGAACTTCAAAATCCAACACTTTCGGGACCACAGGCATGCGGAAGTTGATGCCGACGCCGCCACCGACGCGGGTGTCGTTGAACGCACCCACCGCGCTGGAAGCTGTCGTGCCATTCACCGGGCACTGGATCTGCTTCAAGGCGGGCGGAACGCCCGTCGCAGTCGTGTCGCCCTGGTTAGTTCCGGCCACGCCGCATGGGAATACGCGGTTGCGGAACGGACTTACCACTCCGTAAACCTCGTAGTGTCCCCAGCCTGGATCGACCGCAAGTTTGACGATTCCGTCGGGGGATTTGTTGATCGTGTATCCGCTGGTGTCAACAAAGTTCAACAGACCGCCGCCGGCGCCGGGAGCATTGATAAAGGTGTTGGTGACAGTGTTGACCGTGCCAGCACTTAAATTGTTAGTGACCAGGGTAGAGAATCCGCGGCCTCCGATGGTTGCCTGCGGACCTTCAGCGGAAATTCCAATGGCAAACTTGCCGAAATCTTTGACCACGCGCGCGCCGTACTGGCGTGCCCAGCTGAAACCGACGTTATACTGCGGGTCGATCACGATCGGGGGGAGTTCCTGGCGGTTGTCGATGCCTTTCTTGTCCTCGGTTACCAGCGACCACATCTGGCCGGCGGTGAAGCTGAAGCCGTTATCAAACTTCGCCTGACCATAGATCACGCGCTGCCGCATGACGTAGCTGTTGCTCTGGCGGTTATTTGAGGTAACCCCTGTGCCCAGCCAGTCAGCTTCCCAGTAGCCGGTCAACTTCACGTTGCCAATCTTGCTCTCTCCGAGCAAGCTCAAGCGGCTTTGGCGAGCGGTGAAGTTGTTTTCCCAAACCTTCGAGAGCGAGTTGCCCGGGTACGGAATTCCCGTAAATGGCGTATTGATGTCGGCGCTCGCCGCCCGTTGGCGAGTGACAGTTGCGGCTTCCACGAATCCGCCCGGCGTAATGCTGACGCCTTTGTAATGGATTGCGTTGGGAGTTTCGAATTGCTTGCTGATGTTCTTCTGGGTTTCCTGCAACGACACTGCGGCGTTAGTCGAATTGCTCTTCAGGTCGGCAACGTCGCTCTTGAGGGAGTCGACAGTCTGCGCCTGCGCGCCGGCTTGTGAGGCGGCAGCGTCCGCCTTGGATTCAGCCTGCGAGCTTGCAGACTGACTCTGATCCACCTTTTGTTGCAGTTGCTGGATCTGCTGCTCCCGGGTCTGCAACTGGTCGCTGAGCTGCTTGATCTGCTGCTGCTGAGCGTCGATTGCCTGCTTCAACTCGCTAAGCTGGGCTGAGACCGCAGAATCCGATCTTGCAGCCGTCTTCCTTCTGGTGGTCTTCGCGGTAGCACTAGTTGTGCTTTGCTGAGCTTGCGCCGCGAACGCGCCGGCCAGCATAACGGCCAGTGCCAAAACCATCGCTTGCTTCATTTTTCTCTCCTCGGATAAAGGCTCGTTTGGTTTTCTCTGTACAGCCAAAGACCACAAGTTGCGAAACACAAGATTGCGTCGCTTTTTCGGCGCTCCGTTGTCATCTAGAAATCACGCGGCGTAATATCCCCGTTCTGCATTACGAAGGCACAGGGGACATTCAGGCTACCCTCAATGCTATCGTCACTCCTTTAAAAGTTCGTGAATTTTTGATTAGTAGACGATTAAAATCCCCGGATTTTGCAAGGCACAAAGTGCTCAGGGATGCGGTGTGGCTGGGGTCAACTAATCGGCGCCGACCGTAAAAAATTGTAAAGTGACGCGACCAGTGATTCTCAGTTGAGCTTGTGTGACTTAATATCCGGGAGAATGGGCCGGGCTAATTCCGCCTCAGCCGTAAAGGTTTAAATCCAGATGCCGAGATGCTTCATCTAAAAAATTTAGCTGTTTTGGCCTTTTAAGTTAGCCCGTCGCCCGCAATTTACCCAGGTCCTACTAAATGTGGATTGTTTCTTTAGCTTTGCGCCGGCCTTACACGTTCATCGTGATGGCCATGCTGCTGCTCATTCTCAGCCCCATTGTCATCCTTCGCACCCCGACCGATATTTTTCCCGAAATCGACATCCCGGTGATCAGCATTGTTTGGAATTACCAGGGACTATCTCCAAAGGAGATGTCGAATCGTATTATCACCATCACCGAGCGTGGTCTCACGACGCTGGTGAACGACATCGATCACATCGAGTCGCAGTCGATGAGCGGAATCGGCGTGGTCAAGGTTTACTTCCGCCCGAGAGCCAACATTCAGACCGCGCTATCCCAGGTGACGGCAATTTCCCAGACCGCGCTACGCCAGCTGCCTCCGGGCACAACCCCACCTTTGATCATCCAATATTCCGCCTCCAGCGTGCCCATTCTGCAGCTCGGGCTCAGCAGCAAGACCCTTCCCGAGCAACAGCTATTTGACAGCGCCGTAAATTTTATCCGGCCACAGCTGATCACGGTGCAAGGCGCTGCTATTCCTTTTCCCTATGGGGGCAAACAGCGCCAGGTGCAGGTTGATATCAACACTCCGGCGTTGCAGGCGAAACAGCTCACGCCGGTGGACGTAGTGAACGCTTTTGGAGCGCAGAACCTGATTTTGCCCTCGGGCACAGCCAAGATCGGATCGCTCGAATACCAGGTCGATCTCAACGCCAGCCCGGAAACTATCGCTGAACTGAATAATCTGCCGGTCAAGACCATCAACGGGACCACCATTTATGTTCGCGATGTGGCCCATGTTCGTGACGGCTTCGGGCCGCAAACCAACGTTGTTCGCCAGGACGGCGCGCGCGGCGTGCTGCTGACGGTCCTGAAAAACGGCGGGGCATCGACCCTCGACATCGTCAACAACATACGGAACTTGTTGCCCAAGGTGCTGGCCACGGTGCCGCCGGATTTGAATGTCAAATTGCTGTTTGATCAATCGTTGTTTGTGCGAGCGGCCATTGAAGGAGTGATTAAGGAAGCTCTAACGGCCGCGTGCCTCACTGCCGCAATGATTCTGCTTTTCCTGGGGAACTGGCGCAGTACGCTGATCATCGCGGTTTCCATTCCGTTATCAATTCTGACTTCTGTGATTGTGATGAGCGCGCTGGGCGAGACCTTCAACATTATGACGTTGGGCGGTCTGGCGCTGGCGGTCGGCATTTTGGTCGACGATGCGACGGTAGAGCTCGAGAACATCGAACGCAATCTGGGCATGCACAAGGAACTGAAGACGGCAATTCTCGATGGCGCGCAGCAAATTGCCGTCCCGGCATTCGTTTCGACGCTCTCCATCTGCATTGTTTTTGTACCGATGTTCTTTCTGACCGGTGTGGCGAGATATCTGTTTGTCCCTATGGCGGAAGCGGTCGTCTTTGCCATGCTGGCTTCGTATTTATTGTCGAGGACCTTGATTCCGACCCTGGTGATGTACCTTCTTCGTGGGCACGAAGCCGATGCTCACAAACCTGCCTCTACATTCCTGGGGCGATTCCAAAAAAGATTTGAGCGCCTTTTCGAGCAATTCCGCCACTCCTACCGGAACACTCTGGAAGCGATCATGCTGCACCGAGGCGCCTTCATTTCCATTTTCCTCGCGTTCTGCGTGGCCTCCGGTGGCCTGGTGTTCGTGCTCGGATACGATTTCTTCCCCAGCGTGGATTCCGGCCAAATGCGCCTGCATGTGCGCGCGCGTGCCGGTCTGCGCATTGAAGAGACCGCGCGCCTGGTGGATGAAGTCGAGCAGCAAATCCGGCGCGAGATGCCCAAATCACAGATCAGGACCATCGTCGACAACATCGGCCTGCCCTACAGCGGGATCAACGTCTCTTACAGCAACTCCGGAACCATCGGAACCTCCGATGCTGAGATCCTGGTCAATTTGTCGGCCGACCACCGTCCCACCGATAGTTACATTCACCAGCTGAGAGAGTCGCTGCCACAGCATTTTCCGGGAGTCGAATTCTTCTTCCAGCCTGCTGACATCGTCAGCCAGATTCTTAATTTCGGATTGCCTGCTCCCATTGATATACAACTCACCGGCCCTAACTATGCTGAGAATTACTTAGTGGCCCAGCAGATCTCCAACCGTTTGCGCCACGTTCCCGGAGCTGTCGATGTCCACGTGCAGCAGCTCATGAACGATCCCACCTTGCACCTCGACGTCGATAGGGTCCGGGCCGGGCAGGTGGGACTCACTGAAAGAGACGTGGCCACCAACCTGCTTGTGTCGCTCAGTTCAAGCTCGCAGACCACGCCTACCTTCTGGCTGAATCCAGCCAATGGCGTGACTTATCCTTTGGCGATCATGACTCCGCAGTACAAGATGGACTCCCTTCAGGCGCTGATGAATACTCCGGTCAGCGCCGGCGCAGGGTCGTCGCAGGAAATCCTCGCCAATCTGGCAACTGTTATTCCGACAATGAACCCTGCGGTGGTGACGCATTACAACGTGCTGCCTGCGGTGGATGTTTACGCCAGCATTGGCGGACGAGATTTGGGTGGCGTGGCTTCGGACACTGAAAACGTGCTGGCTCAATTCCGCGATCACCTGCCGCGCGGCACACAAATGAATGTAGTCGGCCAGGCTGAGACCATGACCTCGTCGTTCCAAGGCTTGCTCATTGGATTGGTAATGTCCATCGTGCTTGTATATCTGCTGATCGTGGTCAACTTCCAATCCTGGCTTGACCCGTTCATCATTATTACGGCGTTGCCTGGAGCCCTGGCAGGAATTTGTTGGATGCTGTTCCTGACCCATACTACCTTGAGCGTTCCCGCGCTGACCGGCGCGGTCATGTGCATGGGAGTGGCAACGGCTAACAGCATTCTGCTGATTTCGTTTGCCCGGGAGCGGATGGCCGAGGGACTGCCTCCCATTCAGGCAGCAGTTGAAGCGGGATACACTCGCATTCGGCCTGTCATTATGACGGCTCTGGCCATGATCATCGGCATGCTGCCCATGGCCATGGGATTTGGTGAAGGCGGAGAGCAGAACGCTCCCCTCGGTCGCGCCGTCATCGGCGGTCTGGTTTTCGCCACCGTCGCCACGCTCTTATTTGTTCCCGCGGTTTTCAGCATTTTTCACGGACGCCTGGCGAAGCGCGCTGCTGGCGAAAGGTCAAGGAGATAGGTATCGCTTATATGAATGGTCGCGTGCTAGAAACAGAGATCGCAGAACCGGAATTCAAGAGAGAAGCTCCAGCACCGCGCAAGCGCCGCGGATACGTTATTGCGGCTCTGCTCGCGGTTGTGTTTCTGGTGTTCGCAATCATAGGGCTGGTCAGCCGCTTCAGCGAACGTCGCGCTCTCGCCAAGGAAACCGAGGTCCTCGCGGTGGCCTCGGTCGCCGTAATTCACCCCAAGCTCGAACCTCCCCAGCAGGAATTGGCATTGCCTTCGAGCTTGCAGGCATACACCGAGTCACCGATCTACGCCCGTACTAATGGATACCTGCTGAAGTGGTACAAGGACATCGGCAGCCGAGTGCAAAAAGGCGAGCGCCTCGCCGATATCGAGACACCCGAGATAGACCAGGAACTGATGCAGGCGAAGGCGGCGCGCGACCAGGCGGCTGCACAAGTAGAGATCGCCAGCAGCTCTGCCAAGCGCTGGGAGAATCTTCAGAAGATGGACGCGGTCGCGCAACAGGAAACTGATGAGCGAACGAGCGCCTACGCGCAGGCACAGGCCAGTTTGGCAGCCTCATCCGCCAATGTACGCCGACTGGAAGAACTGGAATCCTTCAACCACATCTATGCCCCGTTTTCGGGAGTGCTGACCAAGCGGAACGTAGATATCGGGGCGCTGATCAATGCCGGTAATACAGGTTCCAATCAGCAGCTGTTCAACATCGCGCGCATCGATCCCATCCGTGTTTATGTCAGCGTTCCCGAGATCTATGCATCCTCAGTTCACCCGGGAACGCCTGCCACCCTCGAACTCACTTCGCTGGCGGGGCAGCGATTTTCAGGAAATGTAGTGAGAAATGCAGACTCAATCGACCCAACCACGCGGACCCTGCTCACTGAAATTGACGTTCCTAATCCCAAGGGCGCACTTCTGCCTGGAGCATACGCGCAAGTCCGCTTCGATTTGAGCATCAAGGTAGCCAACCTCTCCGTTCCGGTAAACGCTCTGATGTTTCGTGCGGAAGGGGCACGTGCGGCGGTGGTCGATGCGAATGGCAAGGTGCACTTGCGGCCGGTCACTATCGGCCGCGACTATGGGACTACGCTTGAAATCGTGGCGGGTCTGCAACCGTCGGATTCCCTAGTGCTGAATCCCAGTGACTCGCTCGAAGACGGCCAGCAGGTCGCAATTGCGCAGGGTGCGGCTCAATGAAGTTTGCGGCCCTCTTGTTGCTGTTTTCCAGCCCGCTCGCATTTGCGGGCGGCTCAAAGTACAACAAGCCCGACGTCACCGTACCGCAGAATTGGCAAGCGCCGTCCCCCTGGGGAGAAGCTGCCCCCAAAGATTCCATTCCCAAGGGTTCGTGGTGGACCCTGTTTAATGACCCGGAACTCAACCAATATGAAGACCACGCTATGGCGAGCAATCAGACGCTCAAAGCAGCGGTCGCGCGCCTGGCTGAAGCGCGTTCTTTTGCCCGCATTACCAGTTCGGATTTCTATCCTCGTCTGACCGGCGGCATTTCTGCGCAACGAGAGAGACTTTCGGGAAACCGTCCGCTACTGGGCGGCACCACCACACAGCTTCATCCGGTGACCCAAAGTGATTTCCAGGTTCCATTCGATCTGAACTACGAAGTTGATCTATTCGGCCGCGTACGCCGGAATGTAGAGGCGGCCAATGCTTCCTATCAGGCTTCGGCGGCGGATTTGGAGAACGTTCGCTTAACTGTCAGTGCGGAGTTGGCCGCAGACTTCTTTCAGTTGCGTGAAATCGACGCTGAGATGGCGGTCACCGCCAAGGCCATTGACTTTGAACAGAAGGGGTTGCAGTTAGTCGAGAACCGGCATAGTGGCGGCGCAGCTTCGGGCCTGGATGTTGCCCAGCAGCAGACAATTCTTAACGAGACCATCGCGCAGCTCGCCTTATTGCGCCAGCAACGCGATCAGTTTCAACATGCGATCGCTGCTCTGCAGGGCTTGCCAGCGTCGAATTTTGTGGCACCGGTGCGGGCCTTGGCTGCCCTGCCGCCCCCCGTTCCGCTGGCCCTGCCGTCGGAACTACTCCAGCGCCGGCCTGATATTGCAGAAGCTGAGCGGAACGTTGCCGCTGCGAACGCGCGCATCGGCGTGGCGCGTGCGGCTTTCTATCCGAGCATTCCGCTCACCGGGTCAGGCGGCCTGGACAGCCGCGACATTACAAGCCTGGTCACGGCGCCGAGCGCGTTCTGGTCGCTTGGAATCTCCGCTCTAGAGCCGCTTCTGAACGGCGGCCGCAATCGCGCCACGCTCGCCAACGCGAGAGCCGTCTACGACGAGAATGTCGCAGGTTACCGTGAGTCGGCCTTGATTGCTTTCCAGCAAGTCGAGGATGCTCTTTCGGGCTTGAACGCTTTGGCGTCCGCGTCTGAAGCTCAGTCTCGGGCGGTGACGGACGCAGACCGCGCGCTGACTTTGGCCAACGCTCGCTACAGCGGCGGCCTGGTGACTTATCTGGATGTGATCACCGCCCAGGAACAGCTCTTGAACAATGAGCGCCTGGAGACCCAAATCCTCGGACAGCGCCTCACGACCTCTGTGCTTCTAGTCAAAGCTCTAGGTGGCGGGTGGGATAATGCCAGTCTCTCCGCAGTCGGCATTAAGCCAACTCTCAAGCAAGCCGTACAACAGTAGCCAAACCGGCCTGCACCCGCATACAACTCCAGCGGACAATTCCCTGACACTGCGCTAAACTAATGCCTCTGTGGAGCTGCTGCTTAACTCTTTGTGGCTGGCAATAGCCGCTGCGACGTTGCTGTCATGGCTGCTCGCCCTCCCAACGCGCCGAAGGCAGTTCCTCTTGGACTTAGGTGCGCTTTCCTGCGTGCTGATCTTGTTGCTTCCCGCAGTTTCGATTACTGACGATCTTCATCTGGAAAAAGTCGCGGTCGAAGATGCCAGATGGGCTAAGCGGATAAGCGACACCGTTCCACTCTCGGCTCATCTCTATCCGCCATTCTGGTTAGCTTCAGCGTCGCTCGCGTTGTTGTTTGCCATGACGCGCCAGCCGCAGTGGCTGGCAAACGAAAACGCCACTCCAGAGTACCTGTCGCCTCTATTCAGCCGGTCCGCTCAGGACCGTGCGCCGCCCCCTCTTTGCTCTAACTAGAATCGCGCCTCGATAGCGTGGGTTCCTTTTTCTCACAAATTTAAACCAGCTGGCCAAGCGCGCCGCATTCGCGCCCGGTGTGCTGGCCGCCTTTAACAAGCTTGCTGGCGAGCAAAACTTGCCGTGCAAGAAAGCAGCGGCGATGGCTGATAGATACCCCCATGAGCCTTCTATCGTCGTCGCCCTGCTTTTGGTTTATTCGCGGGTCGATCTATACCAAGAAAAACGATTTTCTAGAGGACATATCTCCTGCTATACTTGCACCGCTGCCCCAGCAGGAGGCCTTATGCTGCAACCTCGTTCGCTGATTTCTGCCCTCGTAATTTGCTTCCTATTCTTGTTCTTGCCTGCGTTGCCAGCGCAGCAACCGTCGCATGAAGACACCGAACAGCGCATCAACGGGCTGCTCCGGCAGATGACCATCGAAGAGAAGGCAGGACAGCTGACGCAGTTTGTAAATCATGATGCCCACACCCTCGACTTGATTCGTCAGGGCAAAGTTGGTTCTCTCCTGGGCGTGCTGGGGGTGAACGATACCAATGAAGCTCAACGCGCCGCCCTGCAGTCTCGCCTGAAGATCCCATTGATTTTCGGCTACGACGTTATTCACGGCTACCGGACAATTTTTCCGGTTCCGCTGGCGAGCGCATCCAGCTTCGACCTGACGCTCATTGAACGGGCTGAGCAGGTGGCAGCAAAGGAGACAACTGCATCCGGCGTTAAGTGGGTCTTCGCACCCATGGTCGATATCGCTCGCGACCCGCGCTGGGGTCGAATCGTCGAAGGCGCAGGAGAGGA
>Ga0075436_100001575_pt1 | contig 15563 bp, 10 predicted proteins | sample RhiMethybrSRZTD5_FD_75303 | JGI IMG/M metagenome (GOLD analysis project Ga0075436, IMG submission 75303) | Populus rhizosphere microbial communities from Tennessee, USA - Rhizosphere MetaG P. TD hybrid SRZTD5 | ecosystem: Host-associated > Plants > Roots > Rhizosphere > Soil | place: USA...
GGCAACGATGTCAGAGTTACCGTTGAGACCGCCAAGGTGGACGGGAAGTACGTGACGGTGCGAGTGCGGGACCAGGGGCTGGGGATTCCAAAGACCGAGCTCAAGCAGATTTTCAAGCGCTTCTACCGGGTGCCGGGCGCTCCCGCGACGCGCGTGAAGGGGATCGGCCTGGGCCTCTACATCGTGCGCTCCGTGGCCAAGCGGCACGGGGGCCGCGCGTGGGCGGAAAGCGAGGGCCCCGGACGCGGCAGCACGTTCGTGCTGCAACTTCCCATCGCGAAATGAACCGGATCTTGATCGTCGAAGATGAGAAACATCTTGCCGAAGGGCTACGCTTTAACCTCGAGGCCGAAGATTATCAGGTACAGGTTGTCGAGACCGGAGAGGCGGCGCTCGAATTGTTGTTGACGGAAACGCCGGCCTTCGATGTCGTGATTCTGGATGTCATGTTGCCGGGCAAAAACGGTTTCACCGTCATGTCCGAAATGCGGCAGGCCGGGCAATTCATTCCGACGCTCATGCTGACCGCCCGCGGCCATCCGGATGACGTGCTGAACGGCTTCGCAGCCGGAGCGGATGATTACCTGACGAAGCCTTTCGAGCTGGCCATCTTGATCGCACGCATTCGCGGCCTGCTGCGGCGGAATCAGTGGCTACGCGCGGCGGCGAACAATACCGCTGCGAACCATACCGCCGCCCGCAGCGAACCGAACGACACGTTCACATTCGGCGACAAGTCCGTCCATTTTGATCTGCTGGAGCTTTGGGTGCGGGACAAGCGTTTTCCCCTGACATTGATGGAAGCAAATCTCCTGCGCTACCTGATCCAGCATGAGGGCAGGACTGTGTCCCGCAAGACCATGCTGGAAGAAGTCTGGGGCCTTCACGAAGACACCGATACCCGCGCCATCGACAATTTCATCGTTCGCCTGCGGCGCTACATTGAAGACGAGCCGACGCGCCCGCGCCATCTGCTCACGGTTCGCGGTGTGGGCTATCGATTTGTAGCTTCTCCGGTTGCGCCGGGTTAACGGCTGGGTACGAATGGCGGAATGCCCCCATACGTCGCGAGCTATTTTATGTCGGTCACTTTACCAGCGTTGAAAGTGACTTTCATATCCTGGTAGACGTAGATTTTCTTGCCCCCGAGATCCATGATGCTCTTGGGTTTTCCGAGCGCGGCTGCTACTTCGTCCGGAGACTGGCCGAGAGCGACGGTAGGCGGTTCCGCACCGGCTGTTTCGGCAGTGGCTTCCTGTTCGGCTTTGTCGGCGTCCTTCGCCTGCTCGTTGAGTTCGGCCGCAACCTCCTTCTCCGGCGGCGGAGGCGGGGCGCTGGCGGCCATGGCCGACTGCACGGGCTCGGCCTTGGCTGCCGCGGGCGCGGCGGGTAGCCCGCCCTGGCCCTGCTTCTTCTGCAGGTCCTGCATGCCTCGATCGATGGTCTCGCGCATGTGGTTCTGCATCTCCTGCAAGTCCTCGAGCTTGACCGAAACAGTGTCTCCCTTGGCGCATTCTCTGCCGCCCTTACTCGCCAGTACGGCCAGGGTCACGGCAGTTGCGTCGGGCGCCGTCTGGCCTGTGAGTTGGAGCGCATCACCCTGACTGAGAGCGCACTCGGTTCCGGCGGCGTCGACCACGTCTAGATCCTGGCCGGAGATGAAGATGTGCTGCGTGCCGTCCGTCAGCATGCGCTGAATGCTGCTCGATGCCGCGTCGGGCTCGCCGCCCTTGGCGGTTTGCGACTCTGTGTTCTCGAGCGCCACCTGGCGGCGGACTTCATCCGCGATGAGCTGCTTCACATCCGGTGTGAGTGGAGCTGGATTGCTGAGAGCCGCAGCCTGGATTTTCGCGTCCAAAGAGGCCTGATAAGCCGCCTGCAGCGAGGACGAGATCATGTAATCCGTCAACCAAAGCGATGCGTTGGAATACACGGGGTAAGGCGCAAAGTATGCGCCATAGTAGCCATACCAGGGATTGCCGCCCCAGCCCCACGCATACGGCACCGGCCTTACCCAGGGATTGTAGACCCATCCGTAATACGCTGGTCCGTAATAGTAGGCGGGATAATATGGATTCACGTAGACGCCGCGATAGTAATAGCGGCCATAGTAGTTGTGATAGTAGCCACCGTGATAGTAGTACCCGCGCGCGGCATACTCGTGGCCGTGGTACATGTAAGGCCTTTGGACATAGCCACGCCCTCCACGATATGCAACGACACGGGTATGATCCCGCCGCTCGACGATTACACGACGGTTTCCGCTCAGACTGTGGTGAACCTCCATGCCGCGCTTAGGATCGTGCAGGGAGGCCACTTTTCCGTCCGCCCGCTTGGTCACCGCGCCACCACTTTTGGTAGCTACGGTAGTGTGGCCCCTGGCGAGCTTGCCGCCGTCGGCCGCGTGTCCAGCCGCAGCCGTATGCGCGGCCGGACTAGGGTGTCCAGCCGTACCGGCTGCGGTGTGGCCTGCCGCGGGAGTTGTGGTATGTGCGGTGGCCGCGGTGGCATGTCCCGCGGTTGCCGTGGTTGTGGTGTGACCGGCCGTCGTGGTGGCGTGTCCAGCGGTTGAGGTGGTTGTGGTGTGACCAGCCGTAGTGGTGGTACGCCCGGCGGTTGAGGTGGTTGTAGTGTGGCCGGCGGTAGCGGTCGTCGGACCGTGTGCCCCGGCGGTAGTCGGACCGTGTGCCCCGGCGGTAGTCGGGCCATGTGAGGCTGATGTGGATGGGCCGTGCGGTGCCCCGCCCGCAGGCTTGGCGGCCGGGGCTGCTTTAGCCGGGGCTGGAGCTGATGCGGGCTTCTTGTTGTCTGCGCTCAACGCCGGGCAGACGAACAGCGCCAAAACCGTACATAGGGTCAAATATCCAGTCCAAGAAGCGTTGCGAGCGCGGAGCGTATTCATGTCAATTTCCCCTCTGTTTTGTTTTCGGTAGCCTATCCCAAACGGCAGTCCGGCCGGCTACTGAATGTCCTTCACTTTGCCGTTCACGAACGACACCTTCAAATCCTTGTAAAAATAGATCTCCTTGGTTCCAACCCTGGCCTTTTTGACTGGCTGTCCCAAAGCGGCCACGACTTCGTCCGGCGTTTGTCCGAGCGCAACCGTCGGCGGATCGGCCGGGGGCGGAGCCGGAGGCTCGATTGCCGCCGGAGCCGCTTCTGCGGGCGCCGCGGCGGCCGCCGGCGCAGGCTGCTCGGCAGCCGCGGCCTGCTGCGCGGGCTGATCGCCTTGAGAGCCGGCCTGCTGCGCATTGCCCTTATCCTGCTGCCCGCTCCCCTTCGCCTCCTTGTCATCCGAGGGAGCCACCTTCACCACTTCGGAAACCAGCTTTACGGCGTCTTCCGGGGACGGCACGGATCCCTTGAAGGGGATCTTCAGAGAGGTCTTATATCGAACATCGCTGACGGCGTCGGTGTAAAAGTCCATCACGATTCCGGGCTCTTTACCGGTGTCATTCACGTCGATCTTGGTGACCCAGAATTTTTCTCCGGTGACATAGGTTCGCGTCGCCGGCGCCTTGTCCGCACCGGGGATCTTACTTCCAAACATTGGAATTTTCTTGAGCGTCGCGCCCGTGCGGCATACGCCGCTTTGGCTAAATTTTCCATCCCTGTAGGTATTCGGGCATGGGTTACCGGTGGTCGTGGCAGCCACCATCAGCAGCTTGTCCTTCTGGAGGACCAGGACTGCTCCGGCGGTCACGATGTCCGATTGGTCGTCGGTCGTTTTGGTGAGAGCGTATTCGGATTCCAGTTTCTTCTGGATGGCCGGCTTGGAGCCGGGGTCCGCGGCAACGGCCCCTGGAGACATCCCAGCCAGGACCGTTATGAATGCGATAGACATCGTGGCGATTCTCATGAGACTGTTCTTCCCTCCGGCAAGCAGGCGCGGCTTGCCGTCCTAAGTTGCGCAGACCGAACCGCGGGTGTTACCATTCCGGCATCGGTAACAGCGGTGGGGTCTTGCCGTCACTACGCATTGCGTAGAAGCCGACGAAAAACCGTCATGCCGCATCAGGGCTCTCCGTCTTCGGGAGAATGGGCGTTCGGACAGCCGGGAGGAACGCCGGAGGAACGGCGGGAACTGGACTACCTGTTCAGCCTGACCTACGAGGAGCTGCGCCGCCTGGCGGCCACCGTGCGTCGCGGCGATCCCAGCGTTACGCTCAACACCACGGCACTGGTCAACGAGGCCTGGCTCAAACTGGCTCATTCACCGCGCTTTACTTCTACCTCACCCCTGCATTTCAAGCGGATCGCCGCGCGCGCCATGCGGCAGCTTCTGGTGGAAGCGGCGCGCCGGCGCAACGCGGGCAAGCGCGGGGATGGAATAGTGCCCATCGGCTTGGCCGATGCCGCAGGCGTAGCCGCCTCGACCGAGGAGAAGCTGCTCGCACTGGACGCTGCCCTGGTGGAGCTGGCGCAGCTCAGCCCACGGCAGGCCATGATGGTGGAAGCCCGATTTTTCGGCGGGCTGGATATGGCGGAAACCGCGTCGCTACTGAACGTGTCCGAAGCCACCATGCTCCGGGACTGGCGGGCGGCCAAGGCGTGGCTGGCGCACAGGCTGCGCGAGTTACAATGAGCGGTTCCAGAGAGGCGGCATGGAGAGCGAACGCTGGGAGCGGATGCAGGCGTTGTTTCACGAGGCGGCCGAACAGCCGGCCACCGGGCGCCGCGCCTTTCTCGAAAGCGTTTGCGGAGACGACCCCTCCCTGTTGAAGGATGTGCTGTCCCTGCTCGAGGAGGACGCCGCCGGCGCGTCGTTCCTGGACAGTGGTGTAGGTGAGATGGCACAGGACCTGTTGGCCGAGCCATCTGCGCCGCTACTGCCCCTGAAAGAAATCGGGCCTTACCGCATCCAGGGACTTCTCGGCGAGGGCGGCATGGGGGTGGTCTATCTGGCCTGTCGCGAAGACCTGGGCAGCCAGGTTGCTATCAAAGTTTTGCGCGACGCCTGGATGTCTCCGGCGCGGCGCGAACGTTTCACCGTGGAGCGGCGAACGCTCGCGCAACTGAATCATCCGTCCATCGCCCGGCTTTACGACGCCGATACGCTCGCCGATGGCACTCCGTGGTTCGCCATGGAGTATGTGGAAGGCGCCCCTCTGAACGCCTACCGTCGCGCGCGCGCGTGCGACGTCGCGGAGCGGCTGCGGTTGTTTCGCGCCATATGCGAGGCGGTGGAGTACGCTCACCGGCACGCCATCATCCACCGGGATCTGAAGCCATCCAACATTCTGGTGAAGGCGGATGGGTCGGTGCGGCTGCTGGACTTTGGCATCGCCAAGCAGCTCGATTCGGAGGGAACCTCGCAGGACCACACGCGGACTGGTCTGCGGCTGATGACCCCGGCTTATGCGGCGCCGGAGCAGATCCGGGGTGACCCGGCGAGCGTCCAGACCGATGTATATGGCCTGGGCGTGATCTTATATGAGCTGTTGACGGGGCGCGTGCCGTTTGACCCGGCGGGCCATTCCACAGGGGAGCTGGAGCGCATGATTTTGGAGCGCGAGCCCGCAAAGCCGTCGGCCGCCGTGGGAACTGCCCAGACCTTGAGCCGAGCTTCGTGGGCGGATCTGGACGTACTTTGCCTGACGGCGATGCGCAAGGAAGCGGCCCGGCGCTACCGGTCGGTGGAAGCGTTGATCCGGGATCTGGATCACTATTTGAAGGGTGAGCCTTTGGAAGCGCGGCCCGACACGCTGGGCTACCGCACAAGCAAATTCGTGCGGCGAAACCGGCGCGCGGTGTTCGCCGCTGCGGCCGTTTCATTGACGGTGGTGGTCCTGGTGACCTTCTTCACGGTCCGGTTGGCCGTCGCGCGGAATACGGCGATGGCGCAGGCAGCGCGAGCACAGCGGATCCAGCGCTTCATGTTGAACCTGTTCAACGGCGGCGACAAAGAAGCAGGACCGGCCGACAATCTACGGGTGGTGAGTCTCCTGGATCGCGGTGTCCAGGAAGCGCGGTCGCTCGATCGCGAGCCCGCGGTGCAGGCCGATCTATATGAGACCTTGGGAGGCATCTACCAGAAGCTGGGAAAGTTTGACCAGGCAGACACGTTGTTGCGTGGGGCGCTGGAGGAGCGTAAGTCCGTCGAGGGGCCCGGGGGCGTCGATGTGGCGGAAAGCCAGGTGGAGCTGGGCCTGCTGCGTTCCGACCAGGTCAAGCTGGACGAGGCCGAACGGTTGGTGCGCGACGGTTTAGAGAAAACGAAGCGCCTCCGCCCGCCGGACAACGCGGCTGTAAGCAAAGCACTTCTGGCGCTGGGCCAGGTGTTGCAGGCCCGCGGCGCCTTTACCGAAGCGATCGGCATCCTGGAACAGGCGGTGAAACTCGAATCGACACCGGGTCCTCCTACGCCAGAGCTGGCCGACACACTGAGAGAGCTGGCCATCAACAATTATGATGCCGGGCATTTCGATATTGCGAAGTCCCTGCACGAGCGTGCGCTGGCGATCGACCGGCAACTCTTCGGCGACAGCCACCCGTCCGTGGCGGTCGATCTGATCAGCCTGGGCGACATCCAGCAGGAGCTAGGCTATTACAGCGAGGCAGAGCGGCTGACGCGGCAGGCGCTCGCCATTAACCGAGCCTACTACGGCACCGACCATCTGCAAACGGCGAACAGCCTGACCGCGCTGGGGCGCGCGCTCGTGTTTGAGAAACGGTATGACGAAGGGGTCGACGCGTTGCATCAGGCACTGGGCATTTGCGAACGCGTTTACGGGAAGGTGCACCCCGCCGTTGCCGAGATCGTGAACGAGTTGGGGGGCGTGGCGTACATGCGGGATCAACTGGACGAAGCTGAGGCGCAATTCCAGCGCATGATCGCGATCTATCAGGAGGTCTATCATGGCCGCAACCACTATCAGATCGCGGTCGGCACGGCCAACTTGGCCGGCGTGTACATGGATAGAAAACAGTGGCCGCGCGCCGAGCAGTTGTTCCGGGAGGCGCTCCAGATTTACATCGAGACGCAGGGGGCCGGCCATGTGAATACGGGCATCGCGCACATTAAGCTGGGGCGCACGCTGGTGCGCCAGGGGCACTACAGCGAAGCCGAGTCTCAAACCGTGACCGGGTACCGGATTCTGATCAAGCAATCTAATCCGACCGACTCGTTCCTTAGAGGCGCCCGGAAGGATTTGCGGGCAATCTATGATGCGCTCAATCAGCCCGAAAAGGCCAAACAGTATCAGGAACCAGTTACGGTGACGGCGGCGGCCCCGGTTGGGCGATGATCCGTTGCCATACGCACCACGGAGGACATCCATGAGAACGCCGGGTAGCGCCCGGGATCCTTTGTGGTTCAAAGACGCCATCATCTACGAACTGCATGTGCGGGCATTTTACGACAGCAATAACGATGGAATCGGCGATTTCCCGGGCCTTACCCAGAAACTCGATTACCTGCGGGATTTGGGGGTCACGTGTCTCTGGCTTCTGCCCTTCTTCCCCTCGCCGCAGCGCGACGACGGTTACGATATCGCCGATTACACCGACGTGCATCCCGACTATGGCACCCTCGACGATTTCCGAACGTTCCTGAACGCGGCCCACGAACGGGACCTGCAGGTGATGATCGAACTGGTTATCAATCACAGCTCTGACCAGCATCCCTGGTTTCAGGCGGCGCGCGCGGCGCCGTCGGAGTCGGTACAACGCGACTTCTACGTGTGGAACGACACGGACAAAAAGTACGCGGCCGCGCGCATCATTTTTACCGATACCGAGAAGTCAAACTGGACCTGGGACCCAGTGGCCAAGGCCTACTACTGGCACCGTTTTTTTTCGCACCAGCCGGACCTGAACTTCGACAATCCCAGAGTGCTGGAAGAAGTGCAAAAGATCATGTGCTTCTGGCTCGATATGGGCGTCGACGCGCTCCGCCTGGACGCCATCCCATACCTGGTGGAACGAGACGGGACCAATTGCGAAAATCTCCCGGAGACCCACGCTGTCATCAAGCAGATCCGCGGGGAGATGGACGAGCTCTATGCCGGCCGCATGATTCTGGCCGAAGCCAACCAATGGCCGACCGATGTCCGGGCGTACTTCGGCGACGGTGACGAGTGCCACATGGCGTTTCACTTTCCACTCATGCCGCGCATCTTCATGGCGCTGCGGCTGGAGGACCGGCTGCCGATTACGGACATAATCGGCCAGACTCCCGAGATCCCCGAAAGCTGCCAGTGGGGACTTTTCCTCCGTAACCACGACGAGCTGACCCTGGAGATGGTGACCGACGAAGAGCGGGATTACATGTACCTGGCTTACAGCGCGGACCCGCGTATGCGCATCAACGTCGGCATCCGCCGCCGGCTGGCGCCGCTGATGGACAACAACCCCCGCCGGATCGAGTTGATGAACAGCCTGCTGTTCTCGTTTCCAGGGACGCCGATTCTGTACTACGGAGACGAGATCGGCATGGGCGACAACATCTACCTGGGCGACCGGAACGGTGTGCGAACGCCGATGCAATGGAGCGTCGACCGCAACGCGGGATTCTCCCGTGCGACGCCGGCAAGGCTGTACAGCCCCGTCGTTATGGACCCTGTATACGGCTACGAGTCGGTAAACGTCGAAGCGCAGGAGAGCGATCCTTCGTCGCTACTGAGCTGGATGCGCAACATGATCGCGCTGCGCAAACTGTTCCGCGTTTTTGGGCGCGGCTCGTTCGAGTTCCTCCATCCGGCCAACCGCAAGATTCTGGCGTACCTGAGGCGGGGCGATGACCAGCAGATCCTATGCGTGGCGAATCTTTCGCGCTTCGCGCAGCCTGTGGAACTCGATCTGCGGGGTCTCGAAGGCGTGCGGCCGGTCGAAATGCTGGGCTACGTCGAGTTTCCGGCGATCGGCCAGCAGCCCTATCCGCTGACCGTGGGACCCTATGGATTCCTGTGGTTTGAACTGTACAGGCAACCCCAAACGGTGGAGGCCCAAACCGGCGAATCGCGGGAGGACGAGCCCAGGTTCGTCGTGGCGGGAGGGTGGAAGACGGTGTTAGAAGGCCCGGGCCGCCAGACATTGGAAACGCGCGCGTTGCCCCTTTACCTTCCGAAACAGCGCTGGTTCGGCGGAAAATCGCGCCATATCCGCTCGACCTCGGTCGTCGATTGGGTTGAGATCGAGGGCACGAACTCGGCGCTGGCTATTGTGGCGGTGCTTTACGAAGACCAAGCCGCGGAGACATATCTGCTGCCCCTGGGAATGCGATTCGGTAGCGCGGCGGCCGACCTTCGCGCGGCAGCGCCCAACGCCATCCTGGGCGGCATCGCGTCGGCAGAGGACGAGGGCGTGCTGTTCGATGCCGTTCTCGACGATGGTGCCTGCGCCGCTTTTCTCGCCTGCATCGAGGGCCGCCGCGAGATCCGCACCCGCAAGGGCATCCTCCGTGGCGTTCAGGGCAGCATTTACGCTGAGGCCAGAGGACCCGCGGAGACGCCTCTAACTCCCACGCGGGGACCCGCCGACCAGAGAAATTCCTTCGTTCTTTACGGCAGCCGGGTGATCTTGAAGGTTTTCCGCCGCCCGGAGCCGGGACCCAATCCGGACTGCGAGATGGTTCGGCATTTGAGCGAGCATGCGCACTTCAGCCGCGTACCGCCTTATGCGGGCTCCATTGAGTATGAGGGGGAAGGAGCGGAAGCGGCCACGCTGGCCATGCTGCAAGGGCTGGTTCCCAACGAGGGTGATGGCTGGAAGTGGAACCTGCAGGAGTTAGACCGCTATTACGAAGAGCACGCCCATGTTCCGTTTCCTTCCGGCGCTGAGCCGGCGAGCCAGTCGGCGTTCGACCTTTTCGAAACAGAAGCGCCGCCACTCGCCCGGGAGCACCTTGGCATCTGTCTGGATGCGGCCGCCGTTCTGGGCAGGCGTACGGCTGAGATGCATCTGGCCCTGGCCACGGAAACGGATGATCCAGACTTTCGGCCCGAGCCGCTTAGCCCGGACGACGTAAGGCTCCTCGGGACCGAACTGGAGGAGCACGCCACCCGCGTGTTTGAGCGGCTGAAGGAAAGCCTTTCTGCACTTCCGGACGAGATCGTGGAATCTGCCGGACTCACACTGAGCCACCGAAGACAGTGGCTCGACCGCTTCCGCGTGCTGAGAGATATGGAGATCCGCGCGCTCCGGACGCGGATCCACGGCGACTACCACCTTGGGCAGGTTCTGCGGACCAAGAATGACTTCGTGATTCTCGATTTCGAGGGAGAACCGGCCCGTCCGCTGGCCGAGCGGCGGGAGAAACGCTCGCCTTTGGAAGACGTAGCCGGCATGCTGCGCTCATTCAGCTATGCGGCGCAAGCGGCGCTGCTCAACTATACAACCCGCCGGCCCGACGCTTTCGACCGGCTCGATCCCTGGGCCCGTTTGTGGGAGCGCTCGACCGCTGCGGAGTTCCTGCGGGCCTACCGTGCAACAGCCGGCGACGCTCCGTTTCTACCGGCCGACCCCGGAGGTTTCAAGACTCTGCTGGAGGCTTATTTGTTGAACAAAGCCTTACACGAATTACGCTACGAGCTGGACAATCGCCCGGGGTGGACTCGCATACCGCTGTCGGGCATTCTATCGTTGGGTATATAGGCGTGGAGCGCGGAGGGCTCGCCGGCAGGAATCATGGCGGAAACGGACGTCATTGCGAAGGAGACGAAGGAGCGAATCGAGCGGGTCGGGGCCGCTGACATAGTAATCGGCCTGCCAGCTTGCGGGAGCGCCGATGCCCTTCACCTCGCGGTCGAGTATGCCGGCGCCGCGCTCCCGGCGATAGCCGACGGCTTAAAGGCGGTGGTCCTGTATCCCGATTCCGTGCTTCCGGCATCCGGTGCGGAAACCGAGCCAGCCAATCCCGCGGCCGCGCTCCAACTCGTGCCCGTTCCATGGCTTCCACCGGACAGATTGCCGTCGGTTGCTCAGAAAGAGAGCAACGCCTTTCAAGAAGTATTCCGTGTGAGCCAGAAAGTCGCAGCTCGAGCGTGTTGTGTTTGGAACTCGGTGGCGGATCGCATCACGCCTGCCGCGGTGCGGGGGCTGCTGGAACCCATCCTGGCTCGTGACCTCGATCTGGCCGTGGCACGCTATACCCGGCCCAAGTTTGGCGGCCTGATCATCAGCAGCATTGTTTATCCGCTCGCGCGCGCCCTCTACGGCAGGCGCATCTACGATCCGATGTCCGCTGACCTTGGTTTTTCGCCGCGGTTCGTCGAAATCCTGCTACAACCCAGCCCGCAAACCGGGCGGCCTCGTGCGCTCGAATGGATCCCGATCCAGGCGGTTTCCGCGGGGCTGAAGATCTGCCAGGTCAATCTTGGATTGCATCCGGCGCCGGCACAGGAGACGGCCGACTTGAGCTCGGTTCTGGTTCAAGTGCTCGGACCGTTATTCCTCGACGTAGAACGGAACGCACCTTTGTGGCAAAAAGCTCGCGGCTCGCAGAGCGTACCCACGTTCGGAGAAGAGGTGCCGATGTCGGAGGAGCGAGGCGCGGGAGACGTGCAGAGAATGCTTGATACTTTCCAGCTCGGTTATCGGAATTTGCAGGAGATTTGGGGTGTCGTGCTGCCTCCGGCCACGCTACTCGAACTGAAAAAGTTGACCAGGACAGCGCCGGAGCAGTTTCGCCTGCCCGACGATGTCTGGGCCCGCATCGTCTATGATTTCGCGCTTGGGCACAGGCAGCGGGCGATCAGCCGGGACCATTTGCTTCGCGCCATGACACCGTTATATCTGGCTTGGGTGGTTTCCTACGCGCTCGAGGTCCGGGACGCCCCGGCGCAGCAAACGAATGACCGGCTGGAGCGGCTGGCCCTTGCCTATGAAACACAGAAGCCGTACCTGCTGTCGCGGTGGAGATGGCCGGACCGCTTCAATCCGTGACGCCGCATAGAGAGGAGATGAGTTATGTGGAGCCAAGTAGAGCAAGCCTTGAATCAATCCGCCGCGCGGGTCATCACCGGGTTCGTAAGTCTATTGCCCGGACTCGTGGCCCTGATCGTGGCCTTGCTGATCTCGTCCCTTCTGGCCTGGGTTGTCGGCGTTGTGATGCGCCGTTCGCTGCGTGGCATTGACTTCGACGGGATGCTGGCGCGGTGGGGATGGTCAGGTGTGTCCGGCGTGTCCTCGGCCCAGAGCCCGACGCTGGTGGTGAGCCGGCTGGTTTCCTGGAGCATCGTGTTCCTGGGCTTTTTGATCGGGGTGGCCGCCTTTGACGCAACCCTGACTTCGAGACTGGTGGGGCAACTCCTCGCATACTTACCAAACGCGCTGGCTGCCATTCTGCTCCTTCTGGCTGGCAACGTGGTGGCGCGTTTTCTGGCCCGCAGCGTCCTGATCGGCGCGGTCAATATGAATCTCCAGTACGCGGGCCTGTTGAGCATGGGTGTGAAGTGGCTGGTCCTGGTGCTGACTACGGCCATGGTTCTGAACCATCTCGGCGTAGGCGGCAAGATCGTGGATGAGGCATTCACGATCCTGTTCGGCGGCATCGTGCTGGCGCTGGCCCTGGCCGTGGGTCTGGGAGCGAAGGACCTGGTCAGCCGTTCGCTCGAGCGGCAAGCCAGCCGCGCGGCCGAAGAGACCGAAGAACCGTTCCACCACCTGTGAGAATCCATGGCGCGAAATGAAATAAACTAACGCTCATGACAACGTTCCTTAACCGGCGGCAGTTGTTCCGCTCGGCCGCCGCCGGCAGCGCGCTGGCGCTGGCAGCCCGGTCTCAAAACCAACCTAAGAAGAAGATGCGTCTGGGCGTCATCACGAGTATTTCCAAGGACCCGGAAGCAGCGATCAAGCACGTGCACGATCTCGGGTTCCCGACCTGCCAGCTGGTCATCGAGGCGTTCGATGACGGTACCGTCACAAAACTTCGTGACGCGCTGGCCAAGTATGGCATCGAGGTGACTTCCGCGGTCGCGACCGGCCCTCCCCCCGAGGTTTACGACTTCTACAAAGGACCAGCGACCATTGGTCTCGTGCCGCGCCAGTATCGCGAGGCGCGCATCACGCGCATCAAACAGGTGTCCGATTTCGCTAGAAAGGCCGGCATCCCAGGGGTGCAGACGCACTGCGGCTTCCTTCCCGAAAACCCCAACGAGCCGTTATATAACGAGGCCGTCAATGCCATCCGCACCGTGGCCGAGTACTGCAAACAGAACGGGCAGACGTTTCGGTGCGAAACCGGGCAGGAGACGCCGATCACGCTCGTGCGCGCCATAAAAGATATTGGCCTGGACAACGTCGGCGTCAATTTCGACGCGGCCAATCTGGTGCTCTACGGAAAGGCCAATCCGGTGGACGCGGTAGAGGTGCTTGGTCCGTATATCATGGGTGTGCACGCCAAGGACGGGCTGTATCCGACCAATCCCCGGCAACTGGGCCGCGAGGTTCCGATCGGCGAGGGCAAGGTGAATTTCCCCGTGCTCATCGGACTGCTGAAAAAGGCCGGTTATACGAACCCACTCACCATCGAGCGCGAAATCGAAGGGGCCAAGCAGACCCAGGACATCCTTGGGGCGAAGGCATATTTAGAGAAGTTGATTGGCTGAAGGAGAGACGCAATGAATAACGAGAAAGTGGGTCGCCGCGGGTTCTTGCATGCTGTCGCGGGCACCGCCGCATTCACGATCCTGAAACCGGAACTGGTTCGGGGCACACAGGCAAACTCGGCGGTGCGCGTGGGATTGCTCGGGTGCGGCGGGCGCGGCACCACCCATACCGAGACGATTCTCAAAAATACCGACGCGCGCGTGATTGCGCTGGCGGACATGTTTCAGGACCGGCTGGACAATGCCAAACAGCAGGTCGATAAACTGTCAGCGGCGAAAGGCCATGCGGGCGTCGAGCAGATATTCGTCGGTCCGAAGGCATACCAGCAAATTATCGATTCAAAGGAAGTGGACGCCGTGGTGATCGCGACGCCTCCCTACTTCCACGTCGAGCACCTGGCCGCCGTCGTGGCGGCGGGCAAGCACGTCTATTGCGAAAAGCCGGTCGCCATCGACGTTCCCGGCGCGAAACACGTGCTCGAGATCGGCAAGAAAGCGGAAGGAAAATTGAGCCTGGATGTCGGCTTCCAGATCCGCATGGCGCCGCCGTTTATTGAATTGGTCAAGCGCATCCACGCGGGCGCGATGGGCGATATGGTTTCCGGCGCGGCTTACTATTACTGTCCCCGGATCGATTTCAGTTTCCCGGACGCTCCGCAGCCGGTGCGTCGTCTTCGCAACTGGCTGCAGGACCGCGTGCTTTCCGGCGACATCATCGTCGAGCAGAATATTCACGCCATCGACATTTGCAACTGGGTGTTGCAGGGCCATCCTGTAAAGGCGACAGGACACGCGGGGAGAAAGGGACGTGAGTTCCCAGGCGATACGTGCTCCTCGCATTTCAATGTGGTGTATCAATATCCGAACGATGTGGATGTGAGTTTCAGCTCGACGCAGTTCGGCAAAGTGCAGTTTGACGTAAACGAGCGATTCAATGGCACGCGTGGCTCATCGCAATCGCCCTACGCCGGGCCGCTGGGCGTCTGGGGCGAGGAGCAGTGGGTCTGGTCCGGGAGCGATAAACCGGCCGCCGAAGGCCAGTTTTCGGCCAGCGGCTCGTTCTCGGACAATCTCGCGCAAGCCGATCCCGAGAAGCAGAAAGCATTCATCGGCTCGATCACCAGCGGGAAGTTTCACAACCAGGCGGTGACCGGCGTCGAAACAGCGCTCACCGCGATGCTGGGGCGGCAGGCCGCATATCAGGGACGCGAGGTGACGTGGGATGAGCTCCTGCGATCCAACGAGCGCTGGGATTCCGGAATCGATCTCAATAAGCTTGGATAGCACCCGCGGGCGTAGCATATAAAGAGGAGATTATCCGTGGCATACGATTTCACCAGACGCCATTTCTTTTTCGGCCCGCTGCTGGCCGGCGCTATTCCGGCTGCAGGATTCGGAACCATTCCTTCGCTCAGAACGCTGGGCTATAAATCGCCCAACGAGAAACTGAATATCGGCTCGATCGGAGCCGGGGGCAAGGCGTCGAGCGACATCGACGGCTGCGCTACGGAGAACATCGTGGCGCTGTGCGATGTGGACGAGAAGCAAGCCGCCAGCAAATTCAACGAGTACGAGAAGGTCCCAAAATACAAAGATTTCCGAAAAATGCTCGACGAGCAGGGAAACGGGATCGATGCTGTGATCGTCACGATACCAGATTTCATGCATGCGACAGCGGCGATGTGGTGCATGGAACGCGGCAAGCACGTCTATGTGCAGAAGCCACTGACGCGCACGGTGTGGGAAGCCCGGCAGTTGATGGAGGCGGCGAACAAATACAAAGTGGCCACCCAGATGGGTAACCAGGGCTACTCGAACGAGGGCACGCGGCAGGCTGCTGAAATGATCTGGGCGGGCGAGATCGGCAAGGTGACCGAAGTGCACGCCTGGACCGACCGGCCCATCTGGCCGCAGGGCCTCAGCGAGATCCCGGCCGCGGATCAGGTTCCGGATACGCTCGACTGGGACTCGTGGCTCGGCATCTCCGAAAAGCGTTCGTACACCTCCGGCGGA
>Ga0075436_100001579_pt1 | contig 15561 bp, 15 predicted proteins | sample RhiMethybrSRZTD5_FD_75303 | JGI IMG/M metagenome (GOLD analysis project Ga0075436, IMG submission 75303) | Populus rhizosphere microbial communities from Tennessee, USA - Rhizosphere MetaG P. TD hybrid SRZTD5 | ecosystem: Host-associated > Plants > Roots > Rhizosphere > Soil | place: USA...
CACCAGGGCGAAGACGCCGAGCATGAGGAGCGTCAGGGTGAGGAGCGAGCGCAGCTTGTGCGACCACAGCTCGATCAGGCCGCCGGTGACGACTTCCCACACCAGGGCGAGGCGCACGCCCAGACCGCGCCGGCGCCGGCGCTGGTTTGGAACACCCGCCGCGTCGGCGGCGACGGATGGCATGAAAACCAATGTTTCACTCATAACGCAGCGCCTCCATCGGCGACTGCCGGCTGGCCTTGACGGCGGGATAGAGCGCAAACAGGAAACCGAAGACGACGGCCATCAGCGTGGCCCACAGGAAGCTCAGACCGTTGAGCGTCAGCGGGACGCCGATCAGCTTCGTGATCGTCCACGAGAAGACGATTCCCACGACGAAGCCCACGGCGCTGCCCAGGAGCGTCAGCAGCAGCGCCTCGGTCATGAAGGCTTTGAAGATCTCGGAGCCCGGAGCGCCGATCGCCATCCGGACGCCCACTTCGCGCACCCGCTCCTTGAGCGAGGCGAGCTGGATGTTGACGTTCACCATGCCGCCGCCGATGAGCGCCAGCACGCCTGAGAGCATGAAGATCAAGTTGTACACCTGGCCCTGGCTGAACTGGCGCTGCAAGCGCTTCTGCACGTCGTCCAGCCGGAAATCTTTCTGCAGGCGGTGATTCGAGGTGACGAGCGAGCTCAGCTCTTTCGAGAAATTCGCCATCGCCGCGAGATCGGGGACGCGAAACGTGATGCGATCCAGGCGGTGGTACTGGTCGCCGTTCATGCGCGACGTCACCAGGAGCGAAGGCACGGCCACGATCTTGTTGCGCCAGGCGAAGATGTTCTGCTGCCCTTCACGGAATCGGAAATTCTTCTCTTGGAAGACGCCGATGACGGTCACCGGCACCTCGCCGATGCGCAGCGGCTTACCCACCGCGTCGCCGGACGGAAAGAAGACGCTCGCCGCTTCCGCGCCGAGGATGGCCACCGGCGCGCCGCTTGCAAAATCGTGAGCGGAGAAGCCGCGCCCCTCCTCGACCTCGTAGCCGTTCAACGGGACGTAGTCGGCGCCGATGCCGTTCACGTCCCGTTCCTGGTCGGCGTGCTCGGAGCGGACGCGCGCCCGGGCCTGCTTGAGGATGCTGGTGGCGTTGACGGCCTTGGCGGACGGGACCGCTCCGCCGTCGCTCGCGTCCTCCAGACGCAGGCCGAGGTTGGCGGATTGGAGAGCGCTCGGCGCGCCGTCGTAGATCGTATCGGTGGGCAGCACGTTCAGCTTGTCGATGCCGCCGATGCGGGCGAAGACGTGCTCCGTCTGCCGCCGCTGGCTGTCGGAGATCGAAAAACCGCCGAGCACCGAGGCGACGCCGAGCATCACCCCCAGGGCCTGGAGGAACGAGCGTCCGGGATTCTCCCTGAGCTCGGTCCAGGCCTCGAGCAGGCGCTCGCGGAAGGCTCCGGTGGTTTTCATGGTCGGTTCTCGTTCTTTCAAGCGGCCACGGCTTGCTGCCGTTCGTCGAAGATCGAGCCGTCGCGCAGCTCGACCCGCCGGCCCGCCAGCGCCGCGATCGACGGATCGTGGGTCACCAGCAGCACCGTGTTGCCTTGCGCGTGGAGCTCCTGGAACAGGCCCAGCACTTCCTGACCGGTCTTCGAGTCGAGAGCGCCGGTGGGCTCGTCGGCGAGCAGCAGCGCCGGCCGGTTGGCGAGCGCGCGGGCGATCGCGACGCGCTGGCGCTGGCCGCCGGAGAGCGCGCCGGGCAGGGCGTTCGCCTTGTCCGGAATCCCCACCCGCTCGAGCAGCTCCTGGGCGCGCCGCCGGCGTTCCTTGCGCGGCACGCCGGCGTAGAGCATCGGCAGCTCGACATTGCGCAGGATCGTCGCCCTGGGCAGCAGGTTGTACTGCTGGAAGACGAACCCGACCTTCTCGTTGCGGATCGCCGCCAGCTCGGCGCCGGTGAGCTTCTCGACCTGCCGGCCGTCGAGGGCGTAACTGCCGGCGGTGGGGAGATCGAGGCAGCCCAGGATCGCCATGAGCGTGCTCTTGCCGGAGCCCGAAGGGCCGATCAGGGCCACGAACTCGCCCTGCTCGACGTCGAGATCGATGCCGCAGAGCGCGTGCACCGCGTTGCCGTTGCTGCCGTAGACCTTGGTGAGATCACGAGTTTCGATGATTCGCATGGCTGTCTCTCGTCCCCGGAGGAATCAGTTGTTCTCGTCGTCCTTCTCGACCTTCTTGCGCGTCACGTCTTCGAGCGCCACCTGGTCGCCGGCGCCGAGGCCGGCCATGATCTCCACGCGCTCCAGCGTGGCGACCCCGGCGTTGACCTGCACCGGCTCGAAATAACCTTTCCAGTTCTCCGACAGCCAGACGAACTTGCTGCGGCCGCCCAGCGCCTCGCGCGCCTTGGCGATCTCTTTCGGCGCCAGGTTGGGCTTCAGGCGGTAGACCACGGGCTGTCCGTCGCGCCGTTGAAGGGCTTCGAGGGGGATCGACAGCGCATTGGCCCGCCGCTCGCCGAGGATCTCGACGTTGGCGCTCATGCCGGTGCGGAAGGCCTCGTCCAGACGGTCGAGCGCCACTTCGATCTCGAACACCTTGATCTTGTCCACGATCTTGGCGGCGGGAGCGACGAAGCGCACCTTGCCGGAGAACGTTTTCTGCGGATAGGCGTCGAGCGTCACGCGCACCGGCTGCCCGACGCGCACCTTGGCGATGTCCACCTCGTTCAAATTGACGCGGATGATGAGCGACTTCAGGTCGGCGACCGTGAACATCACCGTGCCGTCGTTGTACGAAGAGACGCCGGACGTCACCGTCTGCCCCAACTCGACGCCCTTCTTGATGATCACGCCGGACATCGGAGAGGTGACCCGCGCCCGCTGGCTGCGCGAGGCGCCGGAGATCGGAATCCCGTGGTCCTCCACGATCTGGTAGCGGGACTTGGCGTTGGCGAGCGCGTCGGCGGCGAGGTCGCGCACCGTCTGGAAATTGCGCAGCGCCTGGCTGCCGATCAAGCCGTTGTCGAAGAGCGCCTTCTGCGCCTGGAGCTCGCGCTCGGCGTCGCGCAGCCGCAGGTCGGCCTGCGAGACCCCGGACTTGACGTCGGAGAGCGACTGCGCCTGGTTGACGTCCGGCTCCACCTCGGCCAGCACGTCGCCCGTCTTGATCTGGTCGCCCTCGCGGACGCGCAGGCCGAGCACCCGGCCCGACACGGCGGACTTGACGTCCACCTTGATCTCAGGATCGACGACGCCCACTTCCCGGACGCTCACCTGCAGATCCTCCGCCTGCACCTTGCCGAGGCGGAACGGTGACTCTTCGACCTTCTTGTCCTTCGACCGGGTGGTCGCACCCACCATCAAAGTGGCGGCGACGAGCACCCCCACGGAACTGGCGATCAGCCATGTCTTCTTGCGCATATGGAGCCCTTCCTTTATTGGAGGCCACCCGAGGCCTTGAAGCCGCCCAGGATCGTTGCCTGTGTTCCTTACGTACGAGGGGGCCAAAAGGTTACACGCCCCAACCTGGAGAACGGAAACGCCGCGGATTTCAGGACAGAGAACCGCCGGGCCGCCTGGGAAGCCACTTCGACAAGCCAGTGGCCGCGCTGGCCCCGGAGGGGCCCAAGCATGGAGCCCGGGGTGAGAGCGGAGCGGCAACCCCGGGAAAAGAGGGGGTATCCTCCCCAGCCCCGTCAGGGGCGGCACCACGCTGGGACGCGGCGCCGTTCTCCTGTCTCCGGGCGCCTTGCATCGGTCCAATGTAAGCCCACATCGTCTCATTGCGGCCGACATTGGACCGTTGCAAGCCGACAACGAATGAATGTCAGCAGACATCTGCCCGATGCAAGGTGACATTGGGCCAGGGGAGCAGACATCGGTCCGATGCAAGGTGACATTGGCACGTTGCAAGTCGACATCGTGCCAGGGGGAGCCGACATCGTCTGGATGTAGCCCGACATCGGTTCTAATAAGCTGACAGTCAACCGATGCAAGCTGACATTGGGCGGCTGTAGGGTGACATTGGGCCGCTGTAAGCCGACATTGAGTCGTTGTCGGCTTGCAGCGGACCGATGTCGGCCCCATTCAACCGTTGCAGGCCGCCGGAAACCACCTGCGGGCCCCCTTTCAACGCGTTTGATTCAGTTGTCAAAGAACCGGCCTCCCCGCTCGCGCCGGAAGGCGATGGCGGCGGACTCTACAGAAAGTCCATGCCCTTGGCAACATGGGAGTAACTCTCCCCTAAAAGGGGAGTAATTCTCCCTTATTGACGCCGCCCACAAAGACAGGTACCGTCTTTATCGCAGCCTTGCAGATCACCTCGGGACCTCTTTGACAAGCGATGGACCGGGCCGGGGAGTGGCGCCCCTGCGGCCCGGCCCTCCACCACGCGATCTGACCCGCCGGGGACATCGTCTGACCGGCGGGTCACGCATCGCATCTCGCTGGTCAGGCATGCCGCCGGCGTGAGAGGCCGGCGGCAGGTCCGATTCTTGACGTCTACTTAGTGGCGTCGTTGGCCGGCTTCGTGAGCTTCGAGAAGTCGACAGTGAAGCCAACGTGCCCACGGACGTCGTGCTCGTCCGTCAGTAAATCTGTGTGGTTTGCCCAGGAAATCGAGATCGGAATCTTGATGGCCTTGGTCAAGGGGTACTCTAGCTTGGCGTTCACCTTGAAGGTGTCGGGATGCTTGGTGTCCGGCACGTTCTGGGTGTGCTCAAAGGCGGCACTCGCTGAGATGTCGATGCCGTCGGGGGCGACCGAGCTGCCCTTTTTCCAGGTGTAGGTGTGCTGGAAGGAGCCCTTAAGCGTTTTCATCTCGCGCATTCCGAGGAGCGCTTGCTTGCGGCTCCAGTCTAGGTTGAACGTGTTCTCGTGTCCCTTCGATTTGAAGAGCTCGGCGCGCAGGCCGAGCTTCACGGAGTTCGGCCCGAACTGCTGGCGCCGTTCGCTGCCGCCGGCGACGATGCTCCACACCGGCCGGCGGTCGATCGTGTCCACGGCCGTCTGGAGGTCGCGATTCGCCCCAACGATCGCCGTACCGATGTTGGAGAGGTCTTGGCTTGACCGGTCGAGGAAGGCTTTGACCTGGTTTTCTGGGGCGCAGCCGATCTCGTCCGACATGGCCGTGATTTCCTTGGCGTTTAGCACCTGGAAATCATGGAATCGCTGTGAGATCTCCTCGTCGGCCGACTTGATAGCTTCGTTGAAGTCTTCAGCGTTGTATTTCTCGCGCCGGTCGGTGCTCTTGCTCAAGCGGAAGCGCAACTCATAATCAATGATGTCGCCCAGGTCGTTCGCCATCAACGGATCGTCAACCTTGCCGTCGCCATTGCGATCGAACTTGTCTCCCTTTCCTCCGAAGGTGATCGAGCCACCAAACTTACGAGCAGTGGAGTGTTCCTGATATTCCGACTGTGACGAGAGATAAGCGGGATGCGCCAATGCCTCGAAGGCAAAGAGGTTCAAGTCCACTGTGGCCGACCGGTCGCTGGTCGTCACTAGGCCGTCGTTCAGGGCGGCCCCCAGGACCGCGGGAAAGGAAGCGTGATCAACGAGCGTGGGGCTGCCGCCTGCGCTACTCGGCGCCGCTACTTGGCGATCTGAGGGGATGGTGCTGTCGTCGAGCGCGGCTACCGCGTCCTTTATGGCTTTCCTCACAGCATCGTTGACCACCACCTTGCCGCCCTGGCAGGTAGCCGGCGCCGCTGCGAGCGGTGAGGCACCGACAGCCATCATGAGAAGGATGATTGCCTGCGTACGCATCACTTGACCTCCAGGAAGACGGAGTCGAGCACCAAGTGGAGTGGGCTCGAGTTGTCGTCGGTCTGCCGGCGCTTAACCGTGCCGGCCACCGATATCTCCGACACGGCCTTCCAGGTGAGATTGACGGGATGGAAGAGCCAGCTCAGGCTATGAAGGCCGGGAGGGAGCGGGGCGACGTCAACGTGGACGGTCGCGGGAGGCGGCACGGGCCGGTCAACGAGAATCTTGTCGTCTAGCCTCACGATCATGTGGCCCGGCGTGAAGCAGTAGAAGAAGTCGAAGGTGATGGCTTGACCGGTGGAGACTTCCAGCTTGACGAGAGGGGGAGTGTCAGGTCCCCGGTCGCAGGAGGTCTGCGGCGCGGCAGTTGCGGGGGCGGTGTTGGACGGCATCAGCTCTCCTTTCCTGCTCGGCCGGCGAGTAGCTCCGGCCAGACGATTGAACCTGCGTTCGGGTCCGGGCCGACCGCGCCGTTGCATACCTCCGGGCGGTAAGGATCCGGGCTGCTGTACCTGGAGAACGAACGACTTCGCGGTTTTGAACACGACTGCTGCGAGAGCTGGCTAGTCCCCTTGGGGGACAGGTTGATCGGACCTCGTCTTGGGTCTCTCGCCGGTGGCTGCCGGAGCCTCCCAGGCATTCGCCGACATCGGACGAAATTGACCCAGAGCTTTGGACCCTGCTAACATCCCACTGCACGAGCCAACGGATGTCCGTATGGAGCACCCACCGAACGGCCGAGAGCTTTCGTCCGATGAGATTGCGCCACGTCCAGAGGGGTTCGGCGCTCTTCCGCCCCGAAATTCGGAGGCAGACGCACAGAGGCCGCCGCGGACCATCGAGGAGGTCAGGCCGGCCTCGGCCTTGACCACCTCTCTCCGCCTGTTCCTGCGTGCTCGCCAGGGTGACTCGACCGCACTGAACCGACTTTTCGGGCACCTTCTACCAGGCTTGCAGCGCTGGGCGCGTGGACGGCTCCCTTCCTGGGCGCGCAGGCGGATGGACACCGTGGACCTTGTTCAGGAGGCGTTGGTCAATCTTTTCCGGCACTTGGGTCGTATCGAACCCAAGCGGCGGCGGGCGTTGCGAGCCTATCTGCAAGAGTCCATACGGAACCGCATCCGGGACGAGATCCGGCGGGCTGGCCAGGTCGAGACCTCGGAAGGGCCCACTCCCTCCTTGCCCGACCAAGGCACTTCACCGCTGGGTCGAGCGATCGCGCTCGAGAACACAACTCGCTATCGGGAAGCTTTGAGACGGCTCGAACCCGGCGATCACGAGCTGATTGTGGCTCGAGTCGAAATGGGCCTCAGCTACGAGCAGCTTGCTCTTGCCACTGGGCGGCCCTCGTCCGATGCCGCGCGAGTGGCGGTCCGCAGGGCACTCCTCCGCCTCGCCGAGGAGCTCCAGGTTGCCTAACCCTTCCCGGCTCTTGAAGCACATAGCAGCCGCGGTCGCGGACGGGGCGATGACCGACTGGGACGAGGTCGATCAACGGCTCGTCGGGTCTCCCTTCACCAAGTCGGTTGCCGGCCTCAGATTGGTTCAACAGTTGAGCTTGCAGGGGAGCACCAGCACCGCCACCCCCGTCGAGGCGCCTGGCGCATCCCTGGCGCTCCGCGCCCTGTTTCTCCTTGCCGGCGCTCAGGTCGTCTTGGCGATCCTCGGAGTGCTTTTCGGGGAAGCCGACAGGAATCCTCTGCCGGCATTGCCCGTTCTGCTCGCCGCCATCGTTTTTGGCGGCGCCGGCGTCGTCCTCGGCCGCGCGGGCCGCCGCGACCGGCGAGTTCTCTACCTGGGCGGCTGCTTTCTTTGCATCGCTTCGGCCACATCGCTGCGCTTCGTTCCCCTGGCAGCCCCGCTCCTGCCGTCGAAGGCCCTGCTGCCGGTCTTTACGGCCGTTCTACCGGAATGCTTCCTGCCGTTCTTCCTCTGGCGATTCGTCCGCGAGTTCCCACGGGCGGTCCGGCTGGACCGGTGGGCTCGGGTCGTCGATGCCGCGGTCCTGACGACGGGTCTCGTGGGAGCCCTCCTGTGCGCTTTGAATGTGTTTGCTTTCCTGGCGCCCGATTCCCCGATCAGCCATCTGGCCGTTCGAGCGACTTTGTTACGGCAACGCGCGAGCCTTTACTGGCTGCTCCTCTGTGGCTCGTGCCTGCCAGCTCCCCTCGTCGCCTGGGCGCGAAGCCGCCTCGCGGGCGCGACCGAGCGGCGCCGTGTGCGCTGGTTCCTTTTCGGCTTGGCGCTCGGATTTGTGCCGCTCTTCGGAGCCGTCGTGGCGGCAACTCTGTCGCCGGCCTTCGACAAGTACTCGACCCAACCCGAAAGTCGGGCCTGGCTCGCGGTGGTCTTGAACGGTTTTCTCTTGACCCTTCCGTTGACCACGACCTATGCCGTCGTCGCCCATCATCTCTTGCCCCTGCGGCTGCTCCTGCGCCGTGCGGCGCGCCTCACCCTGGCCCGCCGCAGCCTGGCGGTGCTGGGCCTCTTGCCGGGCTTCCTGTTGGTGTCCTACCTGTACCGGCAGAGGGCTCGCCCGCTGACCGAGATCCTGCTGCAACCCCCCGGTCCCGCTCTGCTCGCCTGGACCGCTCTCGGTTGGGCTGCCTTTTCCTTGCGCGGTACCCTCCTCGGGCGTGTCCAAGGGCTCTTGATGAAGGGGCGCCGGGACTTGGCGCTCGTCCTCGCGTCGTTCGGCCGCGATGCGAAAGCGGTCCGCACGGCGCAAGAGCTCAGCTCGACGGTGAGCCGCTGTGTCATCGACCTCGTGGCGGCGGAGCACGCGACTCTCCTCCTGCGCGATGGCCCGGAGACCTATCGGGGGGTGGAGCGAGGACTGCGACCCCTGGCTTCCTCTTCCGCCTTCGCGCGGCTCGTTGGCTCGTCCCCAGAGCCGGCGACGGTCGCTGAGGAGGGTCCTGACTCGCTGTTCCCATGGCTGATCGAAGCCGACCGCCAGTGGGTCGCCGACGCCGACGCTCATCTGATTGCGCCCGTCCTCGGCGGCGATGGCCAGCCGCAGGCCCTGCTGGTCCTCGGCGGAGCGCGTGGCGGTCTGCCCTACACGAGAGACGAGAAGCGGGTGATCGCCGCCTTCGCCTCGGCCGCGTCTCTGGCCACGGAGACGATCGTCGAGCGCGCCCCGTTCCTGGGCGGTGACCTGCGGATCGTGGATCAGCCGGCGGGCCAGTGCCTACGCTGTGGGAGAGTGGAGGAGCGGGCCGAGGGCCGATGTGCCTGCGGCCAGGAGTTGGTTCCTGCCGCGATCCCCTATGAATTGGCGGGGAAGTTCCGGCTCGAGGCCGTTCTCGGGAAGGGTGGAATGGGCATCGTCTATCGCGCCCTCGACCTCGCGCTCGAGCGAGTCGTGGCGCTCAAGACGCTGCCGCACCTTCGCGCGGACGCTCTCGTCCGTTTGCGCAGGGAAGCGCGATCGATGGCGGGCTTCCTCCACCCCAATCTGGCGCTGATCTTCGGGCTCGAGACCTGGCGGGGGGTCCCGGTCCTGGTCGTGGAGTACCTCGCGAAGGGAAGCCTGGCCCCCCAGGTGACCACACCCCAAGCTCCGAGAAAAATGCTTCGGCTCACGGCCGACGTGGCAGCGGCTCTCGAGGTGATGCACGCTCGGGGGCTCCTGCACCGCGATGTGAAGCCGAGCAACATCGGGCTCGCCGCGGATGGCACCCCCAAGTTGCTCGATTTCGGCCTCGCTCATCTCGTGGAGGAGTCCCAGCTCGACCTCCGCAACGCCTGCGACGGGCTGGACGCTCGCGAAGACAGTGACCTCGCTAAGACGCTCACCGGGCACGTGGTCGGGACTCCCCTTTACCTGTCACCGGAAGCGCTCGCGGGTGCACCGCCTTCGCCGGCTCAGGATCTTTGGAGCCTGCACCTCGTGCTGTGGGAATCCATCGCTGGCCGGCATCCATGCGCCGGCAAGTCTCTTCCCATGGCGCTCCGGAGCTTGGCTCGGGGCAACATTCCCGACATCCGAACGGTTCGGCCCGATTGTCCCTCGACCATCGCGGAGTTGCTCGTACGCGGGCTCAGCTCCGACCCGCGCCTTCGACCACCGACTGCGAGCGCCGTTCGGGATTCCCTGCTGCGCGCGGCCGAGGAGGCCTAACAGAGCGTACTTGGCACCTGTTCGGATTTCGACCTTCGTTCGTTGTCCAGAGTAGAAGCGCTCCTGCCCGTGTCGGGAGGAGACCCCAAGGAGGTATTTGCGATGGCGTCAGACAAATGGGACGTTAACGGTGCCCTTGCTGCAGTCGTACGAGCGATCCAGGATGGCTCATCGCTCTCCATAACGGGGCTAGAGGATGGGTATAAGCGGCGCCTTAACCGGGATTTTGCGGATCACTGGAATGACGATGACGATAAGTACTCGTGGCCTAAAGCACAGGAAAGGGTTCTGAAATTGGCTGAGCTGGTAGGAAGCCTGGCGACGGCGTTGACGATTTACAAAGCGATCCAGAAACACACGCCTATTCCTCAGGCAGTTGATCCAACCAGTGCCTACATAGCAGGGTCTATTGTGGCGAAAGTCGTCTGCCCTGACGGGGTATGGTGCATGCACTACGATGATTATAAGGAACTAGGGGCACCGACCCTGCCGCCCGAATTCGTAAAAATGTTCAAAGAATGCCTGAAGAAGGTAGAGAAGCTCCTATCGCTGGACCAATCCACAGGCGGATCCAAATGAGCGGAAGGGAAAAGGTGCCTGGTGTTTTTTAGACCACCGGGCTCGCGGGGCTCGCAGGGAGGCCTTCTCGCAGTCCACGAGCTGACCGCGCAGAGCCTATTGGAGCCCCGATGCACCTGAGTGGACGCCCGAGGCCATTTTCGGCCCGTCCAGGGCGACTCCTCTTTCACGAAATGGAGGCGCGCCAGGAGCTCCGGACGCACCTCGCCCTATCCCCTATCGAGAGCGGGCAGATCCTGGTCGTTGGATTCGTCAGGGTTGGGCAACGAGGGCCGAAGTCATCCGCTTTCGACGAAGGGCAGGGCCGGCGGGAAGCTTCCCTGCGGGAAGAGTACGTCTCTGATCCCTGCGCGGAGCTTCTCAGCCGCCCCGCTGTCTCGCTCTCCCGGGTCTGCCGCACTCTGGTTTCTGGAGGACGACTCTACAAGGAGGTTCACATGCAGAAGAAGGCGACGCCCAAAAAGCTCATCCTTTCTAAGGAAACCCTGCGGATGCTCGCGGACGACAAGCTCCGGGAGGTGGTCGGAGGCCATAGCGCCCACGAGGCCACGAAGTGCTCGATCTGCCCAGGCTGCACGATCTGATCTCGAATCAGATTGGAGGATGGCGCCGCCCCTCGCACTGGTTGCCATGGGCTCGCGCTGATGGCGGCAGGTGGCTGGCACCTGAGCACCGAGCGCCTCGGCACCGAGCGGCGGTGGTCTGAATAGAATAGCCGGATGACAGAGACCGCGCCTCTCGATCCCCGGGTCCGCATCGGCCATGTCCATTTGAAGGTCGCCGATCTCGACCGCGCTCTCGCGTTCTATTGCGGCGTCCTCGGCTTCGAGCTGACGCAGAAGATGGGGCCTGCCGCGGCGTTCATCAGCGCCGGCGGCTATCACCACCACATCGGGCTTAACACCTGGGAGAGCCGCGGCGGCGCGCCGCCGCCGCCCGGCACGACGGGCCTGTTCCATCTCGCCATCCTGTATCCCGAACGGCGCGAGCTGGCCGACGGCTTGCGGCGCCTCCTCGTCGCCGGCATTCCACTCGAAGGAGCCGCGGACCACGGCGTCAGCGAGGCGCTCTATCTGCGCGATCCGGACGACAACGGCGTCGAGCTGTACTGGGACCGCCCGGAGAGCCTCTGGCCGCGCACCGCGGACGGGTCTCTCGCGATGTTCACCCGGCCCCTCGACCTCGAAGACCTGTTGGCCACTCTGAGCGAGTGAAGTGGCGCGGCGGGACCGTTTGTGAGCTGGAAGTCACCTCCACGGAAAAAGGTGCCTGCCGTTTTTGGACTGCCTCTTGACGGTTCGCTTCGGGGAGTAATGCATTAGGCTGCCACCGTGAAGGGACGCCTGGTTTCGCACTAGAACGAGGCTCTGATCTGACAAGTTTTTTCAGAAATCTTCGCGGCGACGACGCCTGCGCTACCATTTGCCACGGACCTTCAGACGAGGAGGCGGCGATGCAAAGCTGGAGAGCTCTAGGTCTGAGTGCCTGTCTGACGCTCGCGGTCAGTTGGGGCGGCGCGGGTACCTCCGGCGCCGAGAGCAGCGGAGATGGCGCCCAGGTGGAGGCGGTGCTGCGGACGCAATCGGAGGCGTGGAACCGAGGGGACCTCGAAGCGTTCACCGCAGTCTATGCGGAGGACGCGACCTTTCTCTCGCCCAGCGGGATCACTCACGGACGTGGCGAGGTCCTGGCCCGCTACCGGAAGCGGTATCCGGACGCCAAGGCCATGGGCGTGCTCAACCTGGAAGTGATCGAGGTGCGGGCGGTCCCTGCGGAAGGACCGGCCATCAGCGCCTCGGTGGCAGCGCGCTGGAAGCTGTCCTATCCGGGCCAGGCGGACCGCAAGACGGCCGAGGGGCTCACCCTTCTGGTCCTACGCCGCGCTCACGGCTCCTGGGAGATCGTCCAAGATGCGTCGATGTAGAACGACCTGATTCAGGTGCGTGGCACCTGAGGGAGGCACTGCTATTTGCGCACTCGCCAGATGGACAAGCCTCCCCAGAGGAGCACCGCTCCAGCGAGAACGATGCAAAACCAGCCCAGGACGAACTTGCCACGCTGAATGGCGGGAACGCCGATGGCTGTCAGGACGCCCAAGGCGGCGAAGAAGATGGCGTATTCAGGCCCTGTTTTCGCCATGATCCAACCTATCGGAGTGCTGCCATCTGCCGACCACTGCAAGGCTGCAATATTATATGCGATTCCGCCGTGGCAGGACGTGCGATAACAGGATCTACGGCGCCGGTTTCGTGTACGGCGGCGGCGACGGGAAGATCTCGGCGACGTTGACGAGGGTGGCGCCTGACCACATGGACGGCACCCCGCGAATGAACGTCACGAGCCCTGTGGCCGGCGACTTCACTTCCCCCGTGCGGCGGCCAAGGTAGTCGGTGGTGTGTCCGAGCACCTGGCCGGCGCGAACGCGAGCGTCGCGCGCCACGGTCGCGAAGAACATCCCGCCCTTGTCCGCCTGGACCCGGCTGCCGGCGGAGATGTAGACGGGTGCGGCCACCGGCTTCACTGGCCGCTCCAGCATCTTCTGCGCGCCGAGCACGTTCAGGCAGCCGTTCACGAGGGCGTCGACGTCGGGTTCCAGCACCAGCCCGCTACGGCCCGCCTCGGCCACGATGGCGGTCTTGCCCCGCGCCAGCGCGCTGCCGCCGAGGCTTCGAGTCGCGGCAGGATTCGCGAGGTCGATGTCGCGCACGATGATGTGATCGAGCCCGAACGCGAGCACCAGCTCGCGCGACGCTGCGTCCTGCGCGGCGTTGCCCGTGCGGGTCCAATAGCTGTAGGGGCGCAGATCCTCGTCGAGATCGCCGCCGTGCAAGTCCACGATGACGTCGGAGCGCTCGACCACCTGGCGAGTGACAAGGTCGAGGGCACGCTCCGTCTGGGTGCCCGCCGGATTGCCGGGATACGACGAGCTCATCCCCTTGTGATCCACCGGGTTCACATGCACGGTCATCTGTTCCCACGACGCCACGTTGAGGAGCGGCATGATGATGACCGTGCCCGCGAGCCGGGCAGAATCGATCCGTTCGATGAGGCGAGTCAGTGCGACGATCGACGCGTACTCGGTGCCGTGGCTACCGGCGATGAACGCCACCACCGGCCCCGGCCTCGAGCCGTGGAGGACGGCGACGGGCAGCGACGTGGCGCCATCGGAGCCCGCCGGAACGGCGAGCTCGCCGTACGCACGCTCGCCGCGGGCCGCGGTCGCGGTGCCGACGGCGAAGGACGGCAGGTGGTCAGCAGGGGCTTGGGCGAACGCGGCAACGGCTACGCAGGTCAGTCCGGCGGCCAGAATCAGTCGTCGCATGGGCCCTCCTTTCAACGAGCTCCGACGAGGGCCGACTATATCCCGCACTCATCCGCCGCGGCGCAGGTTACCTGCCACCTGAATGGGCAGACCGGCATTGACAAACCCACAACCGCCCTCTACTATTTATATACATTTCTAAAAGGAGATTCCTCCCAATGAAAACCAATCTTCGGGTCCGTCACGCCGCCATCGCCGTCTTGGTCCTCTTCGGGCTGCTCGCGAGCACGGCGGCCTTTGCCAGCGAGTGCTGGGTCGTATGCAAGTGCAGGTCTCAATGTAGCACGCCCTGTATCGATGCGGGGGACCCCAGCAACTGCGGCGCCTATGGAATCTGTGAGTGTGGACCCATTTCCCCGGCCCCCGGGGTGCCGCCGGCCGAGAACCCCATGGTTCTCTTCTCCGAGCCCGATCCTCTCGCCGCGCTCTTCGGTACCTCCTGCGCGGCGCTCCCGGCGCCCAGCCAGGCCGCTGCCGTCGGCCGCTGAGTCCCCAGGTGGCCTGAAGCTCCTCCCTGCGGGCTCGCCGTTAAAACTCGAACGAGGTGCCGGCGAGCAGGACGTCGCTATCGAACGGATGGGTGCCGACGACGCGGCTGAACGAGATGCGGCCGCGCCAGTGGGCGGCGAAGCGCTGGCTGGCGCTGAGGCTCGCCATCCCTGCCAAGTGCCGCGCGTTCTGCCGCTCCTCGCCGAAAGCGTCGACGATCGCGTAAGGGCCCACGCCGAGGGCGAGCGTGGTGTTCCCCTCGTGCCAATGGCGGACCAGCCACCCCTGCGCAGTGAAGCCGTCGCGGTGGGGCGTTCCCGAGGTGCCCTCGCCCAACCAGGCGAGGGTCCATTCGAGCTGGTCCCCGTGCGTGGCGCGGAGCTCGACGCTCTTCGCGATCCTCTTCTCGGACGAGAAGCTGTTGGCGATCGTGACACCCGCCAGAGCGGAGAGCTGGTAGCCGCGTGGCTCGACCTGCTGTTGGTCACCCTCGTCGCCTTCGTCGCCGCGGAAGGAGTAGCCGACGCCGTAGAGGACGCCGGTCGTGGCCGGCTGGTGCGTGGAGGCCACGCGGTTGACACGCAACTGGTGCACCCATCGGTGCTCGAGCTGCCACGAAAGCGCCGCACTGTAGACGACACCCCAGCCGTGGGCATCGACCTCGCGGGAATCGCCAGGCGGTGTCGTGGTGTCGAAGTAGTAGTACGGACCGGCGCCGACGGCAAGAGACATGCGGGCCACCTTGGTGCCCAGCCATAGCTGGCCGCCAAGGCCGTCGCGGTGATGGTTGGGGAGGTGCCCTTCGTTGATCCAAGCGGCGCCCAGCCCAAAACCGTGGTAGACGGGGTGCTGGTAGGCGAGCGACCACGTGTAGGACTGGTCGGCGGTCCCGCGTTCGCGAAGGCCGCCGCCAAGGACGGAGAAGCTCTGGGCGCGAGCGCCCGCCGCAACGAGGAGCCACAGCGACGCCGCGAGCAGCGCAACAGACAGCGTGAGGGGAACGTTCTTCCGCCAGTGGGCGCGCGGAGGAAGCGTTTTCATCGACATGGTGCATCCTCCCTGCCGGAACCTCCGGCGGGAGGAACACACTGCAAAGGCGGCGCCAGCTTGGCGAGCGCGATCCCATCGGCCCCAAACTCCGGGCCAATTCAGCCCCAAACTCCGGGCCAATTCAAGTGCCTGGCAGTGCGACACGAAAGGAGGTCTGACGTGAGTTGATGTCGTTCACGGAGAGACCTCCTGGGTCTCGAAGACCAGCGGGTGAAAGTCCCGTCCGAGGAATTGTCGGTTCGCTCGG
>Ga0075436_100001580_pt1 | contig 15560 bp, 20 predicted proteins | sample RhiMethybrSRZTD5_FD_75303 | JGI IMG/M metagenome (GOLD analysis project Ga0075436, IMG submission 75303) | Populus rhizosphere microbial communities from Tennessee, USA - Rhizosphere MetaG P. TD hybrid SRZTD5 | ecosystem: Host-associated > Plants > Roots > Rhizosphere > Soil | place: USA...
GGCCGCCGCAGACGAATTCAATGCGCTGACCGCCTTTGAACCGCTCCCACGATCCGATCGCGATGACGCCTATGGCGCCGGTGCGCGCGACGTGCGTGCCGCCGCAGGCCGACAGGTCCCACTCCTCGACGTCGATCAACCGCAGCGTGCCACCGCGCTTCGGCTCTTTCCGCAGCGGCATGCGCGAGGCGTCCTCGGCGTCCGCGTAGCGGATCGTGACGGGACGATTCTCCCAAACGATACGATTCGCCTCGCCTTCGGCCACCGCGAGGTCGCGCGGCGCGAGCTCCCGGGCGAGATCGATCGTCGATACCGTCGCGCCGAGGTGAAAGCTCACCGTCCGGACGCCGAACAGCCGATCGAACGCCGCCGACAGCACGTGCTGGCCCGTATGCTGTTGCATGTGATCGAAACGCCGCGGCCAGTCGATGACGCCGTGCACACGTTGTCCGACGGCGAATTCACCGTCGACCACATGCGCGATGGAGCCGTCGTCTTCATCGAAGACGTCGACGACGCGCCAATCGCCGAGCGTGCCGGTGTCGAAGGGCTGCCCGCCGGACGTGGGATAGAAGCTCGTGCGATCGAGCATGACGAGCGTGCGCCCCTCACGCCGATCGATCCGCGCGACTGTCGCATCGAATTCCCGGTTATAGGGGTCAGTGTAGTACAGCCGATCGGTCATGCTCGCTCTGGGGAGGCAACGTGTCGGGCGACGCGGCGGGCAACTCGAAGAAGAACATGGCGCCGCCCCATTCGTTTTGGCGATACCCGATCGACCCGCCGTAGGAATCGATGATGCCGTAGCTCACCGACAATCCGAGGCCGGTGCCCTTGCCCACCGGCTTCGTGGTGAAGAACGGCTGGAACAGCTTCGGTTCATCCTCCGGGCTGACCCCCGGTCCATCGTCGAGCACTTCGAGGCGAACTCGCTTGCCGACGTCGCACACCCGGATCACGATGCGCCCTTTGCCGCGCTCCGACGACTCGAGCGACTGCTGCGCGTTGATCACGAAGTTGAGAATGACCTGTTCGATCTCGGTGAAATTCGCGTAGACGCGCCGCGTGGACGTCGCCTCGACGTCGAGCGTGATCGACGCGCTGTCCAGATTACGGCGGCGGAGCTGGACGATTTCCGCGATGACGTCGCGCAGATCGACGAGCGTCGGCGCCCCGGTTTGCTGGCTGCTGAAACGCGACAGGTTCCGGATGATCTCGCGCGCGCGGCCGCTCTGCGTCTTGACGAAGGCGACCTCATCGAGCACGTCCGGCGTCAGCCCGGGATGGCGCTCGAGCAGCTCCAACGTGCCAAGGATCGCCTGCAGTGGATTGTTGAGCTCGTGCGCGACGCCAGACACCAGCAGCCCGACGGCCGTGAGGCGCTCCTGGCGAACGACTTGGCGCTGGAGCGATTGCAGCGTCTCGCTCATCTTGCGCTCTTGTTCAATCTGCCGATCGAGCGCGTCGCGCGTGTCGCGAAGGTTGTTGGCCATCGTGATGAACGCATCCTGAAGCTGCGCCAGTTCCAGGTTCGGCACGCGCGCGCGTGCGGGCGGACTGAGATCGCCCTCGGAGATCCGCCGGACCCCCGAGCGGAGACGGTCAAGCTGCCGGGCGAGCTGATGCGCGAGCCAGAGCACCAGGCCGAAGATCCCGAAGATGCCAACGCCCAGAATCACCAGGTTGCGACGCCACAGGGGCGTGACCTGGGTCGTGACGACGCTTTTCGGTATGCCGACGCTCAGCAGCCACGGTCCGCGTTCGACCACGGCGTTGCCGAAAATGCGGACGATGCCGTCCATGCCCGTGCTGGTCAACGTCCGCGGCATATCCTTCGGCTCGGTGGGCGTCGCGCTGATGATCGTGCCGATGAACCGCTCCGACTCGCGGCTGCGCGCCAGGATGCGGCTGGAGCGATCGGTCAACGTGATGACCGATCCTGCGGGCAGCGGAATGGCGGCAAAGACGGTTTGGAGCCGCTCCAGATTGACGCCGAGACCCAGCGCGCCGACGATGGCGCCCGATTCGTTGCGGACTGGATAGCCGAAAACGACCGTGGGCTTGCCGGTCACGCGACCGCGCGAGAACTCGCTCACAACCGGCTGGCCGGTCGCGGCAACTTGCGACACGTACGGCATGTCGACCGGACCCCGCCGATCTGGAGGAATCGGCAGCGCCGATCCGCGAATCGTCCCGTCCGTCCCCGTCAGCATGAGGTTGAGAATGAGCGGCTGTTCCGTGAGCACCGCGGCAAACAAGCGCGTGCACTCGGATTCGCGGAGCGCGCCGACGTCCGGATGGCGGCTCAGCGCCGAGGCCAGCGAATCGAGCCCGGCGAGGTATTGATTGAGGTAGGCGACAGAGGTGACGGCAATCGACTTCGCCTGGTCCTGGACCTCGATCTCACGCTCGCGGATCGTGCGGTCGGCGGACCAGATCACGGCGCCGATGAGCGGCAGCAGCAGCAGTGTGGCCGCGACAACGACCTGTCGCCGGATTGGTTGGGCGTTGAGGACCCGCAAGGGTGTCCGAATTCTAGCGCAAGACGAGCGGATCGGCCGCGCCAGCCTCGGCGAAGCCCTTGGCGCGCAGCAGGCAACTGTCGCAGCGCCCGCACGGCGCGCCTGAAGCTCCCGGATCGTAGCAGCTGTGCGTGAGACCGTAGTCGAGGCCGAGGGCCAGACCGCGACGGATGATCTCCGCCTTCGACAGCGCGATGAGCGGCGTGTGGATGCGAAACCGCGCGCCTTCGACGCCCGCGCGCGTGCCGAGCGAGGCCACCGTCTCGAACGCCCGGATGAACTCGGGACGGCAATCCGGATAGCCGGAGTAATCGAGGGCGTTGACGCCGATCACGATGTCGCGCGCAGCGATCACCTCGGCCCAACCGAGCGCGAGCGACAAGAAGATCGTGTTGCGCGCGGGCACGTACGTGGACGGGATATCGGCGGCGACGGCGACGTCGCGATCCCGCGGGATGTCGAATCCAGGCGCGTCCGATGTGAGCGACGAGCCGCCGATCGCGCGCAGGTCGATGGCCAGCTCGAGATGCCTGGCGACGCCCAGGCTGCGCGCGACGCGCCGCGCCGAATCGAGCTCGCTCGCGTGACGCTGGCCGTAGCCGATCGTCAACGCATACAGCTCGAAACCCTCCGCTCGCACGATCGCGGCGGCCGTATACGAGTCGAGGCCACCACTTAGGAGTACTACTGCTCGCATTTGGTGAATTGGTGAGTTGGTGAATTGGTGATTTGGCGAAGTGAATTGACTCACCAACTCACCAACTCACCAATTCACCAATTCACCAATTCACCAATTAGACTCCCCTCGTGTTTGGCCCCCAGATGTACTTGTGGAGCTGAAGCTGCAGACGGGCGGGCACGCGATCGGCGAGCATCCATTCCGAGAGCGTTCTTGGTTCGAGGACACCGTGGACCGGCGAGTACAGGATCGCCGCGCAGCGCGACGCGAGGTCGTGCCGCCGAATCACGTCGCCCGCAAACTCATAGTCCGCTCGATCCTTGATCACGAACTTCACCTCGTCGTGCGCCGACAGGCGATCGAGGTTGCCCCAGTCGTTCTTGTCGGCTTCGCCGCTGCCGGGACATTTCACGTCGACGATCTTGACGACGGCGGCCGGCACGCGCGTGACCGGGCGATGGCCGCCGGTTTCGAGCATGACGGTGCGGCCGCGCGCCAGCAGCCGATCCATCAGCGGGTAGACGTCCTCCTGCAGCAGCGGCTCGCCACCGGTGATCTCGACCAGCGGGCAGTCGTACACCTCGACCTCGGCCACCACCTCGTCGACCGACGCCTTGCGCCCTTCGTGAAACGCGTACGGCGTGTCGCACCAGGAACAGCGGAGGTCGCAGGCGGTCAGGCGTACGAAGACGCAAGGCCGCCCGGCCCGCGTCGACTCCCCCTGTATCGAATAGAAGATCTCGTTGACGGTTAACATGACATTGCAGAACACCCTTCCCTTCCTGCAATCCTGCAATCCTGCAATTCCGCAATCCTGCCATTTCTATTATCCTACTGTGATGGCCAAGCCGACGTTCTACTGGAAGCCCACGTGAACCACCTGCAAGAATGCCAGAAGTTTTCTGGACAAATCTCGCGTCGACGTCCACGAGCTCGACATCAACCGTGAGCCGCCGACGCGCGAGTTCCTCGAGAAGCACATCGACGCCGCCCGATTCCTCGACTTCGTGAGCACGCGCAGCCCTGTGTTCAAGGAGCGGCCGCTGCCGCGATCGAAGAAAGAGGCGATCGATCTCATGATGAAAAACCCGAACCTGATCAGGCGTCCGATCCTCATTCAGGGCGCGAAGGTCATCTTCGGCTTCGACAAGGAACAGTACGAAGAGCTCGGGAAGGGAACGTAACCTCTGTCCAATCTCCGCATCGGCACCTCGGGCTGGAACTATCCATCCGGGAGAGGCACCTGGAACGGCGTGTTCTATCCTGTCGCACGCGGCAGGCCGAAAGGCTTCGACGAGCTGTCGTTCTACGCCGAGCACTTCGACACCGTCGAAGTGAACTCCACGTTCTACGGCCAGCCGCGCGCCGAGGTGTGCCGCGCGTGGGCCGACCGGACGCCGCCCGGCTTCGAGTTCTCGATCAAGCTGTATCAGAAGTTCACGCACCCGGAGATGTTCAAGAAACGCCTGACCGGCAAGCTGCCGAATGAGATCGGCGGAACTGAAACCGAAGACGAATTACTCGAGGCGCTCGCGCGGCCGAACCAGGCCGACCTCGACGAGTTCCGCGCCGGCATCGAGCCGCTTGCCGCCGGCGGAAAGATGGGCGCATTGCTGGCGCAGTTCCCCGCGAGCTTCAAGGACACGCCGTCCTCGCGCGAGTACCTCGCCGCGCTGCTGCGCGCGTTCGCCGAGTACCCGGTCGCCGTCGAGCTCCGACATCGGAGCTGGAGCGACGCCATCGGCGAGACGCTGACGCTGCTGAACACATTCGGCGCGGCCTGGGTGCAGATCGACGAACCGAAGTTCCGTTTCTCGATCCGGCAGAACTATCTGCCGAACGTCAAAGGCTTTTACTACATGCGCCTGCACGGACGGAACGTCGAGACATGGTGGCGGCACGAGAAGGCGGAAGATCGGTACGACTATCTCTACTCAGCCGAGGAGCTGAAGGAGTTCACCGAAACGGCGGAGGCCGCGCGGCGAATCGTCAAGAAGGCGTACCTGTACGCGAACAATCACTTCTCGGCCAAGTCGGTCGCCAACGCCGCGATGATCAAGCAGCAGCTCGGCGAGCGGCTCGACGGCGAGTACCCGCCCGAGTTCGTCGCGCGGTACCCGGAGCTCGCCGGCGCCGTGAAGGTCGGATCCTCAGCGGCTACTGTTTCACGTACATTTTTCTGATCACATCGCCGACCTGAAGATGCTCTGGCACCTCCGCGCCGGAGATGACGTGCCCGAAGACGGTGTAGCGGCCGTTCAGATCGGGCCGGTCGGCGAGCGTGACGTAGATCTGACTGTCCGCGAGGGCCGGATTTCCGACATGCGCCATCGCGACGGCGCCTTTGGTGTGCGTGCGCTTCCTCGGCATCTCGGCGACGCCGATCGGCTTGCCGCTCGATGCCGCGTCGCCTTTCCCCCAGTCCGCCTGCTTGCTTGCGTCGCGCGACTGCGGATCGCCCCACTGCACGACGAACCCCGGGATGGCGCGATGAATCCGCTGGCCGTCGTAGAAGCCGTGCGCGACGAGATCGACGATGTGCGCCACTGTTTTCGGCGCGTCGTTCGCGTACGTCTCGAATGAGAAGGTCCCTTTCGACGTCTCCACCACGATCACCGGTCCTGCGCCGCCGCCTTGCGGCCACACATCGGCGGCTATTGCGGACATGAGCGCACATGCCGCGATCGCAATCCTGATCACACGGCCGCCTTCGACACGCGGGTGACGCCGATCCGCCGACAGTACGGCCGAATCACGCAGGTGCCGCATTTCGGATAGACGGGCCGGCAGACGTTCTGACCCCAGGTCACGAGATACAAGTTGATGTAGGGCCACCAGCGCGCGTCGGTCGCCTTGTACAACGCCTGCTCGGTTTGCTCAGGCGTCCGCGTACGCACCCAGCCGAGCCGGTTCGAGATCCGATGCACGTGCGTGTCGACGCAGATGTTCTTCAGGCTCTTGAAGCTGAGGATCAGCACGAGGTTCGCGGTCTTCCGGCCCACCCCCGGCAGCATCAGCAGCTCCTCCATCGTCATCGGCACGCGGCCACGGAAGCGCTCGACGAGGATGCGGCATGTCTCCTTCACGTGCCGGGCCTTGTGCCGATAAAAGCTGACCGGATAGATCAGCCGCTCGATTCGCTTCGCGGTGAGCTTCTGCATCGTGCGCGGCGTGCGCGCGACGCGGAATAGCCGCGCCGAGGCCGCCGCCGTCACCGAATCGCGCGTCTGCGCCGACAGCATCGTGCCGATCAGGACTTCGAACGGATCCTCCTGGCTTTCTTCGGCGATCTTTTCGACCGCCGGCAGATCGAGGCCGTCGATGGCACGGGCGAGCGTGCGCATGACGGGATGGACGTTGTTTGCGCGTTTCATGCGGGCACCGGGGTCAGCGGCGGACGGCCGCCGAGGACGGCGATGACGTTGTCCACGGCGAGGTTGGCCATCGCCGTGCGGGTTTCGGTCGTCGCGCTGCCAAGGTGTGGCACCAGCAACACGTTCTCGAGCTGAAGCAGGTCCGAATGAATCGCCGGTTCGTGCTCGTAGACGTCGAGCGCGGCGCCGGCGAGCAGATGCTGCTGCAGCGCCCAGGCGAGCGCCGCTTCGTCGATCACCGGCCCGCGTGACGTGTTGATCAAATAGGCCGAGCGTTTCATCCGGGCGATCGCCTTCTTGTCGATGAGATGGCGCGTCTCCGGCGTGAGAGGGACGTGAAGCGACACGATATCAGAGGTGTTGAGCAGCCGATCGAGGGAGAGGGCCTCCGCGTCTGGCAAGACGCCCGCGCCGCGCGACGTGTACGCGACGCGCATCCCGAACGCCGGCGCGCGCGCGGCCACGGCGCGGCCGATCCGCCCCAGGCCGACGAGGCCGAGTTGTTTCCCCCTCAGATCCGTGCCGAGCATGAAGTCGAGCGCCCAGCCTTTCCAGCCGCCGCGGCGCAGGAGCCGCTCGCCTTCCGCCACGCGCCGCGCGATCGCGAGAATCATCGCCCACGTCAGGTCGGCGACCGCCTCGGTCAGGACGTCAGGCGTGTTCGTCACGACGATCCCGCGCGATCGCGCGTAGGCGACGTCGATGTTGTTGTAGCCGACCGCGACGTTTGCGATGACCTTCAGCGCCGGCGCCGCATCGATGACGGTTTGATCGATCGAATCAGTCAGCAGACAGACCACCGCATCCTTGTCCGCGATTCGCGCGCGCAGCTCGCCGGCAGGCATCGACGTGTCGCCGGTGTAGAGATCGACCGCGCCGACGGCGTCGAGCTTCGCGAGGACCGATGAGGGAAGCCTGCGGGTGACTAGTGTCCGTAGGATAAGCAATACCCGCAGTGATTGCAGCGAACGGAGGGTTCAATCAGACACGCACCGTCGCCATCTGCGCCTCGGAGGAGCGGCAAGAGGCCGTGGCTGACATGGTGACGGAACGTCAGCGGCGACGGCAACGAAGGCTCCGGCGTCGCGTGCGCGTGTCGCGCGATCGCGTCGCGCACGAGCGCTCTCAGCTCCTGGTCAGAGATCATGCGAGGTCCACCGTATCGATGATGCCGATGATCGCCGCGTCCACCGGCGCCGCCTTCTTGCCAAGCGCTTCGCCCGCGGCGCGGCCTTCCAGCACGATGAGCACCTTCTCGTGCACGCCGGCGCCGACGCCGTCGACGGCCAGGAGCGCCACGCCGCGCGGCGTGTCATCCATGTTCAGCGGCTGCACCAGAAGCAGCTTCGCCCCTTCGAACTTCCGGTGTTTCTGAGTCGCGACGAGCGTGCCCACGACTCTTGCGATCTGCATTGGGTAATTGAGTAATCGGGTAATCGGGTAATCGCATTGGTAATTGGGCTCAATCGAGCAATCCAATTACCAGGTTACCCATTTACTCGATTACCAAATTCCTATCCTCTCTCCACCGTCCAGTGGTCGACGATGCCCACGATCCCAGCGTCGACCGGCGGCTCGGCCGGATAAAACGGAAAACTCGCCTCTTTGCCGCGCACGAAGAAGACCTCTTCGCCGACGCCCGCGCCGACGGCATCCACGGCGACGAGCGGCCGGCCGGCGGGTGTGCGTTCGGGCGTCAGCGGCTGCACGACGAGCAGCTTGAGCCCGGTGAGGGTCGCGTCCTTCCGCGTCACGACGACATCGCCAATCACTCTTGCTATCTGCATTGGGTAATCGAGTAATTGAGTAATCGGGTAATTGAATTGGATAATCGGGTGATTGAATTGAAATGTTGAATCAGGCCATCTCACAATCCAATTACCCAATTACCAGATTACCCGATTACCCAATTTCATCTACTCATTGATCTCCACCTCATCGACGATGCCGACGATCGCCGCGTCGACCGGACAATCCTTCAGCCCCGCCGCCATGCGCGCGGAGCTGCCGCTAACGACGAGCACGGTCTCGCCCACTCCGGCATCGACCGTATCGACGGCAACGAGATGATTCCCTTCTGCTTTGCCACGGGGATCGACGGGCCGCACCACCATCAGTTTGTTGCTGACGAGGCGCGGATCCTTCCGCGTCGCGACGACGGTTCCCACAACCTTGGCTAAGAGCACGTGTGCACTCCGCTTCCGCCCTTAGCGTCCAGCCCTTAGCCCTTCGCGGCGGTCGCTTTGCCAATCGGCAGCGCGTCTTCGAGGTTCGCGTGCGGACGTGGGATGACGTGCACCGACACGAGCTCGCCGACACGGCGTGCCGCAGCGGCGCCGGCGTCGGTGGCCGCTTTGACCGCGGCGACGTCGCCGCGCACGATCGCCGTCACATATCCCGCTCCGATCTTTTCCCAGCCGACGAGCGTGACCTTCGCGGCCTTGACCATCGCGTCGGCGGCCTCGATCATCGCGACCAGCCCCTTGGTTTCGATCATCCCTAACGCCTCACCCATTACTGTCTCCTTCACATGGCTAATGGCTCATGGCTGATGGTTATGGTCAAGGGCGACTGGCATGTCCCCGTCATCCATAGCCATCAGCCGTCAGCCGTCAGCCATGACTACCGTAAGTTCTTGATGGCGTCCTCAATCAGCGCGGAGAGTTCGCGGTATGTTAACCGAATTTCAGCCTCGTCACCGGAATTGTCGGCCGGCACGAGCCGCAGGCCGCCGCCTGACGGCGCCTGCACCACCTGACACGTTGCGGGATCCGCCGGGCTCGGCGGCTCGTTCGCGACCGGATCGGGACAAATCGGCGCCGGCGGCGCGATGCCGTACGCGCCGCGGAGCTGCTGCAGCCGCATCACCTCTTCGCGCGATAGCACGTTTTCGCGGCCGAGCAGCCGCGCCACGAGGCTGATCTTCGCGAAATGCTCGATCGTCTCCATCTTGAAGTACGCGGCGAACAGATCGGCGCCCACCGTCAGCGCGCCGTGGTTCGCCAGCAGCATGCCGTCGTGCGCCTTGATGTACTTTCGGACCGCTTCAGGCAGCTCGACGGTCGACGGCGTCGCGTACTCGGCGATCGGCACGCTCCCGAGCGTCGTCACCACCTCGGCCAGCACGGCGCGATCGAGCGGGATGCCGGCCACGGCGAAACCGGTTGCCGTCGGCGGATGCGCGTGCACCACCGCCGCGACGTCGGGGCGCTGGCGGTACACCTCGAGGTGCATGAGCATCTCCGACGACGGGTCGCGGTCGCCCTGCAGCTTGCGGCCGTCGAGATCGGTGATGCACATCATGTCGGGCGTCATGAAGCCTTTGCACACGCTCTTGGGCGTCATGAGCAGCCGATCGGTGCCGAGCCGCACGCTGATGTTGCCGTCGTTCGACGCCGTGTAGCCGCGCGCGTACATGCGCCGGCCGACCTCGACGATGTCCGCGCGAAGCGAGGATTCGGTGCTCATGCCGTGCGCGTGCGGTATTTGTCGCGGCAGCCTGTCGAGCAGAAGAAGACGCGCCGCGATCCGTCGACGATCGCGATCGCCTGATCGGGCACGATGAAGGTGCCGCAGACCGGGTCGCGCACCATCTGGACGCCCCGCTGCGGCACGCGCGTGCGTCCGCGGCTGCCGGTGAGGCCTTCCAGCATCCCGTCGACGACGCGCCAGAAGGCGCGGGCCACGAACACGATCAGAAGCAGAATGAGAACGAAACGGAGCATCACGCACCAGGCTTCTGCGCGGCGCCGGCGTTCGGATGCGCCGAGCGCATGCTGTCGAGCGCGCGCCGCGCGGCCTGGCCCTCCGGGCTGTCGGGCGCGATCTGCAGCACCTGCTGCCACACCTGCGCGGCGCCTTCGAGATCCTGCTTGCCGAACGCCTTGACGATCCCGATGTTGAGCAGCGTTTTGGTGTGCTTCGGATCGAGCTGCAGCGAGTGGGCGAACTGCTCGAGCGCCTTGTCGGGCTGATTCGTGTAGTAGTAGCTCACGCCCAGATCCGTGCTGAGGTTCGGGTCCTTCGGCGCCAGCTTCACCGCCTCCGAGTACCACCTGATCGCGTCGTCGTACCGCTCGGCGTCGAAGTACATGTTGCCGAGCTGCGAGCGCGGCGCCGGGTTCGACGGCTCCCGCTCGGCCACCGACTTGAGCGCCTGCGCTTGTGTTTCATCGAGCGCCGCGGCGCGGGTCCCGGCCGCATTTCCCGCAGGCGCGGCAGCGACCTGCGCCGGAGCCGCGGCAGGCGCGCGCGTCGTGGCCTGCTGCGCGCCGATCACCCAGCCCGCGATCAACCCGAAAACGACGCCAGCCACGCCGAAGGCGATGGATTCTGATTTCATGGAACCACAAAGAACACAAAGATCACAAGGACCGCGAAGACGCGAACCGAGGCCACGACGGGCCAGCGTCTTCGTGAGCTTTGTGACCTTTGTGGTTGATCGTCTTCGTGAGCTTCGTGACCTTTGTGGTTGATCATAGCATCACCGCGCCGATCCCGATGCGGACGCGAGCACAGCCAGATACTCGCCGACGACAATCGGCAGGCTGACGAACAGCGCGCGCGACATGAGGGCGTGCCCGATCGAGACTTCGTCGAGAAACGGCAGCTCGCGGAAGATGACGAGGTTGGCGAGATCGAGATCGTGGCCGGCGTTGACGCCGAGCCCGAGCGAGTGCGCGAGACGTGACGCGTCAGCGTAGGACGCGAACGACCGGCGTCCGTCGTCGACGCCGCGATCGCACGCGCGCGCGTACGGCTCCGTGTAGAGCTCGACCCGGTCGGCGCCGACCGACGCCGCCCAGCGGATCGGATCGGGCGCCGCATCCACGAACAGGCTGACGCGCACGCCGAGCGCGCGCAGCCGGCTCACGATGCCGGGCAGGCGTTCTGTGTCAGGCCCCGGGCGCCAGCCGGCCTGACTGGTGATCTCGCCCGGGATCACCGGCACGAGCGTGCACTGGTCGGGCCGCACCTCGTCGACCAGATCCAGCAGCTCCGGCCGCGGATCGCCTTCGATGTTGTATTCGACGTGCGGCGAGCGGCCGTCGAGCGCGCGCGCGATCTCGCGGACATCCTCCGGTGTGATGTGCCGCCGATCCGCCCGCGGGTGCACGGTAATCCCCGGCGCGCCGGCCGCGACGCACACATCGGCCGCTTCCACCACGCTCGGCACACGCCCGCCGCGCGAATTGCGCAGCGTCGCGACTTTGTTCACGTTGACGCTTAGGCGAATCATGTCATGGCTGATGGCATGTCACCCCAGATGTTCCTTGACCACATCGACGATCTCCTGCGCCCACGCGCGAATTTCGTCCTCGTGCCGGCCTTCGAGCATCACGCGCAGGAGCGGCTCCGTGCCGGAATAGCGGACGAGCAGACGGCCCTGGCCGTTCACACGCGCCTCGACGCGCGCGATGGCCGCCGCGACGGCAGGGACCGCCGCCAGGTCGACCTTTTCCCGGACGCGCACGTTGAGCAGCACCTGCGGGTAGTTGACGAGGTCACCGGCAAGATCGCTCAGCGTCCGGCCGCCCAGCAGCACCGTGCGGAGCACGTTGAGCGCGGTGCACAGCCCATCGCCGGTGAAGAGATAATCGGAAAAGATGATGTGCCCCGATTGTTCGCCGCCGAGCGACAGACCGCGCTTCGCCATCTCCTCCATCACGTACTTGTCGCCCACCGGGCAGCGGACCAGATCGATGCCCAGCGATCGCAGCGCCAGCTCGAGGCCGATGTTGCTCATCACGGTCGCCACGATGGCGCCGCCCTTCAACCGGCCTTCGCGCTGAAGCTGCCGCGCGCACATGAAGAGGACGGCGTCGCCGTTGACCACTTCCCCGCGATGATCGACGAAGATCGCGCGATCGCCGTCGCCGTCGAAGGCGACGCCGGCCTGGCAGCGGCGTTCCACCACCGTCCGGGCCAGCAGCTCTGGATGCGTGGAGCCGCACGCGAGGTTGATATTGCGGCCGTCCGGCTCGTTGCCGATGACGGCGGTGTCCAAGCCGAGCTCCGTGAACAATCGCGGCGCCACAGTCGTCGTCGCGCCGTTCGCGCAGTCGACCGCCAACCTGAAGCCGCCCATCCTCGACGCCCCGGGGAAGACGGCGCGTAGATGGTCCAGGTAGGCGTCGACGAGATTCGCGTGTGCGACCGGTCCGGCATCGCCGCTTCCGGCGCTCCACGAATCGTCGGCGACGATCGCTTCCACTTCACGCTCGACGCGCTCGGTGAACTTCTCGCCGCCGCCGGAGAACACCTTGATGCCGTTGTCCGCGAACGGATTGTGCGACGCCGAGATCACGACGCCCGCATCGGAGCCGGTGGTGCGCGTGAGGTAGGCGATCGCCGGCGTCGGCACCACGCCGGCGCTCGTCACGATGGCGCCTTCGGATGAGGCGCCGTGCGCGAGCTCGGCCTCGATCCACGCACCCGACTCGCGCGTGTCGCGGCCAATCAGAATTCGCAAGCGCGTCGCCGCGTCCGGACGGACCGCCCCGCCTTTGAGCGCGCGCACGAGCGCGGCGCCGAGACGCCGTACGGTCGAGGGATCGAGCGGATACGCGCCGGCAGTGCCGCGCACGCCATCGGTGCCGAACAGACGCGGAACCTTATTTGACACTGGCAATGCGCACCTGCACAGTCGCCGGCTCGACATGCGTCACGCCCGCTTCGTGCGGCGCGTCGGCGCGGACGGTCAGCGGATACTGGCCGGATCCGAGACCGCTCAGATCAACGTACACCACGACGTCGTCGGCTTCGATGCGGTTCAGGCCTTCGCGGATACCCCGGAGGCCGACGCTGACGACCGACGGGACCGCCTGCGCCGACAGACCGGGCGCAAGCCCGCGCAGATGGACCGGCAGATCGCGCAGCGTCCGCTCGGCCGGCGCCTTCACCACTTCCACTGTCACCTTCGCGGAGCGCGTGCTCCCGAGGCGCAGCGTCGGATCGATGAGGCCGACCGTGACGGTGTCGGTGACGGTCGCGCGCGCGCCGGAGACCGAGACGGTTTCGGTGAGCGCCTCGCTCGCGCGATTGACTGCGCTCTCCGGTCCGGCCACTTCGGCGCTGTCGGGATCGACGGAGATCTTGCCGATGAGGTACCCGGGCGCCGGCTTGCCGTCGACCTTGGGCCTGATCGGCACGTGTCCGGTCTTCGAGTTCTCGAAGATCATCGCGATCGTCGCAGGCGTGATCTGCACCACCTCGACGCCGAACGGCGCGCGCACCTGGTCGGAGGTCAGGTGATACAGCCGGCCGCCCACATGCGCGCCGCGCAGGTCCAGCACCGCGACGATGTCGCCGGGCGAGATGCGCGCGAGCGTGCCGGAGGAGCCGCGGACGCGGACGTCGATGCTCGACGGCGGCTCGCCCTGCAGCTCGAGACCGGCTGGAAACTGCTGCAGTTCGAGCGGCACGCGCAGCCCGCGCTCGACCGTCTCTTCGCCCGAGACCACCATCCACAGCGACAGTCCGAGACCGAAGGACAGCAACTGCAAACCGATGCGCCGAAAAGGCCGGATGGCACGCATGGGTTTTATGTATAGGACAGTCGCGACTCGCGCTTCGGGCCCGCGGCGCGGCGCTGGAGCACCAGCGAGCGGAGGCGCGCGCGCAGGGCGTCGGCGTTGAGGCCGCGCTCGATCTGTCCGTCGGCCACGACCGAGATGATGCCGTTTTCCTCGGACACGACGATCGCCACCGAGTCATTCTCCTCGGTGAGCCCCAGCGCCGCGCGATGGCGCGATCCCAATTCCTTGCTCAGCTTCGGGTTCACTGTCAGCGGCAGGAAGCAGGCGGCGGCCGCCACGCGATCGTCCTGGACGATCACCGCGCCGTCGTGCAGCGGCGACGAGGGTTGAAACACGCTCAGGAGCAGATCGTAGGTCAACACCGCGTCGAGCGGAATGCCGCCTTCGATGTAATTGCGAAGGCCGATCTGGCGCTCGAGCGCGATGATCGCGCCGATGTGCTGCGCGGACAGCATGCTCGCCGCGACCACGAGCTCTTCGATCGATTCCTCCGCCGATTCAGGCTTTGCGAAATAGCGGAAGAACGGTGCGCGGCCCAGATGCGCGAGCGCGCGCCTGATGTCGGACTGGAAGAGCACGATCACGGCGAACACGAGATAGCCGACCAGGTTGCGAATCAGCCAGTTGACCGTCTCGAGATGCGCCCAGCGCGAGCCGTAGAAGAGCGCGACCAGCACGCCGCCGCCGAGCGCCATCTGCACGGCGCGCGTCCCCCGAATCAGCTTGAGCAGCTCGTAGATCAGCACCGACACCACGAGGATGTCGACGAGATCCCACCAGCCGATCGCAGGACGGCGAAGGAGCGTTGTGATCCAATTCATGGCTGATGGCTAATGGTCGATGGCTCTCCGTATCTCTTCTGCCACGCTCACCACCTGCACCATTTCCGCGACCGCGTGCACGCGGACGATATGCGCGCCGGCGAGCACCGCCGCCGTAACGGCTGCCGCCGTGCCCCAATCGCGCTCAGCGGGAGGGCGGTCATGGACCGCCTCGCGCATGAACGACTTGCGCGACGGCCCGACCAGAATTGGCCTGTCGATGAGGGCGGCGAGCGCCGGCAGCCGCGCCAGGACACCATAGCTGTGCGCTGGCCGTTTGGCAAACCCGATCCCGGGATCCACGATGATCTGGTCGGGCCGCACGCCCGCATCCGTCGCGAGCGCGACGCTGCCGCGCAGCTCGGCGCCGATCTCCCCAATCAGGTCGTCGTAGACCGCCTCCGCATACATCGTCTGGGAGCGGCCGCGTGTGTGCATCAGCACGAGGGCCGCGCCGCGATTCGCGGCCACCTCGGCGAGCGCCGCATCATGACGTAACCCGCTGACGTCGTTGATGATCGCCGCGCCGGCGTCGAGCGCCGCGCGCGCGACCTCCGCCTTGTAGGTATCGACCGACACCGGAATCCGCAGGCGGCCAGCGAGACCGCGAAGGACCGGGAGAATGC
>Ga0075436_100001581_pt1 | contig 15555 bp, 16 predicted proteins | sample RhiMethybrSRZTD5_FD_75303 | JGI IMG/M metagenome (GOLD analysis project Ga0075436, IMG submission 75303) | Populus rhizosphere microbial communities from Tennessee, USA - Rhizosphere MetaG P. TD hybrid SRZTD5 | ecosystem: Host-associated > Plants > Roots > Rhizosphere > Soil | place: USA...
AGCTGAAACTCCGCTCGAATCGTCGCCGAGCCCCCCGGAACCTCGCCCTTCCCTTCGTAAGCCGCCTGCTTCGGCCTCTGCTCGTCCACGAGCGTCATCTTCACCGCAGCCGTTCCTCGAATATGCGAAATGCCTACGCTCAGCTTCACCAGAAAATTCCTCGGATCCACAATCTCCATTCCCTGAAAATCTGGCAGCAGTGGGCAAAAACGGTTCGGATCCACCAGAAAACCGTATACTTCCTCGCGCGGTTTCTTCACGATAAAGTCGCCTGCGAGCTTGATCTCCATCGCTTACCGCTTCTCCATGCCCGCAGCCGCCATCCGGATGGATTTGAAAACATTCTGGTAGCCCGTGCACCGGCAGGTATTTCCCGCGATTCCTTTGCGAATCTGCGCTTCGGTGGGCCTGGGATGTCTCTTCAGCAGTTGCAACGTGGAAAGCAAAAGCCCCGGCGTGCAGTAGCCGCACTGCAAACCGTGGCACTCCGCAAACGCTTCCTGAATCGGACTCAGCTTGCCGTCTTTCGCAAGCCCTTCCACCGTCGTGATCTCGCCGCCGTCCGCCATCGGCGCAAACAACGTGCATGACTTCACCGTGCGCCCGTTCAAAATCACCGTACAAGCGCCGCAGTACGTCGTATCGCACCCCACATGCGTGCCGGTCAGATTTAGATGTTCTCGAAGAAACTCCACCAGGAGCGTCCGGGGCTCGACCTCCGCCTCTCGTGCTTCCCCGTTCACGCGAACTCGCACAAGAATCTTCTTAGCGTCCGGCATACTCATGCCCCGCATCCACAGATTCACCGCGAGCCCGCCGCGCCGCGAGCCCGATGGCGCGTTTCACCAGCGCTCCTGCCAACACCCGCTTGTAATCCGCCGAGCCGCGCATGTCGCTCTGCGGATCTGCCGCAGCCTTCGCGGCGTCTACAGCACTCCTAATATTTCTCTCATCCAGCTCCTTCCCCCGCAGCGCTGCCTCCGCCTCCTTCGCGCGAATTGCCGTAAGCCCCACGCACCCCAAAACGATCCGCGCGTCCTTACACGTATTCTTACCATCCAGCGTCAGTTGCACCGACGCGCTCGCCGTGGGATACACCGGTGCGCTCCGCTTGAACGCCAGATGCGCCCCGCCGCTGTCTTTCGGCGGTGCCTTGACGCGCACTTCCGTGACAATTTCCCCGTGTGTCAGCGCTGTCGTGTACGCATCCTTGATGAATTCCTCCAGCGGAATCGCGCGCTGCCCATCGGGGCCCATGCAAACCACAGAAGTCTCCAGTGCCAGCAGCGCCGTGCCCCAATCCCCGCTCGGATCCGCTTCCGCCAGCGATCCGCCAATGGTTCCCTGATTCCGCACCTGCACGTCCGCAATTCCCGCCGCACAATCGTGAAGAATCGGAACCGTCACGCCCGCGGCCGAATGTTCCAGGTCCGCGTGCCGCACCAAAGCGCCAATCCGCAACTCTCCTTTGGTGTTATTGATGTCGCCCAAGCCCGGAATGAAATTGATGTCGATCAGCGCCGCTGGCCGCGCCATCCTCATCTTCATAAGCGGAATCAGGCTCTGCCCGCCCGCGATGACGCGCGCCTCCTCGCCAAGTTCCTGCAACAGCTTCACCGCCTCCTGCAGCGAGGCGGCGCGATAATACGAAAATGGCGCGGCGTACACGTTAGATTCCGTTTTCTCTTTGGCGCTGTGACAGACGCGCTTCTGCGCTGAAAGTGCAAGTGCCCCATTCCAGCGCCGTCATTCTAGTTCTCTCGAAACCATGTCGCAAGGCGTCCAGCGTCAACGCGGCTTCCTTCAAGCTTTTTGGCCGCGCGCAAACCCCACTGTCATTCCTGTCAGCGACACAATCACCAGCGCCGATCCCGCAACTGCCAACGCTCGCGGTACAGACCCGCCGCTAAGTGTTTGCAGCAACACACCCAGTGGGAAAAGGAACGACCCGAAGAGCAACGCAGTCGCCAAAAGCATTTTGAACTGCTCGCTGAATCCCATGCGATCAATCCCAATTCCCAACACGATCAAAACCATCGCCAGACCGATCCAGTGCCCGTGCACATCCACATGGCGGTCGTACGCATACTTCAAGTTTTTGTACTGATTCAAGGCCGCATCGGCACCCGCCGCATCTCGCCTCGCTGCCGCGCTAAAGCCTGTCGCCAAAGATCTGCCAATTCCATCCAGCTCCTGGTGTTCCGCAAAGACTGCGTACCACACGCCAAAAATCATGCCCAGCAGCGCCAATGCGATTCCGCCAACGATCAGTAATCGCCGCGCCGCGCTCATTCCGTTCCCCGGCTGCTGATCCACGGGGCAGCGTCAATTTCCCCGGTGTAACGCAGAATCCCGACCCACATCGCCAGCACCGCAATAACCACGAGCAACCCGCCCACGTCCGCGATTCCGCCGGCCAGCAGTCCCAGCTTCAACTCCAGCAAAACAAATACAGGCAGCGCCAGCGAGCCAAGCAGCAATACCCACGCCCAAGTTCGCTTCCATGAATCGCGCAGCCTCACAAACGGCTGAAAAAATGCCAGCAGCATGGCCAGCAACCCAAATTCAATTGCGTGAGCATGCGCCGCAATGTTCACGGCCTTTTCACCGCTCAATTGTCCGTATTCGCTCAGAGCGCTATCTAACGCCGCCCCATTCTTTGCCGCCGCCGTGATGGTCATTTGCGAAAGCAGCGAATAGTCCATCGCTTCGTGCCGGTAAAGATCCACGGCCGCATAGTAAGCGCCGTGAAGAAAGCCCAGCAGGATCAGTGCCAGTCCGCCCGCCAAAAGAATTCTTCCTGCCACACTGCGGTCCTTCATCAAAACATCTTCTATTGGTGGAAGCTGCGCCTGGCTAAAGTGCCGCGCGATTCCGAACAGGCAAGCCAGCGTCGCAACGATCACCAACGCGCCGCCCAAATCCGCGAAAATGCTGGCCCAGCCAATCGCCGGTAGCGGGCTATACGCCAATCCCACGTAGTGAATCAAAAACACGCCGACCGGCAGCAACCACGCGCCAATCAAAAACGTCCACGCCACTTTCTTTCTCGTGCTTTCCCGCAGCGCCACCCACGGCTGCAAGATCGCCAACATCAACGCCAAATAGCCGAACGCGATCATATGAACGTGCGTGTCCACTTTCGTTCCGCGGTTTTCGAGAAAGCTTCCAACGGATTGAAAGCTGCCACTGACCGCATTCGCATCTCCCGTCATCGCCGCGTGCGCCGCCGAGGACAAACTCTCGCCTACTCTCGCTGCATTCTGATGCAAAACAAAAACCGCAAAAATGTCCCCAACCAGCATCCCCACAAGAATCAGCCCAATTCCCCCCAGCGCCAGCATCCTCCGCGCGCTCATAGGCGCAAACGAAATCATGCGTGCGCTCAAGGCAGCTGTGTTCCCACCCGGTGAAGGGTTCGTCATTCGAAACGATCCTCGATTTGAGGCACCTATAGAGCTGTTTTCCGGCTGCCTGTCCTCGCGGCGGCCGGGTCGTCAGACCAAATTGCCAGGTTTCGTCTAGAAATTAAACTTCAGCGCCAACTGAATCTGCCGCGGATTGTTCACCGCGCGCGGCGTCCCATACAAGGGGTTCGGCGAACCCTCACGCAATCCCGAAGGAGCAAGGGGACACCCAAAGGCCGTCACCGTGCTGTTAAATGGGCAAAAGTCCGCAGCGCCATAAACGGTATTGAAGAAGCGCACGTTCAGCGTGTTCGCCAGGTTGAACGCTTCGGCAAAAAACTCCACGCTGCGTTTTTCCTTGAAAGCGAACTTGCGCCCAAGACGCAAATCGACCGAGCGGAAATTGTCGCCCACAAACGTATTACGCGGCTCGATTCCCACCCGGTCGTTGTTTCCAAAAATGTCCCCGTTCGCGTCGAATCCTGCAAACTTGGAAAAGCGCTGCGGCGATTGAATCGTGGCAATGAGTCCCATCTCATAGTCCCGCGCAAACATGTTCCAGGTACTCGGCGTCGTTACCGTGCCATTCAACACCAGCCGGTTCCTCACATCGTCGGAAGAAAGCCCCCGCTCCTCGCGGAAATTCTGGCTGTCTTGCGGTATCAGCACAAAGCTAGGATTCGGCCCGTCGTCGATCGTCTTTGACCACGTATAGCTGAGGCCATAGGAAAAATTGCGGGTCAGCCGCCGATTGACGCTGACAAGCAATCCGTCATATTGCGAATCCCAGCGCGCCGTCGCCTCGAAATAAACCGCAATTGGAAATGTACGCACTCCAGGGTTGAAAGCGCATGGCAAAGCAGTGCAATAAATATTCTTAGCTCCTACGCGTCCCTGCGAATCGTGAAGCATTTGTGGCCCAAGAACTGTATTGGGATCCGGCTGATTCACATTGAAGAAGCTCCCTAGGTGGACGCCGCGAACGTGCAGTCCGCTGATGCTTACGGTCGTATCGGGCAGTGGCTCGAATTCCAGCGCCACGCTCGCCTGAATACCGTACGGATTTTTGTGGTTCTGGTCGAATCTCACAATCACCGAAGGACCGAAGAACGCGCAAGTAGAAACGGGAATGCACGGCCCCGTCGTAGTGCCCGTAAATGGAGAAATTGTGGTTGCATCAGGATATGTCCCGCTCGTCAAAAGCTGGTCCATGCCAAAACCAGTAAGAAATGGCGAACTTGCAAACGCGAATAGCTCTGTCTTGGCATTCAGATTGTCCTCGAACGGCCGCCCCGGGTATTTTCCATTGTTGAGCTGCGCAATGTTGGGAGTGCCGCCGCACGATGGAATTTGGCAGGCCAGCAAAGGCGCCGGGATCATCCCATGGAAGAGTCCAAACCCGCCGCGCAAAACAACATTCTTCTTGGTTCCAACCTTGTAAGCCGCCCCCAGCCGAGGGTCGAAGTTCTTCCATTGTGTGTTCAGCGCGTTCGAAGGCCAGGTCTCCCATTCCCACCGAATCCCTCCGTTCAGCGTGAGATTCCTTGTGGCACGCCATTTATCCTGAATATAAAGGCCGTCATAAGTGTGATTCATCGAGCCTTCGGCCGCATTGCGAACCGCCGGGCTGATGCGCCCTCCGGCGTAAATCGAAGCAAAATTAGCTAGCGTCGGTTCGTTGTAGTTTGGCGCCTGGAACCGCTCGAAGAAAATCACATTCGGATGTTGGCATCCCGCAGGTCCAGGACCGCCGGGATCGCCCGCCGGCGACACGCATTGTGGTCCGTTCGCACCATCGTTTCCGAGGTATGCGCCCAGGCTGGGAAAATCCGCTTCGAACGGATAGAAGAGCGGAAATGACTCCGTCGTCTTCACAAAATTGTAGTTTCCACCAAAGCTGATCGTGTGCTTGTCGTAGCTGCGTGTCACGTTGTCCACCAGCTCAAACCGCGACTCCCGGTAAAAATCCGGATTCCCGCGGTTCACGCCTGCCGTGAACGTATTCGAAAGCTCCAGGTGTGGCTGCGTCGTCACCGTTGGAAAATCAAAAGTCCTCCTGGCAAACTGCACGCGCAACTCGTTCACCAGCTTCGGATTGATCACCGAAGCCAGCGTGCTCGCAATCGATTGGTCCCGGTAGAAATTGTTCTTGAACGCTGACGGCAAATCGAACCCGTCATTCAGAGGCGACTGATTCAGCAACCGCCCGTCGTTGGCGAAATAGCGCACAAACAACTGCTCGTTAGGATTAAAGCTGTGGTCCACGCGCACGAATCCGTTGTCCGTGTCGTTCGTGCGCAGCACGCCACCGAGGCTCGGCTCCGCCGGAAGACCGTACACGTTGGTCTTCAATTCGTTGATGAACTTGATGTTTGCAAGGACGGCCGAATTGTAAAACGGCGACTCCCCTCGCCGTTGCAGCTCATAGTTGGTGTACAAAAAAGTCTTGTCTTTCTGAATCGGCCCGCCAATCGCTCCGCCAAACTGGTTTTGCCGCAGCGTGTGCGCGCCGCTCGCTTGCAGCAAATTGACGGCGTCCATCTTGTCGTTGCGAAAATACTCGTACACTGTTCCGTGCCAGTCGTTGGTGCCGCTGCGCGTGATGATGTTCACAATTCCGCCCACCGCGCGCCCGAATTCCGTCGAATAATCCGTGTTAATAACGCGGAATTCCTGCACCGACTCCTGCGGCGGCGTCCCCCGCTGAATTCCTGACGCGGTGGAAATATCGTCCGCGCCGTCCACCGCGATGAAGTTGTAATGAATGTTCTGCCCCGCGAACGAAAGTTTTGTCACCGGCTCCACGATCACGTCCGTGCTGCCCGACGTCGTATCCCCAATTTGCACCGCGGGCGAGAGCAGTGCGAAATCAATGAATTCGCGCCCGTTCACCGGCAAATCCACAATTTGGTTTTGCGTGATGACTGTACTCACTTGCGTGCGCGTCGGTTCTTGCAACTCCGAGGTCGCTTCCACTTCCACTTTTTCCGCCACACTTCCCGGCGTCAAAGTGAAGTCCAGTTCCGCCGCTTGGCCCACTTGCAGCGTGATGGTTTTCGTTTGTTTGCCGAAGCCCGTGAAGACCGCGGACACGGAATACTCGCCGGCAGGTAGCGCCGGGATCGTGTACTCTCCGTCGCCCGACGCCTGAACCGAGCGCGAGAATCCCGTCGCTGTATGCGTCGCCGTCACCGTGGATTTGGCAATACTTCCCCCGGAAGCATCGACAACTTTCCCCGATAGCGTTGCATTCACCGCCTGTCCGTAGGAATTTGAAACGTGGAAGGGTCCGAGGAACACCGCCGCGCACAAAACAACAACCCGCAAGCACACCAAATTCTTTCTCTTCACTCCACACCCCCGCCCACCTAACGACAATAAGGAAGGACTGCGTGCAGCCTATTCCCGGCCACAAGTCATGTCAAGACTTTGCCGTCTCAAGAATCTCAGCTTCAAAGCTTCTACAAACCATCTAGGCTGTCGTCAGTTCTTTCGTTCCGGAAGTGTAAGGAACAAGCAAAAAGTTCCAACTTCACAAAAACTCTCCGGCGAAGCCTTTTGGAGTGCGGGAGCTTGCTCCCGCTTTTCTTGCGTCTTAAATCCCACTATATTGACTGCGGTGATTTAGGCAAACGATGAGCCGAAGAATTGGAATTATCGGCGGGACGGGACCGGAAGGTTCGGGACTCGCGGCGCGCTGGGCGGCCGCGGGCGAGCACATCGTCATCGGTTCCCGCGAAGCAACCCGCGCCCAGGAGACCGCGAAGGTCTTACGCGCACGGCTCGGCTCCCCCGCGAAGATCGAAGGCACCGAAAACGCCGCAGCCGTCGAGCAGTGCGAAATCGTCGTGTTAACCGTTCCCTTCTCCGGCCACGCTGCCCTCTTGAAACAACTGAAGCCGCACTGGAAGCCGGGACAGATTCTGATCGACACGACCGTCCCGCTCGCCGCGGCGGTTGGCGGCGCACCGTCGCGCATGTTGAGCGTCTGGCAAGGCTCCGCGGCCCAGCAGGCTCGCGAGTTGGTTCCGGCTTCCGTGGCCGTCGCCGCCGCATTTCACAATCTCAGCGCGGAACTGCTGGCGAAAGAGGGGCCGGTCGATTGCGACATCCTCGTTTGCAGCGACGACGACGAAGCGAAACGAGTTGCGAGCGAACTCGCTGCGAAAATTCCCGGTGCCCGCGCGCTCAACGGCGGAAAACTCGAAAACGCGCGCATCGTCGAGTCCATCACCGCCTTGCTGATTGGCCTCAATGTCTGCTACAAAGCCCACACCGCGGGCGTCCGCTTCACCGGCCTGCCGCTCAAATGAGAGCAGCGGCGTAAAGCCGATGCCACAGCCACGAAGCACCGACCTTGCCCACGCAGCGACGGGTTTACCCCGCCGCCTCCGCGTCCGAGCTTTCATCTCTTGCGAAGCCTTCGGCGCCCGCCAGCGCAGTCAACTTTTTGTGGACGCGCGGTGAAGCGAATTCCTCGCGCGCCACAAATTCCGGATACAAAGCCAGCCTCTCCCGCAGAACAAACCCGCGCGCTTCTGTCTCCTCGCGCAGCCGCGAAATCTGCGGCCATGCCGCTTCGGGGTTGATGAAATCCTTCGTCACTGGCGAAATCCCGCCCCAATCGTTGATGCCTGCATCGAGCAGCCGCGGAAAATCTTCGTAACTCAGATTCGGCGGCGCTTGCAGATTCATCTGCGGTCCCAGAATCAGCCGCGCTAACGTCAGCGTTCGCAACATTTCTTCGAGCGAAGGCTCCGCGTGCTGCGCCATGGGGATGTCCGGCTTCGCGCGAAAATTCTGCACAATCACTTCCTGGATGTGGCCGTACTTTTCGCCCATCGCGCGAATTGCCAGCAGCGAATCGATGCGCTCCTCCATCGTTTCGCCAATTCCAATCAGAATGCCAGTGGTGAACGCCATCGAGCGCTTCCCCGCTTCCTCCATCGTGCGCAACCGCAGCGCCGGGACTTTGTCCGGCGCATTCGCATGTGGCAATCCGTCGCGCATCAGCCGCACGCTCACGTTTTCCAGCATCAATCCGACGCTGGCGTTCGACTCTTTCAGCTTGTCGAGCGCGGCGCCGTCCATCACGCCCGGATTCGCATGCGGCAGCAAGCCGGTGCGCTCCAGCACCAGCTCACACATCGCTGCAAGATAATCCAGGGTCCGTGCGTAACCTTGCCGCCTCAGAAATTCCCGCGCTTCCGGAAAAATCCGTTCCGGCTGATCTCCCAGGCTGAACAGCGCTTCTTTGCATCCGGCGCGCCTGCCCTCTTCCGCCAGCGCCAGCACTTCCTCCGGCGTCATGAAGTGCGCACCCGGCTGCCCCGGATCCTTGCGAAACGTGCAATACGAACAATAGTCGCGGCACAGCGTCGTCAGCGGAATGAACACCTTCTTCGAGAAACTGACCGTCTTCCCTTTTCCCTGCTCGCGCACGTCGCTCGCCGCTTCCAGCAATTCAAGCGAAGCCCGCTCTGCAATCGCCAACGCCTCTTCTCGACTCACACTCCGCCCGCGCCGCGCCAATTCCATCGCTGTCGCAGCCTTTCTGCTGGCAATGCCCTGCGTCATCTAAACCCGTCCGCCCACTTCTAATCTCATGCAACCTCAATTCTAAACCACGAACCTGCCACCGAATCCCGCGCAACGTTTTCGCCCGAATAGTCACTATCCATCAAATGTCTTTCCGGCCGGGGGCCGATCCTTACTTAGGAGAAACTATGGACCTCAATGGCATGGTAACTTATGTCGCGGCGCTCAGCGTGTCCACCGAACGCGTCACCGAATTCATTAAGCGGCTTCCTGTTTTCTCGACCTTCCTGTCGACGGAAAAAACAGGAACGCAAGAGGACGTTCGGGTTCTCTGCGTGCAGGTACTGGCCGTGGTGGTCGGCGGAGTAATCTGCGGGCTCTTCCCCAAGACGCTGGTGCCCACCGGAATTGCTTTCCCGACTGAATTCTTGGACAAGGCCGTTTATTGCTTCCTGTTCGGCATCTTGGCGAGCGGCGGATCAGGCTTCTGGAACAGCGCACTCGACACGCTCCGCAACGTCAAAACCACAATGGCCAAATAGGACAGCTGCCGCCCTGCGCTGGTTCTCTGTAGTCTCTGTGGAACACGCCTTTCTGGCTGTTCGCTTCTCGTGTCAGCCGCAACGTAATGCACAGGCAAGAACGCCTGTGCCATTCCTCACTTCGGCCCGGGCGCTGGCGCGGCAACGGACCAATGCGCGTTACGGAATTGCCATTGCCCCTTGTTACGTTCCGCCAGGCCCGTAAAAAAGCCGCGGTCGGTGACCTGATGCCCCTCCTTATCCACGGTCACCTCTTGCCACGAACTGGCCACGACAGCGAACTCTGGCGTGAGCGGATCCACGCGCAAATCGTCGCCCCAGGTCAGCTGGATGCGTTGGATGGTGCGCGAAAGTTCGCCAATCGCCTGAGTCGCCGCCTGCCGATTGGGAAACACTAATTTCCCTTCGTCCGCCATGAAAAACGTCGGGTCGTCGGCAAAGTGTTTCTCCCACGCAACGGGCCCTTGCTGCGTAATGTCTCGCGACACGGCAGCCGCAAACTGGCGAACCTCCTGTTCCACGGCCGCCTTGCGCACCGCAGTGAACTGCGCCGAACCCGCTGGAACATCAAAGCCCAAACCGCAGCCCGTCAGCAGTCCCAAGGGAATCCCCGCCACCAGCAAAGTTGCAACCACCACAACAACTCGATGAGCTGCGCGCATCTTTTCACCTCTCCAAATCGGCGTGAGCGTACAGGTCCGCAAAAATTCCTGCCCAAAATATTGCATGGATGGCTGCCATCCTGGTGAGCATTGGAACGCTCTCGGGAAGTCTGGATTGCTTGCTTCCTGGCGCGCAAGGATAGCACTCTCCTTGCTTCCCGCTCTCCGGTTTTGGAGTTAAGCTGTCCTCTCGAAAAGTCCAAGCAGAAGCTGAATATGTTAGGGCCGGAGGTGAATTCATGAAAGCAAATTGGAGGATGATTGGCGGAATTGGCGCCGTTGGCGCATTGGTCGCGGCTTGTGCGGCGGGTGTGATTGCATCGCGAGGTGGTCAAGGATCCCAGACGCCGCCGCTTCGGGTAACACCTGCTTCCGAGCGCAGCAAGGACTTCCCTCCCGAACTCACCGTAGGCGAGCTGCACGTGAGCATCAAAGAATGGGATGTGCCGACGAAGGGGGCGCATCCACATGATCCGGCCGTCGGCATGGACGGCGCGCTGTGGTTCACCGAGCAGATGCAGAACAAGATCGGGCGCGTGGAACCGTCCACGGGAGCGTTCAAGGAGTTTCCGTTAAAGGTCGATAACTCCGGGCCGCACGGGCTCGTTGCTGATGAAGAAGGAAACATTTGGTTCACCGGAAACTTTGCGCATTACATTGGCAAACTCGACTCGAAAACCGGCGAAGTGAAGGAGTACAAGATGCCGGACGCGAAGGCCGAGGATCCGCATTCGCTGGTCTTCGACGCCGACGGCATCCTGTGGTTCACGGTACAAGTCGGCAACTTCGTCGGGCGGCTCGATCCGCACAGCGGAAAGATTGATCTGGTGAACGTTCCCACAGCCAAGTCCCATCCCTACGGGATTCAAGTCAACAGCCAGGGCGTGCCGTTTTTCTGCGAATTTTTCACCAACAAGATGGCCAGCATCGATCCCAAGACGCTGGCGATCCAGGAGTACCCCCTGCCAGAGGGCGTGCGGCCGCGCAGAATGGCCATTGACGACCATGACCTGGTGTACTTCACGGACTTCGAGCGCGGGCACCTGGGCCGGCTGAACCCCAAGACCGGCGAAGTAAAGATGTGGGACTCCCCCGGAGGCGCGAAATCGCAGCCGTACGGAATAGCCATTACGCCGGACGGGATGGTCTGGTACAGCGAGTCCGAGGTACAGCCGAACACGATGATCCGCTTCGATCCCAAGACGGAGGCGATGGCGCGCACAAATATTCCGTCCGGGGGCGGAACGGTACGCAATATGGCTGCAACCGTGGACGGACGGGTGTATATTGCGTGCAGCGGAGTGAACAAAGTGGGTGTTGTGGTACCTGCCCGCTGACCACCCTTCCTGGCAGCATGCATTGCCGAGGAGGAACCATGTCCGGAACAGCCGCCGTAAAGCCTCAAGAACATACGTGTCAGGGAGTCTCGCGCGTGGATGAACCCTGCGACCATGGCGCTCAGCAATTTTGCGAGCGCTGCAGCCAGTGGTTCTGCCGCGCGCACTACCCGGACCCGGAGTGGCATGCCTGCGCGCCGGAGCAAGGCCACGTCTGAGCTTTTCCTTGCAGAGCGCCCGTGCCTTCCCCGGAGACGGCGCGAAGCACGTAGATAATTGAACAAAGGCAGTACGTGTGGATTCTTGACGGACAAGCTTGTCTCCGTTAGCGTCAAAGAGTGCACGAACTGCGCAACTTTCGCTGACGAGAGAGTTCCTTGGCCAACGCGATCATCACACTGACGACAGACTACGGCACGAACGATCACCTGGTCGGCACGCTGAAGGGCGTGATCCTGAAGATCAATCCGGACGTGACGATCGTGGACATCACGCACAACGTCACGCCGTTTGATTTGCTCGATGGCGCGCTGGCGATTGGCTCGGCGTATGCGTATTTTCCGCCTAAGACGGTGCATGTGGTGGTGGTGGATCCGGGAGTGGGCACGGAGCGGCGGCCGCTGCTGGTGAGCGCGGCTAATCAATATTTTGTGGCGCCGGACAATGGCGTGCTGTCCATGATTTACGAGCGCGAGCCCGAGGGCCTGGTAGTGCGGAACGCGAACGCGGAACATTATTACCTGCAGCCGGTGAGCAAGACCTTTCATGGGCGCGACATTTTCGCGCCGGTGGCGGCGTGGCTGACCAAAGGCTGGCAAACCTCCGGCATGGGCGATGAGATTGAGGATTACAAACGGTTCTCGCTTCCCCGCCCCAAGGAAACGGATGGCGTGGTCAAGGGAGTGATTCTGCGCGCGGACTCTTTTGGAAATCTGGTCACCAATCTCCGGCAGGAAGACTTGCCGGAGAGCGCCGCTCAGGATGGCGCGATCAAGCTGCAGATTGGAACGCAAGCGGTTAGCAAGTTCGTCGAAACCTTTGCGCAAGGCAATGGCGCGGAGCCGTTTGCGTATATCGGTTCCAGCGGATTCGTCGAAATTGGCGTCAACAAAGGCAGCGCCGCACGGACGCTTGGCCTTGGCCGCGGCACCGCGGTGGTTTTGACGAAGTAGCTCCAGGCTGTTAGTTCTTAGCTGTAAATGTGTAAGAACCCACCTCAAGAAGCTCCACGAGGTAAGCATTTCCCGCCTGCGTTGAAACGCGAGTTCAAGTAATACTTTCACTCGGCGGTGGTTCGCGCACCCCACCCACCCCCCGGCAAATCGCATCGTTATCAAAGGACGGCACTTACTAAATCTGACTGTTGGAAGTTGTTGAAAAGAAACGGCAAGCAAAAGGCGCTGGCAGGCTAATGAGATCTGTGACCGGGGCAAAGTAAGCCACCCCCTACCCCCTATTGCATGGGAAAGAGTGCGGAAGTGATTGATGTTAAAGGAGTTGCCAGTGCTCCATGGTCCGCAAAGAGTGTGTAATCGTATGAACAGAAAGACGTTAGATAAGCACACTACTCTTTGGGGACTTTGAGGGACCGCACGGTTGAGGCGTCCCGGCAAGGCGCACCCCTCAAAACTCTGGGCGAGCGGGATACAAAAGGCGTACATAAGTGGCTGGGCACCGTGGAAGGAGTGCCGTAGCTAGTAAGTATAGTGTATCACAAAGTAAAAAATAAATCAAGCTAAATCTAAGTGCTTTAGATGCATGGGGTTAGGGGGAGCAAAATCGCGAGTTTTTGTCCTGGCGGCCCGGGCTTGTTAAGTCGTTTCGATGGAATGGGTTAAAGGGTTTGAGTTTGCCACTCGCTGCGGCGGCACGACAAATCACGACAATGGAGGCACAACGCACCTTGTCGCTTGCAAAGCGGGAACAGCGCGGTTACGGTGCTCCCATGAAGGAAAACAGGAAACTGCGGCGGATAAGCATAGCCGGTTTGCTCTTCGGGATGGTGGGTGCAGGAACGCTATGTGGATGTAGTACGCAAAGTCCGCCCGTTCAAAACCGGACGGCGTATGTGGCCGACACTTCTCAAAACAGCCTGCTACCCTACAGCGCCAATTCCACCACGGGAGCGCTGACTCCATTGCCTGGGGCACCGATTGCGGCGAATTGCAACGGGCCGGTGGCTTTCGCGATAACGCCGTCGCAGCACTTCCTGTATGTCCCGTGCGCTCAGGGGAACACGTTTTCGGGCTTCGTGGTGAACCAAAACACTGGCGGATTGACAGCTGCGGGGACGTTTATGAGCGACAACAACCCGTTTGCCGCGGCCATCGACGCCGGCGGCAAGTTTCTGTACATCGCTAATAGCGGCGGAAACAGCGTGACCGGCTACAGCATCAACGCGACTACAGGCGCCGTCAGCGCCATTGCCGGCGGTCGCGTTACAACCAATTTTGCCCCGAACGGGTTGGCCATCGACCCGAGCGGCGCGTTCCTGTATGCGAGCACGGCATTCGGTAACAGCGGCGATTTGGAGGGATTCTCCATCAACCTGGCTTCAGGTGGATTGGCGCCCTTGGCTGGCTCGCCGTTTGCCTCGTTTCTGGCTACCGCGGTCAAGACGAGCCCCTCCGGGAAATACGTTTATGCGGCCGATGAGACCAACGGCGTGCGTGCGTTTTCCCTCAATGCGATGTCAGGAGCGCTGACGGAGATCGCCGGGTCCCCGTTCCCGGCCGGCAACGAACCTTTTGGAATTGCCATGGATCCCGCAGGAAAGTTCCTCTATACCGGGAATTTCGTGAGCAACGACGTTTCTGCGTATACCGTTGACGCCAACAGCGGCAAGCTGGCAGCGATTGCCGGTTCACCATTTCCTGTGGGTACGGGTCCTGGAAGGCTCGTGGTGGACACGACGGGAAAGTTCGTTTACGTGCCCAGTTCCTTTGACAACACCATTTGGGGTTTCACGATTGACGGGACGACCGGCTCGCTAACCCACATGACGGGCTCTCCGTTCACGGCGAGCAACGCGGCAGACGTGGTCACGATTCCGTAAGAGCGGCTCCCGAAGGGCGAGGCGAGCAGGAGAAAAGCAGAGTCAAAATCCGCACCCTTTGATGGACCAAATTCCAAGGGATGCACACTCGAGATGGCCCTCTTCCGTCAAGGGTGCTCCCCCGCCGGCAACCCAAGTGCAACAGTTTCCCAGAACAGCCCCGTCGCTTCGTTTGCTTCTGGGCCCACGGCCAACAGCTCAACCATTGCAACCTACAAGAGCCGACACGTGGGGTTTGACCTCTGCCAAGCCCCAATGGCTAGCTTCTCGGCTCATACCGCATGGCCACCGCGCCCGAGCCGAACTCCAGCCGGCTCACGAGCCTCAAGTTGACAGGCTTCGATAGTCCCGCGAACAACGTCGGCCCGTGGCCCGCTAGCCTGGGATGCACCACGAACTCGTACTCATCGATCAATCCCAGCTCCGCCAACGCCAGCGGGAGCTTCACGCCCCCCACCAACAGTCCCTTACCCGACTCCCGCTTGAGCTGCTGAACGGCTTTCCCTAGATCCCCGCGCACGAGCTCCGCGTTCCAATCGACCCGGTCCGGGTTGGTCAAAAGGGTGCTCGACACGACGTACTTCTTGGCCGCATCGATCGTTCTGGCGAAGGGTTCCATCCAATCAGGCCGCGCTCCCGTCCGCGCCGGCGGCCGGAACGCTGCCTCCATCATTTCGTAAGTCACCCGGCCAAGAAGGAGGGCATCGGCCTGGTTGAGGTTCTCGGTCGCGTGACGATGCAGGTCTTCGGCCGGGGATACTGCACGATGATCGCAGCACCCATCCAATGTGACGTTGATGGAATACCGAAGGGGTCGCATTCCGCAAAGAGTACCGCCGATGGGGCAGACCGGCAAGGTTAGCCTGCTTCAGGGCTTGAAACGCCTTCGCTCTTATCGACGGCCACCCGCGAAAAGACAGCGTCTCAGAATTTGGAGCGTTGCCCGCCGCACAATTCCACGGCGTGTCTCAATGCCTTCGCCAGCCTCTGTGCATAAGGAACGTCGTCGGCTAG
>Ga0075436_100001583_pt1 | contig 15548 bp, 14 predicted proteins | sample RhiMethybrSRZTD5_FD_75303 | JGI IMG/M metagenome (GOLD analysis project Ga0075436, IMG submission 75303) | Populus rhizosphere microbial communities from Tennessee, USA - Rhizosphere MetaG P. TD hybrid SRZTD5 | ecosystem: Host-associated > Plants > Roots > Rhizosphere > Soil | place: USA...
GCGGTGACGCAAAGATCTACAACGTCGGCGATCTCGAGATGGGCGATGGGTCGGGTGAGCTGTTGATTGATGGCGCGCAGTCAGTGCGTGTCACCGACGGATCAGGATCGCTCACCATCGAAAACGTTCGCGGCGATGTTACTGTCAATGACGGCTCGGGCGACATCGATGTTCGTAGTGTCACCGGCTCGTTCATCGTCGAGAGCGATGGATCCGGCGGTATCAATGCCACGGATGTGCGCGGGTCAGTGATTGTCCGCAACGACGGCTCTGGCGGAATCGATGTCAACAAAGTCGGCAAGGATTTCCGCGTCGAGAACAAGGGCAGTGGCGAGATCGATTATACGGATGTCAGTGGGACTATCGACATTCCCGAGAGCCGTCGCAACCGTCATTATCGCAACAGGAGCCGGTAAGGCCTGCGTGCACGCGCGCATCGTGCACGTTTATTGCCGCAAGTCCACTCCGATTTCCTGAACAGAAGACGCACCTGCGTCTTCTGTCAGTCGTTTCCTCAAACGGAGAACCAAATGCGCTTTTTGGCACTCAGTGTCTGTGCGCTTGCGTTGATGTCCGGATCTTCCAGCGCGCAGCAGGTGTCCCGCACCGAAACGAAAGGTCCGACGCTGCAATCCGCGGCAATCGGCTTTCAGGTCAGCGAATCAAGAGTCAACGCTTCCACCCGAGTCACCGCGGCACCCTGTTGTCGGAACCAGGGTCAGGACGTCGCGATGATGGCCGTTGGCGTCGGCGCGATGATCGTCGGCGCGATCGTTGGAGATACACCCGGCACCATCATCATCATTGCCGGCGCGGGTGTGGCGCTGTACGGCCTCTACCACTATCTGGAATAGCGATACCGGCATAGGCCCGGACCGGCGACCGCAGGCATGACCAAACCGATCTCGGCGCGTGTGCATGGCGTGCTCGACTACGCGGTCGCCGCGGTGTTTCTCAACGCACCAATGGTGTTCGGGTTTCAGCACACACGGGCGAGCACCATCGCTTACTGGCTTACTGGCATTCACCTGCTGTTGACGGCGTGCACTGATTTTCCAGTTGGGCCGTTCAAGTGGATTCCGCTCAGGATTCACGGCGCGATCGAGCTGGTGGCGGGGCTGTTCGTGCTCGTCGCGCCGTGGATTTTTGGATTCAGCGATCAGAGCGTATCGCGCAATTTCTTCGTCGCGATGGGAATTCTCATTCTGATCGTAGTCGCGCTTAGCGATTACACTCTGCGCGAGACTTTGCCACCCCGGCAGCCCGGCGATCGCCGGCGCTGGGGAACGCGTGAGCCTGCGCCGGGCGAAACGCCGAAGACTACTTAGGCTTCGCCGTCGACGTAGAGGGTGCCCGAGCTGACGAGCACCGACGATCCCCCGACCCGAATCGCCGCCAGCTGGCCGCGTTTGCGATCGACTTCGAGCTCCAGTCGACTCGGCCGACCCATCTCCACTCCCTGATCGACAGTCCAGCGCAGCGTTCCATCGCGGGTGTCCGCGCGGAGCGCGAGGAATCCGGCGAGCGCGGCGCACGCGCTTCCCGTCGCTGGGTCTTCGCCAATGCCCAGACCAGGGGCGAACATCCGCGCGCGGATGTGTCCGCCCTCGAAGATATGACTCCAGTCTTCGGTGCTGTAGATGAACATCTCAGGCGCCCAATAATCGTGAAGCGCCTGCTCCCATTTCGCGGTGTCGACCTTCACCCACGACAGCATCTCGGGCTTCTTGATTGGGATGAACAGGTAGGGCACTCCGCACGAGACTGCTTCTGGCTCCAGCATATCGTCGGCGACGATGTGACTGGGCTCGAGTGAAAGTATCTCACAGAGAACTTCCGGCGGCGGCGGCGGTTCTTTTATCTCAGGCAGTTTCGCCGACGTGAGCTGTGCGAAAACCGGCTTGCCATTGTGCGAGCGAATCGAGACTGGAATCGGACCGACGCCCTCTTCGAGCACGATCTGCTGCTCCTCGCCGTCGAGTGGGACATCACCGATGGTAGCCAGCACAAATGCGCACCCTACGGTGGGGTGTCCCGCAAACGGCAGCTCTCGCCCGGGAGTGAAGATCCGTATGCTGCGAGTGTGTGCAGTCTCCCGGGGAGGGAAAACGAAAACAGTCTCCGAGTAGTTGAACTCTTTCGCGATCATCTGCATTTGATCGTCGCTGAGCCCGCGCGCGTCGGGAACGACGGCGAGCGGATTGCCACCGTGCAGGTGATCCGTGAATACGTCGGCGGTGTGGAAGGCGTACGGCATTGCCAAAAAATGTGCGAAGACCTGACGTGGATGGCTACCACGTGTCAGCGGCCAAATGGCACTGAACACGCATTATTACCGGTATGACCCCACGATCGGCCAAACCCGGCGCAGGCGTCAAATCGCGCGGCAAGCACGCGAAGGGCGCTCATGCGACGCTGCGCTTTGGACCGGCCGGCTGGATGTACAAGGATTGGGAGGGGATCGTATATCCCGATGCGAAGCCGCCGCGCTTCGATCCGCTCCGCTACATCGCCGGTTTCTTCGATACCGTCGAGATCAACTCCAGTTTCTATGGTCCGCCGGTCGCGCGCACCGCGGCGTCGTGGGTGAAGCGTGTCGAAGAGCACCGCGACTTCCGGTTCACCGCCAAGCTCTGGAAGCGGTTCACTCACGAGCGCGATTCGGCGTGGACCACCAAAGACGTCGACCAGGTGCGAGCAGGTTTCGACGTGATGATGGATGCGGGCAAGCTGGGCGCGGTGCTGCTGCAGTTCCCGTGGAGCTTCAAGAGGACCGACGAGAGCCGCGAGTGGCTGGGCGATGTCGTGCGCACCTTCAACCGGTATCCGCTCGTCGTCGAAGTGCGGCACACGTCGTGGCTGGCGCCGGAATTCATGGCATCACTCGCCGAGGAAGGGGTTGGATTCGTGAACATCGACCAACCTCTTTACCACAACTCGATCGGACCATCGGCGCACGTGACGTCCCACGTCGCTTACGTCAGAGTGCACGGTCGCAACTACAAGGACTGGTTTCGTGATAAGGCGCCGGTCGAGCAACGGTACAACTATCTCTACAAGGCCGACGAACTGGAGCCTTGGGTCGAGCGTGTGAACGAGATCATCGCTGACCCGACGGTCAGCGATGCTTATGTCGTCACCAACAATCACTACAAGGGAAAGGCAGTCGCCAACGCCGCGATGCTTAAGTCGATGGTGACCGGCACGAAGGTCCCCGTTCCGAGCGGGGTGTTCGGGGCCTATCAGGATGCGGTGGAAGGGTACACCGAGCCGGCAGATGACCCAATTCCAGCAGCTCAAGCGCGTTGACCACACCGCCCGAGCCGACTACATTAAACCCCTTAAGCGCAACTCATTGCGCGAGAACTGGCAGGATACCGTTATGGGGACCTGGGGTGTTGGCAGGTCCTTTTTTGATATCAAGCCTTCGAGCGGTCACAGTGATCGCGAACACACGAAGTCGGATTGGTTCCGCAACACGGCACTTCCGACCCAATTGAAGAGGAAGTACCGCAATGCGTACCACCGGAAAGGTAAAGTGGTTCAACGACGCCAAGGGTTTTGGCTTCATCACGCCTGAGAACGGACAGAAGGATTGCTTCGTTCATCACTCGTCGATCCAGGGCAAGGGCTTCAAGTCCCTCGCTGAGGGCGAGCGTGTTGAGTTCGACGTCGTCCAAGGCCAGAAAGGCCCGGCCGCCGAGAACGTCACCAAGATCGGCGCGTAAGCGAAGCTTGGCTATTGCACCATGAAGACGAGGCCGGTCTGGACACTCCAGACCGGCCTCGTTCTTTTTCAATACCGCGAATATTTGGAGGAGTATGGCAAAAGAGGAAGCAATCGAGCTGGAAGGTATCGTTACTGAAGTGCTGCCTGACGCGACGTTTCGCGTGCAGGTGAACAATGGCCACGACGTCCACGCAACTATTGCGGGCAAGATGCGGAGATTCAGGATTCGCGTGCTCGCCGGTGATCGCGTGACGCTCGAGGTCTCACCCTACGATCTGACCCGCGGCCGCATCACCTTCAGGCACAAAGCCTGACGCTCTGCCGACTACTGCACGTAGCGCAGTATGTCGTAGTAAAAGCGCAGCCCGTACCCGACGTTCTCCACTGAGAGACGCTCGTCGTTGCCGTGCATCCCGCGCTGGATTTCCGCGCGCGGAATTTTGAACGGGCTGAATCCGTAAGTCACGATTCCAAGTTTGCGATAAGTCGGTCTGTCGGTCGCCGCCGTCTCCATCGGTGTCGTCACGAACGCCGTTGGCTCCCGCTCGTGCGCCGCTCGCTCGATCGCGCGGAACAGATCGGTATCTACCGGACTTTCGAGGGGTGGTTTGGTGTTGGCCAGATGCGTGAGATGGACCGCGGTGTCGCCGATGATTCGCTTGAGGGTCTCACGAAACTCCGTGGTGTCCTGATCGGGCAGTAGCCTGATGTCAATTTCCGCCATCGCGACGCCCGGGATGACGTTGGTCTTGTTGGAGCCGGTGAGACTGGTCAGTGAGATCGTGTTCCGCAGGATCGCGTTCCAGGTCACGTCGCTCAGGATCCAATCACGCGCTCGCGGATTCTCCAGCGCGACCCGGACGTTCGACAGCCATCCACGCTGGGGCTCCGGATATGTGCGGGCGATGTCGCGAAAGAACTTATCGACACCCGGCGTGACGTGAAGCGGGGTCTGCCACTGCGAGATCTTGTAGAGCGCGGTCACCAGCCTCGGGACGGGGTTCTGTGGAGTCGGTCGAGATCCGTGAGAGGGAACTCCATTGACTGTGAGGCGCTGCCAGAATGTTCGCTTCTCTGCGACCCCCACTCCGAAGTACACGACCTTGCCCGTGGAATCGAGCACGTTGTCGGCGCCTTCAGTTATCAAATACTCGACATCGCGCAGCAGATCGGAATGCTTTTGCGCGAAGACCAGCCCGCCAGTCGAGCCGAGCTCTTCGTCTGCGTTGCCGATGAAGACGATGTCGCGGTTGAGGGTCGCGCCGGATCGCTTGAGTGCGATCATCGCCATCAGCTGGGCGACGCCGTTGCTCTTCATGTCGATCGCGCCGCGACCCCAGATGTATCCGTCCTTGATTACACCGGAGAACGGATCGACGGACCACGACGCCGGCGTGGCCGGCACGACGTCCATGTGATGCACGAGTGCGATCGCTTTCTTGCTGCCGTTGCCGCGTAACCGGGCGTAGAGGTTGGCTCGACCGGCGCCAAGCTCGACGGTGTCGAGTATCTGAGCCTCGATTCCTTCGCGATCGAGAATACTTTTTAGCCACCGCGCCGCGGCCAGCTCATTGCCGGGCGGGTTGGTGGTGTTGATCTGGAGATAGCTTGCTAGTGTTCGTAACGTCTCGGCGCTGAGCGAATCCCAGTCGATCGCTTTCGACTGCGGATGTGCTGTCGCTGGCGCAGCGACGAGAAGTGCAACGGCAAGCAGACTGAATCGTTTCATTGGATAGCTCAAAAACTACCGCACCCCACGACATAGTGTCAGCACCGGCAATCAAGTACCCGCCCAAAACGCCAGTTGCACCGTACACCCCGCTGGCTCGAACCAGAATCGATTCGGTAGATCTGCTGCGCGGAATCATCATGGTGATCATGATGCTCGATCACACCCGCGACTTTCTGCATTTTCAGGCAACATTGTTCGATGCCACCGACGTGGCGCGGACAACGCCGATGCTGTTCTTCACGCGCTGGATCACCCATTTCTGCGCGCCGCTATTCGTATTTCTCGCGGGAACGGGCTCGTATTTCCAGACGCTGCGCGGGAAACCAAAGCCGGCGCTATCGCGGTTTCTGTTGACGCGAGGCTTGTGGTTGATATTCCTCGAGCTGACCGTGCTCCGCGTGGTGATCTTCTTCAATTTCGACGTGCTCACGCTCGCGTCGTTGCTTCAGGTGATCTGGGCGATTGGCTGGAGCATGATCGTGCTCGCGGGACTGATCTATCTTCCCGTGGCGGCGATCGCGGGAATCGGGATCGCGATGATTGCGTTGCACAATCTGCTCGACGGAGTAACCGTCACTTCATGGGCGGGACCTGGAACACCAATTCCGGGATTCTGGGCATCGGTATGGCACGTGCTGCACGTTCCTGGATTCATTTTCCCATTCGGGGCCGACGGCCCCAAAGTGTTCGCGCTTTATCCGCTCATTCCATGGATCGGTGTGATGGCGGCCGGCTACGCACTTGGCTCGGTGTACCGGCTCGATGCCGACGCCCGTAGACGCTACCTCGTACGAACCGGATTGCTGCTGACTGCAGGTTTCATCGTGCTGCGCGCGATCAACGTCTACGGCGATCCGTCGCACTGGTCGTCGCAGGACACGCCGGTGAAAACCGTGCTTTCTTTCCTCGCCGTCTCCAAGTATCCGCCATCGCTGCTTTTTCTGCTGATGACGATAGGTCCGGCGCTGCTATTCCTCGCCTGGGCGGACGAGAAGCCGGCAGACGGTTGGCGGAAATTCTTCATCACCTATGGCCGCGTTCCGCTCTTTTTCTACGTCTTGCAGTGGATCGTCGCGCACACCATCGCCATTGTCGCGAGTGTGATCGCGGGCAAGCCAACCGATCATCTTTTCGGGAACATCGTGCTCGAACCGCCGGCAAAACCTGGCGCCGGGTTCGGGCTGGTGACCGTGTATGCGATGTGGGCGCTTGGCGTGCTACTGCTGTATCCGCTATGTAAGTGGTACGCCGATCTCAAGGCGAGAAGGCGTGACTGGTGGCTCAGCTACCTGTAGTCCTATTGCGTTGGCGGAGGTAGCTCTTTCGGCTGTGGTGGAACGGGTAGCGACGCGACTCGATTCTTGAAAGCGTGAAACTCCGGCGTGTCGGCGAGGAGCTGTTTGCCCCTCGCTTCCGGTAGCGTTTTGATCAGCTGATCGGCTTTTGTGATTCGTGCTTCTTCCATTGGATGGTCCATGAACCATCCCTCGACTTTCGTCGGCTGGTACTCGCGCTCCTTGAGCAGCACCTGAAACAGCTCGGGGATTCCGTGCGGATCGTAGCCAGCTCTCGAGACATTTACCACACCTTCGGAATCGGCTTGCAGTTCGTCGAGCCGGCTGTGACGCGCGAAGTACGCTGATCCACCAACCTGGACCGCGGCCTGCGCCAGGCCGCTGTGGCAGATGTTGGTCAGCGTGCACAAGACCCCGATACCAATGTTGGTTTTTTGTGCCTGCTGCATCTGCTTCACGGAGTGTCGCTCCACGACATGCCCGATTTCGTGACCGAGTGTGCCGGTTAGCTCGTCGAGACTGTCGGCGCTCTCGATCAGGCCGCGATTCACGTAGACAAACCCGCCCGGTAGCGCGAACGCGTTGACCTGTTTCGTATTGACGACGTAGAAGTGCCAATCCAGATCGCTGCGGCTCGTTTTGCTGGCGATCGACATGCCCAGGTCCTGGATGTAGCTGGCGATCGCCGGATCCTGCACAATCGGTAGCTGCGCGTTGATCTGCGCAGCGTTCTCACGTCCGAGCTCGACCTCCTGATCCTGCGAGACAGAGCATCCCGCCGTACAAAGGCAAGCGAAGACAAGCAATCGATGCAGACTCGCAATTTGGGGCAGGTTCATATCACCTCTGTGAATCATTTTGAGCTCTAAATGGTAGATTCCTAAGGCGGGCAAGTCATGTTCCAATCCCCTCCCGATTTACGCAGACTTCCATCGTGACAACCTCACAGGCTCAGCGCAAAGATCACCGAGTCTTCGAGCAGCGCCATATCACAGTTCCTCGCTCGGCTCGTTACGCCATGTTGGGCTCGCTGGAAGCGGATTTGAAGGAGGTGTGGTTCGTGTGTCACGGACACGGGCAGCTGGCGGCGCGATTCATCGCTCGATTCCTTCCTCTGGAGAGCCCGCAGCGCCTGTTCATTGCGCCCGAAGCGCTCTCGCGTTATTACCTCTCACCCCCCAAAGCCGGACCCCATCCGCCAGGTACACCCATCGGCGCCAGCTGGATGACCTCGGAGGATCGTGAATCGGAGATCGACGATTACGTCAGCTACCTCGATTTGCTCCACGACCAGATTTTCAGGGTCGTCGATCGGAAGAAAGTGCGGCTCTGGGTGCTCGGATTTTCTCAGGGAGCGTCGACAGTGGTGCGTTGGATCGTAAGAGGCAAAGTCGCGCCGGACCGGGTTGTCGTGGCTTCGGGTATGCTGCCTGCGGAACTGGATGAATCAGCCGCGGCGCGGCTGACCGCGGGCGGACCGCTGACGGTGACTTTCGGTGACGACGACGAATTTGCGAATGCGGAGCGCGTTGACAGTGAGGAGTCGAAACTGAAGCAGCTCGGGATCCCGTATGAGATGATTAGGTTCAAAGGCGGGCACACGATTACTCCGGCGCTTCTCGAACAGCTGACACAGAGCTCGGGCAACTGAGATGCGAATTTCCAGAGCTGCCTTGCCTGAGCTTTCGTGGCGCAACGCGATCATCGTGCTGTTGCTGGCATCTCTGTTCGTTCCACTGATAATCGGTTCCGGCTTCTTTTTCCCGTATGTAGTACCACGCAACATTTACTTCCGCGTCGTCGTTGAGCTGGGAATCGCCGCGCTGGTGCTCTCAGTGTGTTTTACCGGCAAAACGATCGATCTGCGCGACGAGCCGATTTTCTGGTCGCTCCTTCTTTTCGTTGCGGCTTCGTTCCTGTCTGCGCTGTTCTCGCCAGCCCGAATGCATAGTCTTTTCGGCGACTTCGAGCGAATGGGTGGAGTATGGGCCTGGATCCACCTCCTGCTCTTCTTCCTGCTACTGCGCACGTTGCGTGACGAAGACTGGCCCCGGATACTAAACGGCGCTCTTGCAGTCAGTCTGACTGTCAGCATCATCGCGATAGTCGAGCATATGCGCCCGACTGGGCCACGGTCGCCGGCAGACTACATCTCTCCCAGCAGCGCGACGATCGGAAACGCCGGGTTGATGGCGGCGTACCTCCTCGTGGGAATCGCGATCGCTGCGTATCTCGCTTCAACCAGCGCCCGGTTTCGACTGTTGTATCTCGCTGCGGCACTGATCAACCTTCTCGCGCTGATTTTCGCAGAGAACCGCAGCACGATTGTCGGACTGGTGGTGGCAGCGCTCTTTGGCGCAGTCATCTACGCTTCCCTAAGTGCCGGACGCAGGACTCGCATCGGCGTACTGCTCGGAGCGTTGACGGTCAGCATTGTGGTTGGCGGCAGCGCTATCATGGTCAGAGCGTTTCCCGGCAGCGGGTTTTCGCGAAACATGCCGGAGGTATTCGAGCGACTCGCGGCAACCAGTCCCGCAGGCCAGGATGAATCGCGCACCATGCAGTGGCGTGCGGCAATCGCCGGTTTCAGAGATCGACCTTTACTCGGCTACGGTCCCGAATCGCACAATCTGGTTTGGAGTGCGCACTTCGATCCGGACATCTATCGTCTGGAGACCGATGTATTCGATCGCACCCACAACCAGTATCTGGAGACGCTCGCCACCGGCGGACTGATCGGGATCTTCGCATTCGCCGCGATCTGGATTGCCATCGGTGTCACTTTGGCGCGCGCGTATCGTGCTGGTCGACTGAGCGCAGTCTCGCTCGCGGTGCTGAGCGCGCTGCAGGCTGCGTACGCGATCTATCTGGTGTTCTGGTTCTTCGATCTTAACTCGACGATGCTCTGGATCATGCTGGCGGCGTTGATTGCCTCGCGCGGCACGGTCGGTTCGATTGTGTTGGAGCCGACCACCAGCGAGCTACCCGTCCCTGTCACCAAGCCGGTGCTCGCGGTCGCATTGATGTCCGTGCTCGTTGCCGCCGTGGTCTGGGAAGGCTACGCTCCACTGCGCGCCGATCGCGCTCTCGCCAGAATTGATTCACCACGGGGGACAATCGAGGCGACCCTTTCTGAATTCGACATCCTCACTCGGTCGCGAGCGCACCAGACGGCGCATACGCCGATGGTCATGGCCCAGTATCTCGGGACTTTGCGACCAAACCTCGCCGAGCTCCGGCGCGACCCGTCGGAACGCGCGGCGGTTGACCGCGCGATCAAAGAATCGCTCGACGCCTTTTCAAAGGAGATCGGCCGCGACTCATTGAACGACAGGCTCTATACGCACGAGGCCGGTGTGCTGATGTTCGCCGCTGATTTCTACAAGACCCCGACATACCGGCGCCAGGCAATCGACGCATTGCACGAGGCGATCGACCTGAGCCCACACCGCATCGAGCAACGGCTCGCCCTCGCGAACGTTTACCTCGATCAGCGCGATTACGAGCGCGCGATCGTGGTGCTCAACGACGCCGTCAAGAGTGATCCGATGCTTGGCGAGCCGCGCTACCATTTGGCCAACGCGTACCTCGGTGCAGGGAAGGGCGACTCAGCTCTGGTGATGCTGCAAAGCTCGCTGCGTCACGGTTACGTAGGCTCGCCTGACATCTACCTCGCGATGGGGAAGCGACTCGAGTTCTCTGGACGCAGTGGATCGGCGGCGAAGCTTTACTCGGACTACCTCGAGGCCAAGTACACCGAAGCGGTGTGGGATCGCAGCGAGCAGATCGACAGGCCGATTCCGAGCGCTGACATCGCGGTCGCAGCACATCTTCCGTTGCTCTACGTTCGATCCCGCGAGAGCGATCTCGCAATCAAGTCCGCCGCTGCACTCTCCGCATTCGATCCGAAGCGCGGCCCGCTGGTCGATCGGTTCGTGTCCGACCTCGGCGCTCGCCGGCGCGGCAACTGGGTTGCGCGAGCGTCGCTGCTGCCATGCAGCCTCGAGCGCGCGAGACGCATCACTCGCGACTCCACCGCGATCGACGCGTGCGGAGTCTTTAGAAGGAAGCTCTAGGCCGGCTGCGCGACTGGCGCCGGCTGCCTGACGCCGGCGCGATGGATTCTCAACGCCGCGATGCGGCGGCCATCCATCGCCACGACTTCCATCTCGCCGCCGGGAATCTGAATCCGATCCCCCATGCGCGGCAGACGCCCCAGCTTGGCGAACGCGTACCCGCCGAGCGTCGTCCAGTCGCCATCAGGAATGGCGATGCGATAGTCTGAGCGAACATCGATCAGTGACATCGATCCAGCGAGTTCCAGCACGCCGTCAGTCACGATCGACTCGCGTGACGCGAAATCGTACTCGTCGGAGATATCGCCAACGACTTCTTCGACCAGATCTTCCATCGTGACGATTCCAGCGGTGCCGCCGTACTCGTCTAGCACCACCGCCATGTGCGCTCGCGTGCGTCTGAGGTCATCGAGCACGCGCTCGGCCGGTCGGCTATCGGGGACGTACATCGGCTCGCGGACGAAGTCTGCGAGATTGAACGGCGCGTCTCCCGAATGAAGCCACAAATCCTTGGCGAGAAAGACGCCGATCACGTCATCGAGTGATTCGCGGTAGACCGGATACCGCGAATACCGCTCACGGCGCAGCACTTCCCAAACTTCCTCTTCACTCGACTCGATTTCGAGCGCCACGATGTCCGTGCGAGGGCGCATCACGTCGCGCGCCTTCTTCTCGTGGAAGTCGAGCACGCCGGCCAGCATCGCGCGATCCGACTCGTCGAGAGTGCCGCGCGCGTGGGCCTGCATCACGAGGAAACGAATCTCCTCGGGACTGTGGCCTTCCTGGTCGCTCGCCGGCTCGACGCCAAAGATTCGCAGCAGGCCGTTGGCAGTTCCGTTGAACAGCCAGATCAGTGGCGACATGAAGCGGGAGAAAAGCAGCAGCGGTCGCGCGACTGCTTTGGCAGTCCGCTCGGGAGCGGACAGCGCGATCGATTTGGGAGCGAGCTCACCCAGCACGATATGGAAGAACGTCAGAAGAAAGAATGCGACCGGCACCGCGGCGACATGCGTCGCGGTTGCCGAAGGATTCAGGCCGATGTATCGGAACGTCTGGTCGAAGAGGTGAGCGAGCACAGGCTCGCCGATCCAGCCCAGCGCCAGTGAAGCGATCGTGATGCCGAGCTGAGTGCCGGCGATGTATCGATCGATCTCCTTGAGGGCCGCCTGGACGACCTTTGCCCCCCGGTCGCCTTTGGCGATCATCTCGTCGAGCTTGCTGCGGCGGGCAGCCACCAGAGAAAACTCGGCGGCCACGAAAAAACCATTGATGGCGACGAGTCCGAGTACTGCCAGCATGCTGCTCGTAGCCACGGTCATGCTCGGAGGGTCCGCGGCCTCCGGAGCAACTAGTCCCAGGACCATATTCATGTAATCTATATAGTAGTAGAGACTTAGGAGCCCGCCGGAGCGTCTTATTGACGTCAGTCTCTAACCCACGCAGCTTGGAATACTTGCTTCCGGCAGTCCCGGTCAGCCCCGCGGCCCCCCAGCCAGCGCTAACGCTTCCCGCTCCTAACAGCGGAGGGCGGGAGAGGGTCCTTCGAGTCCTCTATATCGGCCGGCTTTCGCTGGCGTCGGCCATCTTCATTGCCGCAATCGTCGTCTGGCGGCGTGCCGACAGCACAGCGACACTGCTGACGACGCTGGCCTTTATCGCCAGTCTGTTCTTCACCGGCGGCTCGATGCTGTATGCCGCGCGGCGGCCGAACGCGTTGGGCGACACCTTCTTCTACCTGCAGACGATCTTCGATCTGCTGCTGGTGACGGCGATCGTCCACGTCACTCAGACCGCAACACCATCCCAGCTGGCCCCGCTCTACATCCTGGTCATCGCAATCAGCGCCTTGCTGCTGCCACCGGCTGGCGTCGTGCTGATCGCGTTGCTCGGCGACGTCTTCTACTTCTCGATCACGATCGCTGACCGGTCGGCGGTGTTCGATACACCGGTGCTGGTTCAGCTGGGAATTTTCGGGGCGGTGGCGCTGGGGTGCGGCTACATCGGGGCGCGCCTTCGCGAGGCGCACGCCAATCGCGAGGAGATGGCCGCCGAGCTCGCTGCGTTCAGGCTTCGTGAGGCCGATGTCGAGCGTCTTCACACCCGCGCCGAGCGGCTCGAAGCCGTCGCCGAGCTGAGCGCTTCACTCGCGCACGAGATCAAGAATCCGCTGGCTTCGATCAGAAGTGCCGCCGAGTTGCTGGCGAAGGTGCCGGCTGCGGACGACGACACCAGAACGCTGACCAAGCTGGTTCAGCGCGAGTCGGACCGCTTGTCGCGGTTGCTCTCCGAGTTTCTCGATTTCGCGCGTACCGGAGTCACCAGTGTGCGTAAGGCAGATCTCGTCGAGATTGCGCATCACGCCGCCGATCTCGTCGCGCGACATCCCAGCAAGCCCGACAACGTCGTCATCCGCGAGGTGTTTCCTTCAAAGTCACTGGTCGTCGTTGGCGATGACGATTTGCTACACCGCGCGATCTTCAACCTCTTATTGAACGCAGTGCAGGCATCTTCTCCCGGCGACGAAGTCCTGATCGAAGCTTCCGAGATTCCGCATCAGCATCTGCCACCGCAGGCGGCGCACTTCACTCGCGGCGCGCTGATGATTCAAGTCAGCGACAACGGACGTGGAATCGCCGAATCGATCAAGGAGAGATTGTTCGAGCCGTTCGTGACGACAAAGAGTGGCGGTAGCGGACTGGGTCTGTCGATCGTGCATCGCGCTGTCGAAGCGCATCACGGATTCATCCTCGTCGATAGCAGCGGCAAGGGCAGCGGAACGAAGTTCACGGTGATCATCCCCAAGCTGGGTGAAGAAGTAGCGTCGCGTCGCCGCACGCCGAGGGCGAACCTCAAGAGGCCCGCGTGACGACTGTCACTACCACCGCTCCGTCCGTTCTCGTCATCGACGACGAGCAGGGAATCCTCGACGCCGTTCGCATTCTTTTGAAGAGCGAAGGCTTTATCCCCTACACGGCACTGGGTGGCAAAAAAGGCCTCGAGCAGATCGCGGCGCTCAAGCCGGACCTGATCATCACTGACGTGAGAATGCCCGATGTCACCGGACTCGACATTCTGTCTTCAGTGCGGGCGCACGATCCCGACGCAGTGGTGATTCTGATGACAGCGCAGGCGAGCCTGCAGTCGGCGATCGGCGCGGTCAACAACGGCGCCTTCTACTACATCCAGAAGCCGTTCAAGAACGAAGAGCTGGTGACGATTCTGCGCAGAGCGGCCGAGCATCGCAATCTGAAACGCGAGACGCGCGTGCTGCGCTCGGATGCGAAGCGAAGAGAGAAGGGGGCCCGCCCCGTGGGCAACAGCAAGTCATGGCTCGATGCGCTGAACGTAGCGGAGTCAGTGGCAGCGACGGACTCCACTGTGCTGCTGTCGGGAGAATCCGGGACAGGTAAGGAAGTCGTCGCGCGCTACATCCACGACCTGTCGCCGCGAGGCAACAAGCCGTTCCTGTCGATCAACTGCGGCGCGCTGCCTGAGAGCCTGCTGGAGAGCGAGCTGTTCGGTCACGTCAAAGGGTCTTTCACCGGCGCATCGCGCGACAAGGAAGGACTCTTCTCGGCCGCCGGCGAAGGCACGTTCTTCCTCGACGAAATCGGCGAGACCACCCCTGCGACCCAGGTGAAACTGCTGCGCGTGCTCCAGCAACGCGAGATCATCCCTGTTGGCGCCACGGAGGCCAAGCCGGTCAACGCGCGTGTCATCGCCGCGACCAACCGGGATCTGGAAGAGGAGATCAAGCGCGGGAATTTCCGTAGTGATCTCTACTATCGACTGAATGTCATCTCGATCGTTCTGCCGCCGCTACGCAACCGCCCCGGTGACATCCCGTTGCTGTCTGAAGCATTCCTGAGACGCGCGGGAGAGGCGAGGAACGAGCAGGCGAGAACACTGGCGCCTGAAACGCTGGAGGCGATGCAGCGCTACTCGTGGCCAGGCAACGTGCGCGAGCTGGAGAATGCGCTCGAGCGAGCGGTGATTCTGGCGAAGGGCGACTCCATTCCGCTGTCGGCGCTGCCAGAGCGTATTGTCGAACCGAAGTCCGACCCGCTGGTGAGCGAGGCGGCGCAAACCAATCCGACTCTCGACACCATCGAACGCGCCTACATCATGTGGGTGCTGGAGAACGAGGGCGGCAACAAGCCGCGCACCGCTGAAGTACTCGGCATCGATCCCTCAACGTTGTATCGCAAGCTGTCGCGTTACGGGCTGGCCACCGAGTCAAAGTGATTTGATTTCGCGCGCAACGCGCGAATGACGTAGACAGCCACAGCTTCCACTAGAGTCGTTGCGTGCCTAGTGGATACACACTCATCGAGACTGTAGTCGCGGTCTTCGTCTTCTGCGTTGGCGGGCTGGCGCTTGCCAGCACGAGTGCCGTCATTGCGAGGGAGCTGAGCGCCGACGCGAGGCGGGAAGCCGGGGTACGCGATTCTGCGAACCGCATTGAAGTGCGGATCTCGGCGTGCCCTCCGGGAAAGCTGCGATGCTGAGACGCGCCTTCAGTCTGATCGAGCTGACTGTGGTGCTGGCGATTGTCGGGATCATCGGCAGTACGATCGGCTTGCTGTTGATGCGCCAGCAGCGCTTCTATCGCGGCACCAGTGAGCTGATTACCACGAGACAAAGCGTTCGCGATGCGATCGAGGTGCTCACAACCGACGTTCGCGGCATGTCGGTCGCCGATACAGCACGACTGC
>Ga0075436_100001584_pt1 | contig 15544 bp, 10 predicted proteins | sample RhiMethybrSRZTD5_FD_75303 | JGI IMG/M metagenome (GOLD analysis project Ga0075436, IMG submission 75303) | Populus rhizosphere microbial communities from Tennessee, USA - Rhizosphere MetaG P. TD hybrid SRZTD5 | ecosystem: Host-associated > Plants > Roots > Rhizosphere > Soil | place: USA...
CACCGGCCCGTGCACCTGGCGCGAGTTGGTCACAATGACATCACTTTCCACCAACTCAGGAAACATAAGCTGGTGGACGGCGGCGGCGGTGGAGTGAATCCAGCGCAGTTTGCGCGCGGCGCGGAACTGTTCGGGGCGCAACGACCAGGCCAGCGCCGCGTCGGAGTCGCGAATCTGCTGGGCAACCTCCGCATAGTCAGACAGCTGCACGATTTCCAGTTGCGGAAATTGCTTTTGCAGCCGCTCGCGCAGCCAGGCTGGAGCGGTCCACAGCTCAAAGCGATGATGCAGGGCAATCAGCAGTTTCATACGGGTGCCCCATAGTTATATACGACGGAAGCTGGATCAGGATTGGGAGCGGGTGGCGGTCCTAAGAGGTGGCAAGGCGCTACCGACCGGAGAACCGTGGAGCAAGCTCTCTCGATAGCGCCGCCACCCAAAAAAATTAAGCTGAGTTTACCCTGCTGATGATGAGTGTCCAGTACACAGGCGGGTTCGTTCGGCTTTCCCCATCCCGTCGACCTTATTCATTCGGCGGGGCTCCACAGCATGTCCACGCGGACGGGAATGTCGTTCTTAATGGGAATGGTGAGGAGCGAGGGCGGGGTGAGTCTGAAATCAGAGACCTTCGCCGGAATGGTTCCGGTAAGCCGCAGGTTCTTCCCTTCGGCCGTGACCTGGAACGGGACTTGCTTATAGTTCGCCGTCTGGCCGGCAAACTGGACTTGCAGGTCAGCATGGATGCTCCCGGACTTCAGTTCCGATTGTGGAATTCGTGTGCGGACGGTCACCATGGGGTACTCAGCGCCCCGCACGGCCTGAATCATGTGCAGGTCGCGGTTGCTGTCTCCTGAACCAAAGGACTTGACCGGCGCGGCGATCAGGAACTCGCATTCATTCGCCTGGCAAATGCCCTTGCCGCGGGCGGCGTGGCTGACGCCCTCAATATGGTGCAAGGGGTGGGTCACAACATAAGTAAGGGTGGATTGCTGCAGCGCCCACTGGCTCTGGGCGGCGGCCAGCAGAGAAAACGCCAGAACTGCGAGGCCTATCAGTATTTTCCTGTGCATGGTCGCATCCTTAGAACTTGATCGAGACGGACAGAAGGGCCAGCCCGTAGGCACCCGCGGTGACGATCGCCACCGGCCCGTGCAGATTGGCGATGCCGTGAACCTTCTCTCCGCGGCTCTTCTGCTGGTAGGCCAGCGCTCCCAGGATCGGCGTCAGAACCATGCCCGGGCCGTGGATCCATGCCAGGGCTTTGTGCAGGCGGATGGGCCCGTGCGTTTTCTCTCCCTTGATTTTGGGAGCGGCGATGGCGAAGTAAGCGGTAGTGAAGTACATGCCCGCGGTCAGCGAACCCAGCCCCACGTGCAGGTCGCGGTTGGTCGAACTGGTAGCCCGGCCTCCGGCGAATGTGCCCGTGATCACCGTGGCCAACATGGGCGCGGTGGTAATCAAGCCCAGCGTCTGATGAACTTTGAGCATGTGCGTGCGTCGGTTGAGGCGCGCCTGCTCCTGCGGATTGGCCTGCGTCTGGCTGTTGGGGAAGCCCAGGCTCTCCAGGGAAAGCCCGGAAGTTAACGTGACATTCAGAGTCTGGCTGGCGCCTGCCGCCACAGTTACCTTTTGCGTGGTTGTGCTGAAGCCGTCGGCCGAAACCGAAATCTCGTAATCTCCTGGCGCGAGGTTAGGAACCGTGTACACGCCCGCGGCATCGCTCTGCGCTGGCGTGGACTTGCCTGTGGCCACGTCCTTCACGGAAATCTTGGCGCCCGGCACCGCCTGCCCGGAGGGGCCGGTAACCGTACCGGTGAGCGTAGCACCAGTGGCCTGGGCGCGGGAGGCATCTGGAAACGCAATAAAGATGGCTAGGATTGCAACCGCGTAGACGAACCTTATCCTTTGTGGATTCATCGGGTCCTCCGGGCAGTACCTCGTCGTGGGGCGGATGTGGGGTTGGAAGGGAGTGGTGGAAAATATTGACGAGTGACGACTTTCGACAGCCGTACCCAAGCAGAGTGAAACATCGCCAATCGGCAATGTGCAATGTTCAATGTTTCGCTTTCTTTACAATGGGTGTTTCTTGCACAGAACTAAGCTACCCAAAAAGATGCACGCTGGCCGGGGTACGCGCCAAAATTATTCGGAATTTTGTCGACAGGAGGGAAGTTTCTCTTGGGCAGGACGGCTGATGCCGCAAACGGAGGAATCGCCGGGGCATGATGCCCCGGCCACGTTCCTTGTTTATATAGACAAAGTTCAGCTAAACGAACACTTCTCCCGGCAGTGCGGTCAGAGTGCGCGAGGCCAGGGTGTTTTGCACGAAGCGTCGGGGTTGCGCCATGTTATCTTCGTCAACCTGCTTGCGTTCCATGCGCAGTTGCAGGGTGCGCTCAATCAAGCGAAGCTCCAGGTTTTCAGCGGCGGTCACCAAGGTGGAAGCGCGTCCGCTGCCCCCGGCACGCCCGGTGCGTCCCACGCGATGGATGAAGTCCTCGGGCAGGGTGGGCAGGTCATAGTTGATGACGTGAGCCACGTCCTGAATGTCGAGCCCGCGGGAGGCTACGTCGGTGGCCACCAGCACACGGAAGCGGCCTTCATCGAACCCTTTCAGCGCGCCCGTGCGCTGGGATTGCGAGCGGTCGCCGTGAATCATGGCGGCGAGAAAGCCTTCGCGAACCAGGTGTTTGGCCAGGCGCTCGGTGCCGCGCTTGGTACGGGCGAACACCAGCGTGCGTCCTTTTTCAGTGCGCAGCAAGTGGCAGAGCGCGTCGAATTTATTGCCCGCCGTCACCTCGAAGGCCTGCAGTTCCACGCTGTCCACCGGCTTGAGCGTGGAGCCCAATGCGATGCGCACGGGATTGCGGGTGTAGTCGCTCACCAGCCCCGCCACCGAAGCTTCCAGGGTGGCCGAAAAGCACATTGTCTGCCGCTGTTTGGGCAGCACACCCGCAATGCGCCGCAGCGAAGGCAGAAACCCCATGTCCAGCATGCGGTCGGCTTCGTCCAGCACCAGCACAGCCACGTGGCGCAGGTCCACCAGCTTGCGCCCGAGGAAATCCTCCAAGCGCCCGGGAGTGGCCACCAGCACGCGCGCGCCGGAGCGAATCGCATCCAGTTGCCGCGATTCCGCGGCGCCGCCGATCACCAACGCGGCCGGGCGAAGCGATTTTCCGCGCAGTTGTTCAAACTGTTCGTGCACCTGCATGGCCAGTTCGCGCGTGGGAACCAGCACCAGGGCTTCCACTTGCCGCGAGGATGGCGACTGCAGCAGGCGCTCGATCATGGGCACGATGAAGGCCAGCGTCTTGCCGGTGCCGGTCTGGGCCGTGGCCATCAGGTCTTTGCCCGCAAGAGCGTGCGGGATCGCAGCCGCCTGGATGGGCGTCGGTATGTGAAATTGTGAAGAGGAGAGTCTCTGCTGCAATTGGGCACACAGAGGCAGTTCAGTAAAGCTTGTCATTCGAATCGTAATCTTTCTGGAGAGGCGTCTCGCGAGACGCACTCAAGATGCGATTCGCGACGGTACAAAGGAAGCCACTCAATGGTTTATTTTGCGCTGGAACAAACGGAGAGCAGGAGTGCCAAGGAGGGGTCAGGCCGGAACTTCAGATCGGACTGCCGCGCCACCAGCGAACCGTGGTCACAAGCGTCTGGTTCAGTATAGCACCCGACGCCGGGCCGGTGTTTATTACTAAAGTTCTGGGGCAGTCCACAGCCACATGGCCACGCGGCATGCCCTTGGCGCAGGCGGCAGCTTGCCACTGGGTTAAAAGCGTATACTTGCAGCACCGCTTGAGCACGAGGACACTCAGCCTGTGCCTTCGCGATTGAGACGGCGCACAAGGCGGGTTCGCCTGCGCAACGAGTTCGGAAATTACTGTCTGGAGAAGAACGCGATGAAGAACCTCTTTGTCGGCAACCTGCCCCACAGCACGACGGAAGATGAACTGCGCTCCTTGTTCAGCGCTCACGGCAATGTAGAGAAGGTCAGCGTGGTCACCGATCGCGAGACCGGCCGTTCGCGCGGCTTTGCTTTTGTGGAAATGAGCGATGCCGGCGAGGCCGACAAGGCTGTTGCCGCTTTGAACGGCACCGACCTGGGCGGACGCGCCCTCAAGGTAAACGAAGCTCGCCCCAAAGCCGACCGCGGTTTTGGAGGACAAGGGCAAGGCCGCTCCCGCGGCGGTTCCCGTGACGATTATCGCGGCCACGCCCGCCAGCCGCGCGAACCCCGCTGGTAGCCGATTCCATCTGATCCGCCGTGGACCGCCCGCGGCGGCAGCTCGACAGAGCTAACGAATAACTCTCCGGCCCCATGCGCCCCTGGTGGGCGCGCAGCGGCTTTCAGTCAAGTTCAGAACTCGCATCGGGAGCGCCATGTCCAAATCGCGCAGGCAGTTTCTGACCCAAACATCTTTGTTTCTTCTGGGCTCCGCCGTCGCCGGCACGGCGCAGCAGGGCGGCGAAGTGCCGGCGGGAATGCCCTCCGCGTTCGGAGAAGGACCGTCCGCCGGTCCCGCGGTTTCGCCGGCCACTTTTGCGGAAGCGGAAAAGCTGATGCAAGTGCGGATGACGGACGGGGAGCAGGCGATGGCGGCGAGCACCTGGTCCAAGACCATGGCTCCCTTGTACGAACGCCGCACTGGCCCGCGGAAAGTGGCGCTGGAACCCGGTTTGGCGCCGGCCTCGCGCTGGAACCCCATCCTGCCAGGAGGCAAGGCAGGTCCGGAACGTGATCGTTTTGTGCGCAGCCGGGCGGCCAATGTGCCGCTGCCGAGTCACGAGGAAGACATCGCCTTCGCCCCGGTCGCGCAGCTGTCGCGCTGGATGCAGGCCAAGCAACTCACCTCCGAGCGGCTGACCAACATCTACCTGCGGCGGCTGCAACGCTTTAATCCTCAGCTGCGCTGCGTCATCACTCTTACGCCCGAGCTGGCGCTGCAGCAGGCCCGGCAAGCCGACCAGGAACTCGCCGCCGGCAAATACCGCGGCCCGCTGCACGGCATTCCCTGGGGCGGCAAAGACCTGCTCGACACGGCCGGCATTCCTACCACCTACGGCGCCGAGCCTTTCCGCCACCGCGTGCCCGCCAAAGATGCCGTCGTCGTGCAGCGCCTGCGCCAGGCGGGTGCGGTGCTGGTGGCCAAACTCAGCCTGGGCGCGCTTGCGCTGAACGACATCTGGTTCGGCGGGCAGACGATGAATCCCTGGCTGCCGGAAGAAGGTTCGGGAGGCTCCAGCGCCGGGCCGGCCTCGGCCACGGCAGCGGGCCTGGTTGGGTTTGCCATTGGCAGCGAAACCGGGGGCAGCATTGTGGATCCGTCCATGCGCTGCGGTATCACCGGGCTGCGGCCCACCTATGGCCGGGTGCCGCGCACCGGCGCCATGACCTTGTGCTGGTCGCTCGACAAACTGGGTCCCATGGCCCGCACCGTGGAAGATACTCTGCTGGTGCTGCAGGCCATCTCCGGACCCGATTCCGGCGATGTGGCCAGCCTCCCCAGCCGGCTGGATTTTGAGGCGGATGCGCCTGTCACTGGCCTGCGCGTGGGCTACTTTCCTGCCTGGATGAAGCAGAAACCCGCCACCGCAGTGGACGGGGCCGCGCTCGAAACCATCAAGCGGCTGGGCATGACGCCGGTGGAGGTTTCCATTCCGGATTGGCCGTACGGCTCACTTCAACTGGTGCTGTTCGCCGAAGCCGCGGCCGCTTTTGAGGAGCTCACACTCGACCACGGAATAGATCAGCTGAAGGCCCAGGTTCCGGATGCGTGGCCCAATATTTTCCGGGAAGCGCGCTTCCTCTCCGCGGTGGACTTTGTGCAGGCCGACCGCCTTCGCCGCAAAGTAGCGGAAGTGATGGCCGGTGTTTTTGACCAGGTGGACCTCCTGCTGGTGCCTTCGCTGCGCGACGAGATGCTCACCATCACCAACTTCACCGGCCATCCCTCGCTGACGCTGCGCGCCGGCTTCGTCCAGGTCACCAAGGCGCGCAGTGACTGGGCGCCGGATACCAGCCATCCCTTACCCACGTTCTCCAGTCCTCGGCGAGTCCCTTATGGCGTTACGCTGATTGGACGGCTTTTTGATGAGGGCACGCTGGGGAGGGCGGGTGTGGCCCTGGAGCGTGCGTTCGGGGTAGTGGCAGAACGGCCATCCGGATTCTAGGCTGAGGGTTCGGTTGCGACTCTCGCTGGCGACCAGTGTGCACTCGCGTTCGCCGACATGGCAGCACCACCTTCGTGGCCAAAATTGACATCAACACTGCCGAAGTAAAGCATTTGACCGAGGTCACCTCGCGCGAAGAGCGTCCGCGCATGTCGGCCTGATTTTCCAAGCAGCTTGTGGGGCAGCGTTACTCAGGCCGCCTGTCGCTTGGGTTCCACCGGCAATCCCGCTTCCTGCCAGGCGTCGAAACCACCCTCCAGGGCATACACGTCTTTGTAGCCGCGCTGCTGAAGCTTCTGCGCCAAACTGGCGCTGGAGGCCTCGTGTGGTCACGTACAGTAGGTGACGATCGGCTTGTTTTGAGAAATGGCCGGGGGATTCTCCTCGAACTGGTCCATGCGAACCCGAATCGCTCCCGGAGCCATGACATCCGCGTCCGCCCACGCTTGCGGATTGCGCACATCCAGGAAGGTAAATTGTTCCCCGTTTTCCATTCTCCTGCGCACTTCCTCTGGAGTGATTCTCGGTGCATCTGTCATGTGCCACCGCTTTGCTTGATCTGTACGGATCATAGGATGCCGATTCTTGGACGGAAGCTGTGCAGCTTAAGGGCAATGCGAGATGGAGGCTTCGCGCGGCCATCCGAGCCCGGGATCGAGCGCAGCCGTTGGTGCGAAAACAGGGACTCGAACCGCCATGGGTTTCCCCCGCCAGATCCTAAGTCTCCCAACCCGTTCTGAAAACAAAGCAGATCAACAAACCGGCTCTGCAGAACGCAGCAAAAATCCGGCAAACTCCGCAACCCAGACGCAAACCAAAACAGGGGTGAAAAGTGATGCCAGGCTGGTCAGACCTCGCCCGCATTCATGTTCCCGCGCAACTGTGGCCGGCGGTGTTGCTGATAGGGCTGGCTGCGGCTGCCCATTATGGCTGTTCCTGTAATTTGTTTACACTGTCCGCAACGAGGATCAGAGCCAGCTCGCGTACAAGTACGACGAATTCGATCGCGCTTTGAGCATATTGGAGCGATTCATGAAGGATGATGTTTCAGCACGTCGAGGATTTCTCCAGAGGGTGGGGCGAGTCACAGGATTCGCCGGCCTGCTCGCAGTTAACCGCGGCAGCGCAGCCCAGGACGTTGCCCCTATCGACCGGTGCAAGATTTATGACGTACGGGCATTTGGAGCTCGGGGCGACGGCAAAGGGCTGGATACCGCCGCCATTAATCGGGCCATCGCGGCAGCCACGGCAGCCGGGGGAGGCACTATCGTGTTCCCTGCCGGAACCTATCTTTCCTATTCACTTCGCCTGCAAAGCAACGTGGGCCTGCATCTGGAGCATGGCTGCACTCTGATAGCGGCCGAAGGAACAGGATATGATGCGGCGGAATCGAACCAGCCCTGGGAGCGGTACCAGGATTATGGCCACAACCATTGGCACAATAGTCTGATTTGGGGCGAACAAATTCACGACGTGTCCATCTCCGGGCCCGGTCTAATCTGGGGTAAGGGCTTGAGCCGCGGAGAAGGCCCGCCGCCGCGGGCGGAAACTCCCGGCGTGGGAAATAAAAGCATTTCTTTCAAAGAGTGCCGCAATGTCGTTCTGCGTGATTTTTCCATCCTCCATGGTGGGCACTTCGGAATTCTTGCCACCGGGGTGGACAATCTCACGATTAATAACCTGCGGATTGACACCAATCGGGATGGCATGGACATTGATTGCTGCCGCAACGTTCACATCTCGTGCTGCAGCGTCAACTCGCCGTGGGACGACGCCATTGTGCTCAAGAGCTCTTATGCTCTGGGACATCCACGCAGCACGGAGATGGTGACCGTCAGTGATTGCATGGTCAGCGGAGACTATGAGGAAGGCACGCTTTTGGACGGCACGTTTCGCCGATTCGATCCAAAAAGAAAACTTGCTTCCTACGAAGATGTGTGGCGCACAGGGCGCATCAAATTCGGGACGGAATCGAACGGTGGGTTCACAAACATCACCATAACGAACTGCGTTTTCGACGGATGTCACGGCCTGGCACTGGAAAGCGTGGATGGTGCCATTTTGGAAAATGTTACCATCAGCAACCTGACCATGCGTGATATTTATGACTCCCCTATCTTTATTCGCTTGGGAGCGCGAATGCGCGGCCCTGCCTCCGCGCCGCTCGGCAGCATTCGGCGGATTCTTATCAGCAATGTGGTGTGTTCGAACGTGACGTCTCCTATTTGCTCCATTATCAGCGGTATTCCCGGGAAAGTCATCGAAGACCTGCGTTTGAGCAACATCGTGATCGAGCACCAAGGTGGTGGCACACGGGAACAGGCCTCTATTCGTGTCCCGGAAAAAGAAAAGGAGTATCCCGACCCGGACATGTTCGGCCCTATGCCGGCACAAGGCTTTTTCCTTCGCCACGTTCGCGGCATTGAGATGGACAGGATCAGCATCATTGCGCAGAAACCGGACCAGCGCCCGGCGTTCGTGCTGGAGGATGTGAAGAGTGCCGAATTTGTGCGGGTGCAAACGCCGGCTTCTTCTGCAGCCCCGATTTTCCTGCTTAGCGGTGTGGGCCGATTCCGATTGCGGGACAGCCCTCCGGTTGCCGACGTTACTCTCGGTGACGTAGAACACAGGCAATTATTCGCGACTCCGGAATTGGCAAGATAAACGGCTGAGTGCCCTCGCCTCCATAAGGCCGTTTTGCTGGAAGAGAGACTGAGCGGCGAGCCCGCGCGCCAGCTACAGCAATGCGACGACACTATTCACGGCACTACCGTTTTGCTTGACAGGACAAGCGGGGCGCTCTAAAAACTTAACCTCGAAATTCTTAATCGCGACACAGGAGCCATCCATGTCTTCTCGAATTTCGCGACGGGGCTTTTTGAGGACTCTCAGCGCGGCAGCAGGCACAATTCCGCTCGCGACCACCGGCAAGTTTGCAGAGCGAACACTTCCGTTCAACGAGCTTCCCGCAAGCCCGACCAATCCTGGTGAACGCATCGTGGATATGCATGTCCACTTCGACGAAAACAATCCGAACTATATTCGGGATCTGGTGACGCTGGCGGGACGGATGAATCTTACCGCCTGCCTGCTGACTCCGTATTCTCATCGCGTGCAGGTGGCGGAAGCGGCTAAGCACTATCCCAAGCACATCGTTCCCTTCGGCTTCGTTGACCTGGATGCCCCGGATGTTCTGGCGCAGGCCAGGGATTTTCACGCCTTGGGATACCGCGGGCTAGGCGAGTTGGAATTCGTGAAAAAGCCCTATACTGATACCTCCTACTTGCCCGTGTACGAACTAGCCAACCAGTATGGCTGGGTGGTGATGTTTCACACGGGAATTGTGCTGCGTCGCACCATTGATCAACCGGAGGATGTGGCCTCCTACCGTATGCGGGCATTTCATCTGGAGGAGATTGCCCGCCGCTTTCCGAAATTGACGGTCATTGGCGCTCACTGCGGCAATCCGGAGTATGAGTGGGCAGCGGAAGTAGCGCGTTGGAATCCGAACGTATTCTTCGACCTCAGTGGCTCTACCTTGGCCAAGATGAAAGCTCGCCTGGAGGAATTTAAGAACATTTTCTGGTGGTCCGGCCAGGGGGAATGGAAGACGGCGACACCGGCCAATGACCCCAGTGCGTTCATCAAACTGGTGTTCGGCTCTGATGCTGGCCTCGACGGGATCGAAGGCGTGGTCACCCAATATCGGGACCTATTCAAGGCATGCGATGTGCCTGCCAACACGCAGCAGATGATTCTAGGCGGTACGCTGGCACAGATACTCCGACTGTAGCGAAGGACAATTGATTTCCGCCCAACGCCGAATCGCCCGGGCACGGCGGCTTTTCTGTCAATTGCCGGTTCTCACCAATACAAGTTTCCGCGCACACTCTTGACACCGTAAGAAAAAACATGGTACCTACCACACTCTTGTAGTGTGGATTCGACCGACGCTCGACAACCCTGGAGTAGTCGCACGCAGGCCCTTGGAGTAGGTGCAGTCCGAATTGACGACATGCAAGCCGGCCGCTGCCGTGGAGGGACCTCCTGTGTTGAGAAACTACGTAATTCCCGCTAAACGCAAGCTGCTCTCCCTTGTGGTTCTGTTGCTAAGCGTCTTCTTGATGAGTACGGTCAGCCTGGGACAGATCGGGACTGGGAGCATAACCGGAATTGTGCTCGATCCCAGTGGCGCGGTAGTCGCTAACGCCGACGTGATCGTCACCAATGTGGATCGCAACGTTCCCCATGTGACCCGCTCAACCGCCACAGGCGCATACGTCGTAACGGGCCTGCTGCCTGGACACTACTCTCTCACGGTAAAGCACGAAAGCTTTCAAACTGCGGTAGTGCCTTCGTTTGAGCTGCAGGTGGACCAGAGGGCGCGGGTGGATGTGACGCTGCGCGTCGGCCAGGTGAGTGAAACTGTTACCACGGTGGGTGAGGCACCGCTGCTCGACACGGAATCAAGCACGGTAGGCGAGGTGATTGACAACAAGCACGTGTCCGACCTGCCCCTGAACGGCCGGGACTTCCTCGATTTAGCCACTCTGGGTCCCGGCGTTACTTTCACAAAGGATGGTAATACCGCCTTCCAGGAGGTCCGGGATGTAGGGCGCCGCTCCAGCGATCAATACTCTCTTGGCGGAGCGCGGGCTCAGGACACGAACTTTCTCTTGAATGGCGCAACCAATACCTCACCGGATTTCAACACATTCGGATCCGTGCCGTCCATTGATGAAATTCAGGAATTCAAAGTGCAAACCAATTCCTATACGGCCGAGTTTGGCCGCGGGGCGGCGCAGCTGAATGCGGTGACCAAAGGCGGTACAAATACATTTCACGGCACAGGTTACGACTTCCTCAGGAATGATGTTCTAGACGCGAAGGACTTCTTCAACGACATTAATGCGGGGCAGGTAGGGGCCCCTAAGCCTCCGTTCCGGCGCAACCAGTTCGGCGGGACGGCGGGCGGGAAGATTGTGGCTGACAAAGTGTTCTTCTTCGGCAGTTACGAAGGATTGCGGGACCGGACCAATGCGACTGAAGTCGCCACTGTCCCGACGATGAATGCTCGCAGCGGAAATTTCTCCGAGTACGGGATTCCGATTTTCATGCCGCACATGACCGGCTTCGAGCCGGGCAACACCCTGAAGGCTGGCTGCTTTAATCCCAACGCCACAACCGACGTAGCCTGGCCCAGCATGAGCATTCCGCAGCAGTGCTGGAATGGCCCGACGGCCACATTTCTGTCCTCTGCTCAATACGTTCCCCAGCCCAACCGGCCTGGTTTGCTGGACAATCTGACCGGGGTTGTGAGCCTGCCGACGGACTTCGATCAGGTCGCAGGGCGGCTTGATTATGTCGTAACTCCGAAGAGCAGCCTGTGGGGCAGATTTTCCTGGGGCCGGGAGGACAATACCACGAACGATGTGCAGCCCGTCAGGAAGCTGGTGGAGGCGGTGAAAACGCAGACGCTCACTCTGCATTATTCCTGGACCATCAGCGCCACCAAAATCAATGAGGCCAGGGTGAATTGGTTGCGGGTCAATTCCAGTCGCGTCGGTCCGCTGGCCGGAACCACAAACGTGGTCGCTTCGCTGGGCATTCCGGGTGCTTCCAATGATCCCATTGATTTCGGCACGCCCAGCTTCGCTGGTTCCGGCGACAATTTCCTCAACCTTGGCGAAGACGCTTTCGGCCATCCCTTACGCAAAGTACAGGCTACTTACGAGTATGGAGATGATTTCTCCGTCATCAGCGGACGGCACATACTCAAGGTAGGGGTGAACTTCCGCCACGAGAATCTCAACCTGTTGTCGCACAACATCGCCCGTGGGGCATTCACATTTCCCGCAGTGGCTACGGCGGACTTGAATGGAAACGGCGGGCTATCGCTGGCTTCCATGCTGCTGGGCATCAGCAACGATTCCGAAGTTGCGAGCGGCGATTCGCATGTTCACCTTCTTCGCTGGACCGAGGCCTTTTACGGCCAGGATGATCTGAAACTCCGGCGCAATTTGACCTTGAACTTTGGCCTACGCTATGACCTGTGGCCTTTCTGGCATGACATTGATGACGCTATGGTCAATGTTGATTTCAGCGGCCGCATCCCTGTGGTCGTAAGGCCGGGAAGCGGCAACCCGTACGCTGGGTTCCCGCCTGTGACCTTCGACTCCAACCCCGCTTCACCGACCTATTTGCCTTATGTCCGGGACAATCGGCTGGGCCATAACCTGGTATTCACCGATTTCACCAATGTAGCCCCCCGGTTCGGCTTCTCCTGGTCCCCGGGTTTTGGTAACGGCAAGATGGTGGTGCGCGGCGGCGCGGGGATCTTCTATTCGCCTATGAACGCGGATCCCTGGTTCGATTTTGCCCGCAACGCTCCACGGGCTGCCAAATTCATACGTAAAGCGGCGTTTTCGGTTGTGGACCAGATCTTCAGCAACACCGCGCAGACCATCATTCAACCGTCTATGTTTACGGTGGACCCGCACCTCAAGACGCCTCGTATCCAGCAGTGGAGTCTTGGTGTCCAGCAGGAACTGGCTAAGGATCTGGTGCTGGAACTCGGGTATGTCGGTTCGGCTTCCACGCACCTGCCTCACCTGCTTGACCTCAACCAGACCTACCCGCTGATGCAAGGTGACACGGTACTGCAGCCGGTCGCGTACCAGCTAAGCCGCTACCCATCCCTGGCAAACTTTTACAATCTTTTCGAGAATGAGACATCCGCCAACTACAATGCCCTGCAAACCCGGGTCGAGAAGCGGTTCTCGCACGGCTTTTCCTTCCTCAGCTCTTTTACCTGGTCCAAGAGCCTGGACACGGCCTCAGGAACGCGGGATGGCGGCAATGGCATGGCCACACCGCACGTTTACGATTTCAAGCTCGACTACGGTCCTTCCGCGTTCGACGCCAAGATCAACTGGGTCAATAGTGCCTTGTATGAGCTACCCTTCGGCAAAGGCCGCCACTGGGGAGCCAATTGGTCCGGCCCAATAGACAAGGTACTCGGGGGCTGGCAGATCGGGGGCATCAGCTTCATTCGTACCGGTTTCGCTGCCTCGTGCCTCACGGCCAGCGATGCTGCCGTTAACAAGGTTGGCTTTGAGCAGGACTACTGCGATCTGGTTGGCAATCCCAATAATGGCCCCCAGACCTTCCTGAACTGGTGGAATCTTTCTGCTTTTGCCCTGCCCACTGACACCGAGGTCTTTGGAACGGCGCGTCGGGGTGTTTTGCGCGGCCCGCGCTTCGTCAGCATGGATTTCAGCGCCATGAAGACCACCGCTATCTCCGAGCGCCTCAACCTGCAATTCCGATTCGAAGCGTTCAATCTGCTGAATCATCCCCTGTTGTCCATGCCGAGCCCCTTCGTGGACACCTACCCGCAGTACGATCCATCCGGGAGGTTCCCGGTCGGCCCTGCGGACATCAGCCAGATTGGCTCGTTTAACACGATCAGCAGCACCGCGGCTGCCAATCGCCAACTGCAGTTCGCTTTGAAGTTTATCTGGTAGGGAAATCAGGCGGACCCGCTTGACCATAAGCGGGTCCGCCTTAAACGTGTTTCGCAGGCTGGCGGTAAAAGAGGTCAGCTTTCTACCGGACGGTCCTGAATGATCTCTTGCGCCGCGTTCCAATACTGCTTCTTGCCCGACCAATACGCTTCCGTGGCCATGATGCAGGCCACGGAATGGGAGAAGCCATTGTCGACCGTGCAATGCGGTTGCTGGCGGGAGCGCATGGATTCGAACCAGTTAGCCGTATGCTCCAGCGTGAGGTCACCCATGCCCATGGGAGGAAGCTTGGTTTCGCCCGGGGGCAGGATGTATTTCGACGTCCTCAGTTTGTCTATCTCGGGATTGTCTTCGTGGTTTCCCTTCTCCTCCACCAGGCTGTACCGCGGACTGCCCTCCCCGCCGTGATTAAAAAGTGTCGCCTTCTTGCCCATGTAGCGCGTGAAAGAAGGAGCATCGTTGCCGAAGCTAGTGGAGTAGCTGACCAGAAAGCCCTTGGGATACTCCAGCAGGGCCTGGAAAGTATCGGGATTTTCTCTGCCGTCGTGCCACGCGAGGATGCCGCCATGGGCTACGACGGAGCGCGGGAAATTGTCATTCATGAACCAATGCACGAGGTCAGTCGCGTGGCTCATCCACTGGTCGGGAATCCCGCTGGAGAATTCCTTGTATAAGCGAAACTCGCAGTAGATCTGCGGGTCAAAGGGACGATAGGGCTTGGTCAGCAGCCAGCCGCGCCAGTCGGTGTCCTGCTCACGCACCTGCTTGGATTCCGGGCGCCCTCGCCACCTGGGTCCGTGGTAATTCCAGACGATTTCCACCTTGGTGACATCGCCGAGAGCCCCGGTCTGCACCAGGTCGTGGGCCAGTCGGGGATACGGCTCGCTGCGATGTTGCGTGCCCACCTGCACGATACGATTGTGTTGCTTGACGGCATCACGCGCCGCCTTGGCCTCTTCCAGAACATTGCCCATAGGCTTTTCGACATAGGCATCTTTGCCCGCCTCCGCAACCATTTTGAGGATGGGGGAATGCGAGTGCTCGGGAGTGGAGATGACGACCGCATCAACATCGGGAAGCGTGAGGACATCTTGTAGATGCTGATAGGCGCGCGGCGCGCGGCCATAGTAGTGCGTGTTTTCCTGAATGGCCCGTTCGCGATGAACCTTCCACGAATCGCAGACCGCCGTCATCTCCAGGTTATGAGTGCTTTTGTGCTGAGCAATAATCCAATCCAGCTCCTGGCCGCGGCTCCCAGGGCCGATGTGGGCCAGGGAAATTCGATCGTTAGCCCCGAGAATCCTGGCGTAGGAAGCCGCCGTAGGAACGACCGCAGCTCCGATGAGCGCCGCAGATCCGGCCAGGAATGTCCTGCGATCAATTTTAATTTCCGATTTGCTCATTGTGCTCCTCCGAGCAAGCGCCGCTCTCATTAATTTTGACGAAACTGGCCCTGGCGAGCTCGAACTCCATATTTTAGCGTCCAGACTTTCCGCGGCAGTGTACGCCACCCATGGCCAATGTCAACGATGGCTGCTGGGCCTGCTTGACGAGACTGGGGACATTCCTCACACTGGCGGCTTTGATGGTACCATCGCTGCCTCGTATCACTTGGAAGAGGAGAGCCTTGTGAATGTCAAAGTCTTCGGAGAGAAGGATTCCCTTGCCCATGCCGCCGCACAGCGAGCAGCCGAGGTCATACGGGTCGCAATCGCGGGGCGCGGATGCTCCCGGATCGTGGCTGCGACGGGAGCATCGCAATTCGAATTTCTCGAGGCACTCACGAAAATGGCGGACATTGATTGGAAAAACGTGGAGCTCTTTCACCTGGACGAGTACATCGG
>Ga0075436_100001586_pt1 | contig 15543 bp, 15 predicted proteins | sample RhiMethybrSRZTD5_FD_75303 | JGI IMG/M metagenome (GOLD analysis project Ga0075436, IMG submission 75303) | Populus rhizosphere microbial communities from Tennessee, USA - Rhizosphere MetaG P. TD hybrid SRZTD5 | ecosystem: Host-associated > Plants > Roots > Rhizosphere > Soil | place: USA...
ATGATGGGTTTTTTCAAGGCGATTCCCAAAGACGTCGAGGAAGCTGCCATGATCGACGGCTACAGCCGCCTTGGCGCGTTCATCAGGGTCGTCGTCCCGATCTCACTCTCTGGCATACTGACGGTTGCGATCTTCAGCTTCACTCTGGTAATGCAGGAATTCGTTTACGCCGTGACTTTTATTTCTTCGGTGCGCAATATGACCGTCGGCGTCGGCGTGCCGACGTTCTTAGTGCACGGTGACGTTTACTTCTGGGGGTCGCTGATGGCCGGCTGCTTCATCGCCAGCGTGCCGATCGCGATTCTGTACAATTTCTTCGTCGACCGTTTTATCGCCGGCTTCACCATGGGCGCGGTCAAGTAGTCCAACGATGCAGCGAACGATCTGCTCATGCGGTATTGAAATATTTCTCGACAAAAAGTTTAGGAGGTTGCTATGAAAGTATTGCGACTGCGTTCATGGAACTTTCAAGCGCCGAACTTGGATGCCATGACGCGCTTCTATCAGCTCGCCTTGGGCGCCGAATTGCGCGCGGAACAGACCCTCGCCGGGGTCAAAGTCCATCGCTTGAGCGTTGGCGAAACCGGACTCGGCCTGTTCGACGCTTCGGGGAAACAGTTTCCCGGCGTGCCGCATCACACCTTCGACATCGACGGACCGAGCGATTCCAAAGAATTGATCCAAGAGCTCGAAGCCAAAGGCATCAAGGTCGAAGAGACGCGCATTCACGGTAAAGGCCCGGGCTATTCGGTTTACGTAACCGACCCGAACGGAAATCGTGTGGAGCTGTCGAAAGACTAGGATATCCGACCCGGGATATCTGCACCGCATCGTACAAAACGCGACCGAATCGTAGATTCGGTGTGGTCGCTCTGAAGCTTAAATCGTGCGGCGATCTCAAGAGGCGGCCTTTGCCGCTGGCCAATGCGCGTGCGCAGCAAACGGTGTCGCCATGACGCGGGCCCGACAAGCTGGACGCCAACAGGAAGCCGCCATCCGCTTGAGGAATGTAATAGAGAGGTGAAGTGAGAGAAAAATCGCTAATAGGCTTTATTGATCACGATATCGATCTTAGTTGAACCTATCGCGACTGGGTTGCCCGGATAGGTGCCCTCGAATGTGCCGGGGCGCGGCGGACCCACCATCCCCGCGGAATCGATCCGGGCAGTCACATACATCCTGCCCGAAAACGAGGAGCCTACGAGCGTTATATCCTCCGGCGTGAGTTTGTAATCATAGGGAAAGTTCGCATCGGCTACGCGCTTAACCACCAGCGCCGGCTTGGTCGGCTCCGACGAGGTCGACGCCATGATCATGAGCAGCGGCTCTGCGCCGATTTTGCTCTTTAACCCTTGGTCTAAACTAATCGTGCCTGATATGGCCGCCTCGTCAGTTGGACTGCGGCCCGGATCAGCCGCTTGCTTCTCTTTCTCGTTGTCGCCGCAAGCGGTGAGCACAGCCACGATTAGGGGGATGAGCAACACCCTCGCAAAACTTCCATAGGAACCCACGCAATCCTCCCTCACCCTTTGACGGCGCCGGTCATTCCTGCCACGTAGTGCTCGACGAAAAATGAGTAGATCAACGCGACCGGCACCGAGCCCAGGAGCGCGCCCGACATGAGCTCGCCCCAGTAGAAAACATCGCCCTTGATGAGCTCGCTGACGACTCCAACGGGAACCGTTTTGTTGGCGTTATCGTAGATGAACACCAGCGCGTAGAGAAACTCGTTGGCGGAAAGCGTGAAAGCAAACATTGCCGCCGAGAGCAATCCGGGGACCGCCAAAGGAAGGACGATCCGGATCATCGCCTGGATTCGCGTCGCGCCATCGATCATGGCCGCTTCTTCGAGCTCCTTCGGAATCGTTCGGAAATAACCGGTGAGAAGCCAAACGCAAAATGGCACCAGGAAAGTCGGGTAGGCGACGATCAGCGCCCACGGGGAATTAAGCAGGTTCCTATGAAACAACGGCAGGTTGCCGATCACATCGGACAGCGGGATGAAAAGCAACGTGGGCGGCACGAGGTAAGTGATGAAAATGAGCAGTCCGAACGCCCCCGCGCCGCGAAAACGCAACCGCGCCAACGCGTAGGCCGACGTCACCCCCGCGAAGAGCGAGATCAGGGTCGAGACAATCGCGACGAACAGGGTGTTGCGAAGCCAGCGGAGAAAGAGCGTGTCCCGTAGTAGCGTCCGCCAGTGATAGAAACAATTTTCCATCAACGCCGATCCGTTGAAACTGAGCGAACGCGCTTGCCCGGCGATGGTTTGCGCGCAGGCGACCGGAACGTAGGGATTGACTTCGCGGTTGTAGGTCTCGTGCGTCGATTTAATCGAAGTTACAAGCATCCAATAGAAGGGAAATAGCGCGAAGAGCAAAAAAAAGAACAGCGGTAGATGATAAACGATCAACCGTTTTGCAAAGCTTTCGCCGACCGGGGACTGCGCCATTTCAAGCCTGCTCGCGCCTGAGATAGATGAGCTGGTAGATGATAACGAGCGCCAGTACCGGGAACATGAAGAGAGAAACCGCCGCGCCAAGGCCAAGCCGTGAGCCAATCATGGCCACCTGATAGGCGTAGGTCGCAAAGAGGTGCGTGCTGTTCGCCGGACCCCCGCGCGTCAGTACATAGACGATCTGGAAGTCGGAGAACGTCACGATGATGGAAAAGACCAGCACGACCACTGTGATCGGTTTGATTCCCGGCAGCGTGACATGCCAGAAGCGCTGCCAGCCGGTGGCGCCGTCGATGGCTGCGGCCTCATAAAGGTCGGGGCTGATGGTCTGAAGCCCGGCGAGAAAAGAGATCGCGTAAAAAGGCGTGCCGCGCCAGATGTTCACGAACGTCACCGACGCCAAAGCGAGGGTCGGATCGCCCAGCCACAGCGGACCTCTCACGTAACCCCAACCCATCCAACTGTAAAAGCGCCTGAGCGTCCAGTTGATGACGCTGAAATCCGGATCGAAAATCCATAGAAACGCTATGGTGCTGAGCACCGTCGGGACGATCCACGGCAATAGCACGGCCGCTCGGATCACCCGTTGAAACCTGATCATCCGGTTGAGTAGGACAGCGAGCCAGATGCCGAGAATCCATTTGATCAGCGTTGCAATCCCCGTGTAGACAAAGCTGTTCCACGCGGTAATCCAAAAAACTCCGTCGGTGGTCACCAGGTCCACGTAGTTTTGCAAGCCGATAAATTTTACCTGAGACCAGGCCATGCCGACCTGCTTGTTCGTCAAGCTCATCCAAACGCCCCAGCCAAACGGATACGCGACAAAAAAGAAGATGATGAACGCGGCCGGCAGCATCAGGAGATAGCCGAGCACATCGGGCCGCTCCAAAAGAGACAGAGCGAAATTGCCGGCAACCCGGGGCCGGTCCGCTGCTAAATCGGCAGCACGCAACTCTTTGCTCATGGCGATTTACGATTGTATCCGTCAACTGCCATAAATAGATTTGAGTTGTCCGTCGGCCCACTTGAGCGATTCTTCCGGCGTCATCTTCCCGGTTGCAACGTTGGCCAACATGTCGATGAGAACATAATTCTGCACCACCCGCGCGGCGTTGGCGTCCGCGGCACCTTTCCAGCCGACGGGCCTGCCCTCAAGCAGGTGGTCTCGGTAGGGTTTGAGCGCTGGAAACATGTCCCACATGGCGTCCTTCAAATACACCTTGAGCGCGGCGCCGTGATAGGCCTGCGCGCGGCGGAGATATTTCGTAAGCTGCTCTTTATCCATCAGCCAGCGCAGGAACTCCTTGGCGGTATCCGCGTTCTTCGAGTATTTCGGGATCGCAAGCTGTTGGCTGTAGTGGTAGTGAAAGACACCTGCCGGTCCCGCTGGATTCGGCATGTGGAGAATGTCATTGACGAGCGGCACCCCTTTTTCGTCCAGGATGACTTGACTCGAAGCCGTGAGATAGATACTGGGGGCATTATTGGTTGCGGTAACTGCGCCCGATAGGAAAGAGCGGTTGTTGCTGGAGTCGTCCCATCCCGGGCCGGCCGGATCCATGGCATCGTCCCATAGCGCTTTGAAAAACTTCAGCGCCTCAAGGGCTTGCTTGCTGGCGAGAGTGACTCGGCCCTTCTCATCCCGCTCGGCAACGCCGTGACTCCAGAGATACGGATAGGTGAAATCGACGGCGTCGCCAAAGGTGTGGCCGACCGTCTGGCCGATAGGATGACCATTGGCCTTCCACTTTTTTCCCTCGCGACGCAGTTCCTCCCAGGTTTTGGGCCAACGTGTGGTGCCTGCGGCCTTCATATAGGACGCGCGGACGACGAAAATATTCGGCACCACCGTGTGCGGCACCGCATTGAATCTGCCATTGAGCATCGCATGGGCCTTGGCATAATCGATGTACCCACCGTACTTGGATTCCAACGCCGTGCAGATGTCCGTGACGTCGACGAGGGAATCACCGTACTGATTTTGCCAGTTGTGAAAGAACTGGATAATATCCGGTCCCTGTTTGCTCTCGATCGCCGCGGCGGCTCTGGCAGGAATGTCGTTAGCGTTGATCTGTTCGATCTTGACGTTGACTTTGCTCTGTTTGCCCCACTCCTCCCCCTGACGCAGAATCTCCACGTCCGCCGGCGGGGAAAAATTTTTCCACAGCAAAAAATGGAGCGATCTTTCCTGCGCGAAAGCGGGAGCTCGGTGCGACGCTAAGATGCCTTCAAGGCCCGCTCCGGCCGCGATTCCAGTCGCGACTCCGGCAATTCTGATAAAATCGCGGCGGGTGACTCCTCGTTTGATGGACGTTTTATTAGCCATGATGCGCCTCCTTTGGGCTCAAGTAGCCTTTCGACGTCTCTTACGGAAGCAGACATGTTTAGAACCGGCAGATTCACGCCGACTCTATCGAAACCGCAGTATGTGTGTCAACGCGATGCCAAGGAACTAACCGATTGCATCGCCCATTTGCGGGTCGAAAAAGTGGAGCCGTTCAGGGGAAAAGGCGAGCTTAATCTTTTCGTGATGTTTGACGCGGCATGCAGAGTCTGTTCGAGCGACTAACAATTGCTGGCCCACACGCACGTCCAAGAGAATCTCTGAACCGAGAGGTTCCACTACCTCGACCACAGTCTCAAAGGCTACTTGACCGGAGATTCCTGAATTAGCCTCATGGAGATCTTCGGGACGGATGCCAAGGGTGACCTTATGCGGTTTGTAGGATGCGAGGCGCAACGACAGTTCGAGAGGCACAGGCGCGCGAATCCCGTCGGTTTCGACGTAGATTTTGCCGTCGATCTCTGTGATCGACGCGTCGATAAAATTCATGGCTGGCGAGCCAATGAAGCCCGCGACAAATTTGTTCCGAGGATGCGAATAAATCTCCAGGGGTTCGCCGATCTGCTGGATACTGCCGTCCTTCATTACCACAACACGATCACCCAACGTCATCGCCTCGACCTGATCATGGGTAACATAAATCGCCGTCGACTGGAGCCGCTCGTGCAATCGCTTGAGCTCCACCCGCATCTGAACTCTCAACTGAGCGTCGAGATTGGAAAGCGGCTCGTCGAACAAAAAGACCAGCGGATGACGAACGATGGCGCGTCCTAAAGCGACACGTTGCCGTTGCCCACCGGAGAGTTGTCGCGGTTTTCGCTGAAGAAGGGCCTGAATCCCCAATATATCGGCTGCCTCTCGAACCCGCTGTTCGATTTCGGCTTTTGGAGCCTTCCTCATTTTGAGGCCGAACGACATGTTTTCGAACACGGTCATATGAGGATACAAAGCGTAGTTTTGAAACACCATTGCAATGTCACGGTCTCTGGGCGGCAGGTCATTCACCAAACGATCGCCGATGAAAATTTTGCCGGACGTGATCTCTTCGAGTCCGGCGATCATCCGGAGCGTGGTAGATTTTCCACAGCCGGAGGGTCCTACAAAGACCATGAACTCTTTATCATCGACGATCAGCGACGCTTCCTTGACGGCGTGAATCCCGCCGAAAGCCTTGCTGAGCTTTTCTAAGACGACCCGAGCCATCGATTGGCTGTCTCCTGTTCTTTCCGCGAAGGCGCAATCCTAACACCGCAACTCTTGGCCGGTCAATCTACGGGTTCATTCAGCAAGCAAACCAACGTTGACACGACGCCAGGCGATTCGATACGCTTCGACTCACGATGAAAACCGCGAGCCAAAAGTCTCTCGTACAAGACCTCTGCACAGTCGTCGGCGCGCGTTACGTTTTGGTTGAAAAGGAAGACGTGGTCGTTTACGAACAGGACGGCTCGATCTTTCAGGTCATGCCGGAAATCGTCGTGCTCCCCGGTAGTACCGAAGAGGTGGCGGAGGTGGTGAAAGCGGCGCGACGCGCCAGCGTTCCAATTGTCCCGCGCGGTTCCGGTACCGGGCTCGCCGGCGGCGCCGTGCCCGCTGAAGGCGGCATTGTTTTGTCGCTCGCCCGGCTCAATCGCATTCTAAAAATCGATCTCGAAAATCGCCTCGCTATCGTCGAACCGGGGGTGATCAATCAGGACGTGACGAAGGCTGTGGCCAAAGACGGATTTTTCTATGCACCCGACCCCAGCAGTCAGGCGGCGTGTTCCATCGGCGGCAACGTCGCAAACAATTCCGGCGGCCCGCATACGCTCGCTTACGGCGTCACGACCAATCACGTGCTTGGCGTGGAAGCGGTATTGGACGATGGCGCAGTCGTGTGGCTTGGTGGGGAAGTTCCGGACATGCCGGGCTATGACCTCTGCGGCCTGTTCGTCGGCTCGGAAGGGACGATGGGAATCGTCACCAAAGTAGCGGTGCGGCTGATGCAGACACGCGAGTCGGTGCGCACGCTGCTCGCGATCTTTGATCAAATGGACGCCGCAACCGAAACCGTTGTCGATATCACCGCGGCGGGTATCATTCCGGCGGCTTTGGAAATGATGGATCGAACGACGATCGAAGCCGTCGAGCGCGGCGCGCCAGTAGGTTTTCCCCGCGACGCCGAAGCGGTGCTGATCGTCGAAGTGGAAGGCCTGCGCGAACACACCGCCCGATCGGCGCGGATCGCGCGCGAGATTTGTCAACGCAACGGCGCGCGCGAAGTGAAGCTCGCCGCCGATGAAAGCGAGCGGCAACGATTGTGGAAAGGGCGCAAAGGCGCCTTCGGCGCCATGGGCACGCTGGCGCCGAATTATTACGTCCAAGACGGCGTCGTGCCGCGCAGCGAGCTGCCGGAGATGATGCGGCGCATCGCCGCGATCAGCAAGGAATTTAATTTGCGCATCGCCAACGTGTTTCACGCCGGCGACGGCAATCTGCATCCGAATATTTTGTTCGATATGCGCGCGCCCGGCGAGCTCGATCGCGTCATCGAAGCCGGCGCCGCCACGCTGCGCGCCTGCATCGAGCTCGGCGGCAGCATCACCGGCGAGCACGGCGTCGGCTTGGAGAAGAAGGCTTACATCGGCTTGCTTTTCAACGAAGCCGATTTGGCAGCGATGGCGCGCGTGCGGCGCGTTTTCGATCCCGATAGCAGATTTAATCCGGCGAAACTTTTTCCGACACCGGCGAGCTGCGGCGAAGTGCGTTTGCAACCGGCACAAATCCCGGCGGGGTTGTGGATTTAAAAACCGTTTAGAGTCTAGGGTCTAGCGTCTTCATCCGAGGCCCTCTTCAACGTTAAACGCTAGACCTTAGACACTAGACGAACAGCAGGTCGCCATTGGAACCGACACACGCCAAACCGCAAGACACCATCCCGAGGCTACCGGGATTGAATCTCCCCGAGCTTTATCAGTGCGTGCATTGCGGTCTGTGCTTGAATCAATGCCCGACTTATCGCGCGCTGCACCTCGAACCGGAGTCGCCGCGCGGTCGTATTCATCTGGTCAAAGCCGCCGCCGAAGGTCGCATCGAACTTAACGAGCGTTTCAAAGAACACATCTATCTCTGCCTGCTCTGCCGCGCCTGCGAGACAGCGTGCCCGTCCGGCGTGCAGTATGGTCGGATCGCCGAAACGGCGCGCGAGCAGCTTGGCCCGCCAGGCTCGCCTTTCGCGCGCGCGGTGCTGAATTTTGTTTTCGCGCGCTTGCTGCCTTTCCCGCGGCGCCTGCGTTTTGTCTTCGCTCTGCTGCGCTTGTACCAACGCAGCGGATTGCAGCAGCTCGCGCGAATGTTTTTGCCGCCCAAATTGCGCGAAATGGATGCGATGCTGCTTACGATTCCTGCAAGATTTTTTTATCCCGCAACGAATATCCTCCCCGCTATCGGCGCGCGCCGCGCCAAAGTCGCCATGCTCAATGGATGCGTCATGCCGCTCTTATTCGGCGACGTCAATGAAGCCACCGTGCGCGTGCTCAGACGCAACGGCTGCGATGTCGTATTGCCGAAAAACCAGATCTGCTGCGGCGCGCTGAATATTCATAACGGCGAGAGCGTCGCGGCCAAACAGATGGCGCGGCACAACATCGATGTTTTTTTGGATGCCGCGGTCGACGCGATCATCGTCAACGCTGCCGGCTGCGGCGCAGCGATGAAAGAATACGGCTACTTGTTGCGCGACGATCCTGCCTATCGCGACAAGGCCGAGCGTTTCAGCGCGCGGGTCAAAGACGCCGGTGAATTTCTTGGGGATCTCGGCCTTAGAAGTGAGCTTCGTCCCGTCGATCTCACCGTGACCTACCAAGACCCATGCCATCTGGTGCACGGCCAACGCATCCGCAACCAACCGCGAAAGTTGTTACAGTCGATCCCCGGCCTGAAGCTCGTCGAGATGGAAGGCTCGGATCGCTGCTGCGGCAGCGCCGGCATTTACAACTTGACCCACGCAGAGATGTCGCAACAACTGCTCAAAGAAAAAATGCAGTCGATGGCGGCGACGAAAGCCGAGGCCGTCGTCGCGCCCAATCCCGGCTGCATGCTGCAGCTTCGCTATGGCGCTCAGCGTTATGGACCCGCCGTTAAAGTTTATCATCTGATGGATCTGCTCGACCGCGCCAGTGGCGAAAGCGACGCGGCGACGCCGAAATGAAATCGACTGCCGATCAATTGGCGCAGCGATTGGTCGCCGAGCTAGGCGCCGAGGCAGTTAGTTCTGACGCCGACTTGCTCACTTCTCACGGCGTGGACGGAAAGCAACCGGCATTGGTCTGCACGCCGGATCGAGAGCAGGCAAGCGCGGCACTCCGTCTCTGCGCGGAAGCGGCCGCGACGGTAACTCCCTGGGGCGGCGGCACCGCCATGGCGCTCGGCAATCCGCCGCGTCAGGTCGATGTCGTGCTCGACACCGCCAGACTCGATCGCGTGATCGACCACGATCCCGCCAACCTGACTGTGACAGTGGAAAACGGCATCACCCTGCCCGCGTTGCAAAGCTCGTTATCGGCACAACGCCAGTTCGTGCCCGTCGACCCGCCATTTTTCGAACGCTCAACTCTCGGCGGCATCGTTGCCGGGAACCTCAACGGGCCGCGGCGCAGTTATTACGGCAGCGTGCGCGACTTGGTGATCGGCATGAAAGTTAGTCTGATCAGCGGCGAGCGGATCAAAGCGGGTGGCAAAGTCGTCAAGAACGTCGCGGGCTATGACATGTGCAAACTTTTTGTCGGCTCCCTCGGCACTCTCGGCGTCATCACCGAAGTGACTTTGCGCTTGGCGCCGCTTCCCGAAAGCAGCGAGACCGCGCTCGTATCGGGCGATTTGGCGCTAGCGCAGAAATTCGCCGATCAGTTGCTTCATTCGCCTCTGTTGCCGGCGGCGGTCGTGCTTTTTCAAAACAAGGCACCGGAGCGCTGGCAGATCGCAGCGAGGTTTGAAGGATTTGTCGAGACGATAAGCCGATGCCGTCGTGAGGTAACGGCGCTCGCCGACCGATCAGGGATGCCCGCCGAATTTTTCGGGGGCGAAGACCAGAATGAATTTTGGCAAGCGCGCCAGAACGTCCCTTTGCAAAGCGAGCGTCTGGTCTTTCGTCTCACGCTGCCGCGCGCCGAAGTTTTTAACTTCATCCAGCGGGTCAAAAATTGGCACGGCGCGGCCATCAGCGCCGATGCCGCAATCGGCACCGTCTGGTTGAGTTGTCAAGCAAGTAAAGCAAACGCGGCACGCTTCACCGAATTGACGGAAATGGCGCATAGCCGCGGCGGTCACGTGATCATCTCCGCCGCGCCAAGCGGCCTTAAACACGGCCTTGAAGTATGGGGATTATCGCCCCCGACCCTACCGCTCATGCGCCGGATCAAGCACCAATTCGACCCCGCAGGATTGCTCAATCCCGGTCGCTTTGTCGGCAGTCTGTGAAACGCTCCGAACTCGCCTGGCAGTTGATCGCAGCGTCAGATGGGTCTGTCCACGATCGGCCGTTGCCCCTGAATTCAAAATCCTGCCCTTTGCGATTGCAGCGCTGCTTGCGATCAAGCCTTCGCCGCCCGCGCTATCGCGGTTTGTGGTTTATGGCGCCTTGCCACCGACAATTCTTCTACGTACAGTTGACGGACTGGAGAGGGAGACCACGCGGTGAATCAAACTTGGCTCGTGATCGCTTTTTTCTTCGCGCTGCTTCTGCTCATTCTGTACGGCGCGTTCTTGATCTTGACGCCGTTTTTGACCGCGATCACCTGGGCGGCGATTCTCGCCATTCTCTTCTACCCGGTGTACGCCTGGCTGCTCCAACTCATGCGCGGGCGCGCGACGCTCGCAGCGATGACCGTGATCGTCGTGATCACGATCATCGCGATCGCGCCCGGCGTCGAGCTGGCGCGATTTTTAGCGGACGAGGCGATCTCCTTGCTTCAGTCGGTGCGTTTGCTCCTGGATGAAGATGGCAAGCAGCAATGGCTGGCGCAGCCTTGGGTGCAGCACTTGGTCGGTTGGTGGGACATGCTGACGTTCCGGTTGGTGGATTTCAAGATCGACTGGAAGACTTTGTTGATTCAAGGGGCGCAATCTTCGTCGACGTTTATCGTTGCGCAAGTTAAAGGGATCGCTCAGAACGTGCTGCTTTTCACGGTTAATTTTATCGTTGCCTTGTTTACGCTATTTTTCTTCCTGCGCGACGGCGCCGAGCTGGTCAATTGGATCCAGCGGCTGCTGCCGATGGACCACGAGCATCAGCAGCGGCTGTTCCAAAATATCGTCGACTCCGTTTTGGCCGTGGTGCACGGTTCGCTGGTGGTCGCGATGGTGCAGGGACTGCTCGCCGGCTTTGCTTATTGGTTTCTAGGCGTCCCATACGCGGTATTATGGGGTGTAGCCACGGCATTTGTCTCGCTGTTGCCGGTCGGCGGATCGGCGATCGTTTCGATACCGGCCGCGATTTACTTGTTTCTCCAGGGCGAAACGGTTCGGGGGATCGTGCTATTGGTCTGGTGCTTGGGATTTGTCGGCACGGTGGACAATATTCTCAAGCCGCTTCTCATCGGCAATCGTCTCGGCCTGCCCGTCCTATTTCTCTTTTTCGGCATCCTTGGCGGTCTCTCGCTTTTCGGCGCGGTGGGTATCGTGCTCGGCCCGGCGCTGTTCGCGCTGCTGCGGGCGTTGCTCGATCTCTACTCGGAAGAATACTCGAACATCGAGCGCCCGTGAGGAAAACTTTTCGCGGCTGGAAACAACCGGGGATTGCGAATATATTGATTGAAGCCGCGCACGTAACCAGGAATTAACTGTCCGGAGGGATCATGGCTGAAGATCTGCAAATCAAGCGAGAGATTGTTTTGGAAGCCGACGCCGAAACCTTGGAGCGGATGCGCAAAGAAGGGCACGCGCGCGGCTTCACGGTTTTTTGCGACGAGGGCGAGCGTATCGGCGGTGACAATAGCGCGCCGCCGCCGCTCGCGTATTTCGGCCTTGCGGTCGGCTTTTGACTGCTGACGCAAATTTCCCGGTACGGGGAAATGCTCAAGACGCACATTGACAAAGCGAAGGTCTTTGTCACCGCGCGCTTCAGGAACGAGGGCTCGGTGTTGCGCGAGACCGTGCAGGCGGAAGGATTGGGCGTGGAAACCCGCTGCGAAATTACTTCCGGTGAAGCGCCGGAAAAAATCGCCAAAGTCGTGCGCAATGCCGAGGCGGGTTGCTACGTGATCCAAACGATTCGCAAGCCGACCGAGGTGAAAAGCGCGTACACGCTCAACGGCGCGGCCTTCGATCCGGCAGCATTCAAGAAATAATTCTTAATCGAGAAACGAGGTGATGACATGGCGACGGACGCTGAATTTTTCAATGTCAAATATAAAGAAGGATCGCTCGATCCGAAGGCGGCGCAACTGATCTTGTTCGCAGTGAATTTGGCGATCGGTCATGAGCACGGCGCCAAGCTCCATCTCGGCCGCGCGCGCGAGCTCGGCGCCAGCGAGGACGAGATTTGGGAGACGGTGGTTTACGCGATGCGTCCGGTGGCGGCCAACGTGCGCAATTTCGCCAAGGCGATCATCGCCAAGTAATGTTGCTCAAATCGTTCAAGCCTTCAAAACGTTCAAGGTGAGAGAGTAGAGCCGACATGAATCAGTGGACGATCGACGTTAACGAAGAAAATTTTGAGGCGGAAGTCTTGGAGCGCTCGACAGAAGTTCCCGTGATGGTGGACTTCTGGGCGGAATGGTGCGGTCCGTGCAAAGTCCTGGGTCCCGTGCTCGAGAAACTTGCCGACGAGCACGCCGGTGAGTTCATCCTGGCCAAAGTCAACGTCGATGAAAACCAGGGGTTGGCGGGCGCCTTCGGCATCCAAGGCATTCCGGCGGTGAAGCTGTTCAAAGACGGCGATCTTGCCTCGGAGTTTACCGGCGCGCTGCCGGAGCCGATGCTCCGTGAGTTCCTGTCAAAGTTTCTGCCGACAGTGGCGGATAAGCAAGCACTCGAGGCCCAAGCTCTCGAAGAACAGGGTAAAACCGCCGAGGCCAAAGCGCGCTATCAGACGATTCTCGAATCCGAGCCGAACCACGCCAAGGCTCTGCTTGGGCTTGGACGGCTTGCGACGAACGAAGGCGATAGCGCTACCGCGCTGGAGCATCTCGATAGAGTACCCGTCGTCGCCGACGAGCGCAAAGAAGCCGATCGGCTGATCGCCCGTTTGAATCTTCAGGCCGGCGGAGCGGCGAATGAAGCGGTGTTGCGCGAAAAAGTCAAAGCGGAGCCGAGCAATATCGCGGCTCGCTTCGAGTTGGCTCAAGCGCTCGCCGGGGCAGAGAAATATGAAGCGGCCCTCGATGAATTTCTCACCGTCGTGAAAACCGATCGCGAGTTTCAAGACGACGGCGCGCGCAAGGCGATCGTTCAGATCTTTGAAGTGCTCGGCTCCGACGATCCGTTGACCGACAAATACCGCTCGGAGCTGGCCAAGGTTCTGTTCCGATAATAAAGCGAAATCGCACGGCGGGATTTGACTCCTTCGCTACGAACGTTGCCTAAGCACAGGCAGCGATTTCTTTGTCGCGTATTTTGGAGGCTGCAGGGCATGATTACACTCGGACAAGCGAATCATATCATCAGCGCCATTTTAGCGCGCGGCCGCGAATTGGCTTGTCGTCCGCTCAGCGTCATCGTGGTCGAGCCCGGCGCCAAGGTCAAAGCATTTCAAAAAGAGGACGATTCGGCGATGATGCGTTTCGAGATGGCGTACGGTAAAGCGTATGCGGCGTTGGCTTTGGGTCGCTCGTCGTCGCTGGTGCGCATGCGCACCGAGGAGCGGCCACTCTTCATGCAGTACCTGATGCGCGCCTCGGATGATCAGATTTTTGCCGAAGGCGGCGGCATGCTGATCCGCGGCGAGAAAGGCGAGTTGCTCGGCGCCGTCGGCGTCACCGGCGATACTCAGGAGCGCGACGAGGAGCTCGCTGCCCACGGCATCCGCGCCGCCGGCCTCAAGACCGACGAAGACTGCGCGAATCTCGGAACCAAAGTAAGGCTGCAGAATTAAAACTTCCAGCTGGAGTATTGGAGTACTGGAGTGGTGGAGTAATGGAGTGATGTTTCACCCGACACTCCAGCACTCCAATACTCCATCGCCTCACGGCATTTACGCAATCCATTCCGACACCGGCGCTTTTGCTTCGTGAAGAGGCTGGCAGACGATATCTATCAAGGTCGGTTCGGCCGCGCCGAGAGCTGCTTTTAACGCTTTGCCGAGATCGTTGGGTTCGGTGATCCGCCAGCTCTTGACGCCGAAAGCGGCGGCGACCGCGGCGTGGTCGGTGGCCGCGAAATCGACGGCGAAGTAGCGCTGGCCGTAACCTGATTTTTGCCCGGCTTTGATCCAACCGTAGCTCGCGTTTGCGATCACGATAAAAGTAATCGGCAGATGATAACGCGCGGCGGTCTCGAGCTCGCCGCAGGTGAATCCGAAGCTGCCGTCACCCATCACCGAAACGCATTTAACTCGAGGCCGCGCGAAATGCGCGCCCATCGCTGCCGCCATCGAATAACCCAGAGCGCCGTGAGCGCGGTTGGAAAAAACCCGCCGGCCCGTGCCGCGAACTTGATAGTAAGCTGAAAAATAAGGGCAGGGCGTGCCGGCGTCGACGATCACGATCGCATCCGGATCGAGGGCACGTCCAAGTTCCGCGACCACACGCTCTGGTTTGATCGGTCGGTCGGCGGATTCGGCGAGCGCTTGGAGTTTCGCAAATTTTTTTTCTTTCGCGGCCTCGACGGTTGCTGGGTCCAGCGGCCGTTTGATGTTCGCGAGCGCTTGATTCAACATTGTCAAACCGAGCTTGGCATCGCCGACCAGCGTCGCATCCGCTGGATAATTGACACCGGGCACCGCCGCATCGACGTCGAGGTGAATGATTTTACTTTGTCCGGGCGCGGGATGGCGCCGGCGCTCTGTGGTCACCGAGCCGGCGCGGCAGCCGATGAACATAATCAGATCCGCCTGATCGACGATCGCGCGCGTCTCGGGCGTGCCGCCATTGGAGCCGACGACGCCGACGGCCAGTGGGTGGTCTTCGCTGATCGAACCTTTGCCGCTGATCGTGGTGGCGACCGGCGCGGACAAGCGCTCGGCGAGCTCGAGAAGCTCCGGCTCGGCCTCCGACATCATCACGCCGCCGCCGCAGATAAAAACCGGATGCGCTGCGTCTTTCAGCAACTGACTTGCGCGCTCGATGCGCGCGGCGTCAGGCGCGAGCCGCTCGGCCGGGTAACGGCCAAAACTTGCCTCGCCCCAAATCTCCGATCGCTTGACCGCGCCGTTTTGCACGTCGAAAGGGAGCGCGAGGTGCGCCGCGCCGGGCCTGCCCGTGGTGATTTGTTTGAAAGCAGCGCGGAACGCGAGCGGCACGTCTTCTGCTCGGTTAACCACCATGTTCCATTTCGTTACCGGGCGCATGAGCGCGCCTTGGTCCAGCTCGGTCAGGGTGTAACGGCCGCGCGCGCTAACCGATATATCGCTATTGATGCAGAGCAGCGGCACGGATGATTCATTGGCCTCGGCGAGTCCCGGCAAAATATAGGTAACGCCGCCGCCGCTCGGTCCTTCGCACACGCCGACCTTGCCCGAGACGCGCGCGTACCCATCGGCCATATAGGCCGAGGAGCGTTCGTCGCGCGCGAGGACGTGGCGCATACCGTGGGGCAGCCTTGCTAG
>Ga0075436_100001587_pt1 | contig 15542 bp, 13 predicted proteins | sample RhiMethybrSRZTD5_FD_75303 | JGI IMG/M metagenome (GOLD analysis project Ga0075436, IMG submission 75303) | Populus rhizosphere microbial communities from Tennessee, USA - Rhizosphere MetaG P. TD hybrid SRZTD5 | ecosystem: Host-associated > Plants > Roots > Rhizosphere > Soil | place: USA...
GCGGTGTACAGCAACGACGACACCAGTTGCGTCTTGCCGGTGCCGCCGTGACCTACAATGCCAACGTTTCGGATGTCCTTGGTGAGATAGGATTTCATGCGAACTCTCCTTTTTCTGCGACGCCGAGGGAATCGCGTTTCTGCGACCCACAGGCAATCGCGGCGAAAGTCCGCCACCTGGTTTCAAGCGCGGGCTTGCGCCTGATCGGATTTTCCACTTAGGAGGAAGAGCGCGCCACCGTTCATTGAAGCTTCTTGCGGTTCTTTGCCCTCGAATCTGCGAGGGGCCCTGGGTCTCCGAGCGGGCGGAGGCGAAGGAGAATCGAAAGATTCCCTGGAACGCTCTTCTTTCAGGGCGGATGCTAGCACACGGGTCGATTCGCGGCAACGAAACACGCGGGAGAAACGGCAAATTCTACGTGGGAGGACGAGACTTCTTCGCTCTGGAACTGTGGAAAGTCGTTCGAAACGAGGACAAAATTGCAAGGACTAGTACCAGGGATTCTCTTACATTCGCAGACCTCGCGGCCTGTTAGTTGTTGGCGTTGCGAGAGTTAGCGATGCACAAGAGTTTCGCCCTTCAGGGCCATTTCTTTGCTGTGGAACAGCGGGGGCTTCGGGTGAAGACGCAAATCACACAGCAGAGTTCTCGTCAACCCAAGAGCACAAGTGTGGAAGGCTTCTGCCTGAGTGGCGTCGCGTTATGGAGCCGAGAAATTGAGGAGGAGCGAGAATGGAAGAGAACATGCACAACGAAGAGCATCAAGAAACTCAGCACGAGAGTAGTTGGGAGTCTGGAACGGCAGGCATCAACCGCTGGGTTCTGATCGGCGGCGTGGCGCTGCTGCTCGTGGCGGGACTCGCGTTTGGTTATGGTTACAGCCAGCAGAGTGCCGTCGGCCATCTGAGCGCGCAGCAGTCCGCGGCTAACGCTACGATCGACCAGCTGCAGGGCCAGCTTAACGCCGTAACTACGAAACTGAATGACATGGTCACGGCGCAACAAGCGGCTGCGCAAGCAGCAGATCAGGCGGCGGCGCAGAAAAAATCTGTTGGCAAGCACGGCGCGCCGGCGGACAAGCGCTTCAAAGAGTTGAAGGCGCAGTTGGATGACCAAGGGAAACAGTTGAAGGACACGCAGGACTTGGTCGCCAAGGACCGGACGGACCTCGAGACCAGTCTCAGCTCTACAAAAGACGAGCTCAACGGCTCCATCGCCAAAACGCACGAGGAATTGGTTGTTCTGCAAAAGCGCGGTGAGCGCAATTACTCCGAATTTGACCTGACCAAGTCCAAACAGTTCCAGCGTTTCGGACCTCTCACGCTTTCGTTGCGCCGCACCGATGCCAAGCACATGAACTATGACTTGATGATGGTCGTGGATGACAACACGCTCAGCAAGAAGAGAGTGAATCTCTACGAGCCTATCTGGATTCATTCGGAAAGCGGCGGGCAGCCCGTGCAAATCGTGGTGAACAAGATTGGCAGGAATGAAGTGCACGGCTACATCAGCGCGCCGAAGTACAGGGAATCCGAACTGGCTTCGAGCACCGCCGGCACGCCGGCTCTGACTCCGGTTTCCGCCCCAACGCCAGCAGATCCGAATCGCCCGAATCAACAACCGGATCAACCGCCGCAAACACAGCAGCCACAGACGCCTCAACCGCCGCAGCCGGAGTAACCCGACTGCAGTTTTAACAACCCCGCTGCTTGCCAGGGCGTCTTCAGAGACGCCCTGTTTTTTTGAGCGCCTGCAAGCCGCGAGAAAACTTGAAAAACAGGAGTGAAGGTCAGGGAGCACGATCGAGCGTGGCACGCAAGGTTACTTTGCTCGATTTGAGGACTTCGAGGGTGCGTTTCCAGTTCGCGCGACCCGGAAATTTCAGCACGATCGCGTGGCTGCCCGTCGGAAGTTTGAGAGTCGCCGGTGTATTGCCGTGGAATTTCTCATCTACAAAAATTTCCGCGCCGTCGGGCACTGAGCTGATGATAATCGTGCCAACTCCATCAGAACCAGGGGCAAGGGGGGCGCTTGAGGTTTCCACAGCGACAGAGTCTTCTTCAGCAACCGGTTCTCCCTGTTCCTGCTCGGGATTCTCTTGCGGCTTGGATGCAACAGCATCGGGATAAAAACGATGCAGGACCTGCAATACGTCCGAGGAACTTAACGCGAATCCGATTCCGTGGACACTCTTTCTGATGAGTTTTGATGTGTTGACGCCTACTACCTCGCCACGCAGATTCAGCAAAGGGCCGCCGCTGTTGCCGGGATTGATCGGCGCATCCGTTTGCACCCACGTGCCAGGACCCGCATTGGAAAACCTGCCCACCGCGCTCACGATGCCTCTGGTCGCGCTGAACAGCATGGCGTCACCTGGATTTCCGATGGCCAAGACTGCTTCGCCCTGGCGCACTCCATCTACGCTGATGAGTGGGAGGTGTGGAAAGTTGGCCTTCGCGGATGGAGCGTCAACTTTGGCCAGCGCGATGTCGAGCTCTGCATCGATATAAACGACTTTGGCTTCGACTTGTTCGCCGGTGGAAAGCATCGCAAGGAGTGACTCCTCACCACGCGCCACATGCGCGTTCGTAACGATAACACCGGTTCCCGTGACAAAAAACCCCGAGCCTGCTTTGTCTAATCCCTTCAAATAGACCACCGCTGGCTTGGCCTGCCGAACGACTTCTTCCCAGGAAAGCGCTGGCCGAAGGCTCGAGCTTGTTCCGGAAACATTTGCGGAGATTGCCCCTGTAAACGTTTCTGAAATCGGCTGCAGCTCGACCTCGAAATGATTGGACTTCAGCAACCAGTAATCGCCGTGATTTTTTCCATTCAGCGAAACCCATTCCATAGGGCCTTCGGTCAGCGTCAGTTCTTTCGTCGTGTACCCCGCAAGGCTGACGCGCGCCACCATGGGATGTTCCAGCCGTGCACCGAACGACGTCCGGGTTTTGTGGAAATAGCCACCGGGATAATCTTTTTCGAACGGTGTCGTGCCCATTGCAACGCCGTCGATTTCCACGGTCGCGCTGGGCGGACTGCTGGCAATTCGCAGTTTGTCAGCGAGAGCGTGCGTCGGGCACGTCAGGAAAAATAACAATGCATAGAAACGCAGTCGCGAGCGGGAAGCCATGAGCAAACCTCCCAGGAGGATGAACCCATAGCTTATTATTATCATATAGGTACGTCCAATGGGAAGTACCCCAAAGACTTCTCAGTCAAGCGAGGATCCAGAAAGTCAGTACTGCTACTCTTCTAGGCGCTCGCATTTTTCTTTTCATAGCCCCGGCATGAAAGAACCGGCAGCCGGGGATATTTTGCAAAGCTGGGATCGCTCAGCGACAGCTCGCAAAACACGAAGACGGAGCCGCGCGAAGATTCGACACGGCGACAGTGCCTGCAGTCGCCGCACATCCCGGGATCTGTTTCAAAATTGACAGGCGCTTGAACTTCTTTCACAGAAAAAGGATAGCCCAAGGCACTGCCGCAACGCTAAACGAACGCTTGCATCGAGCGGCACACTTCGGAGAGCGTGCCTTACTCGAACGTAAGCCTCAGAGCAAGCGCCCCGGACTCTGCCGCACTGCTAAACTTTTCTTACGCAATCCAAGATGAGACTCGCAATCCACCAATCGTCTCTACGCAGCGCGATGGCGGTTTTCCTTTTTCTTGGATTCGCACTTCAAGGAAACTCTCACGCGCAAGAAACAACTGAAAATCAGGGCCAAGCCTCCGAACAACAAAAGCCCGGCGATTCTCGGCTCCAGCAGGACGCAACTTCCGGCGACATTACGGCCGTTCCGAACCGCCCCACCTTCGCTTCCACCGCGGAGATGGTGCAGCCCGGCGTGTTCGAAATTGAATATGGTGTCGAGGCCGCTGAAGCGCACCAAAACATCAACGGCCTCTTGAAGTGGGGCGCAGTCAAAAACCTCGAACTGTGGTTCCTGCACAATCCGATCGAGCGCGACGATGGAGTAGCGGGACTCGGCGATTCCGGCGCAGGCTTCAAGTACAAATTGTTCCCGCAGACAAATGCGCGCCCGACGCTCTCATTTCTCTACGTAGCCACGATTCCGACCGCAAGGCCGCAACTCGGCGCTGGAGTTATGCAACATCTTGCGCAGCTTCTGGTCAGCAAGGATTTCGGCAAGCATCATTTTGATGTCAACGAAGGCGTTCAGCTTGTGGGCAGGCCGGGCAGTTCCGGATTTGACCGCCACTACTTCACCGCGCTTTCCTACTCGCATCCGCTCACGGAGAAGTGGGCATACACGGCAGAAATTGCGGGATTCAGCCGCGCCAATGCCGCAAATCCCGCGACGATGACCATCCTCGTCGCACCGACCTACAGCCCTTCTTCCCGTCTTGTCTTCGATGGTGGGGTGTATGTCGCGGCCTACGGCAGTCTTCCCCGCGTCACATTTTTCCTGGGGCTCACCTATTCCGTTGCCGATCTTTATCATCGGCATGGCGTTTCCGGAACGCCGTGAACTATCTTTGATGCGTCAGGTCTTGCGGTGAAGGCGGCTTTGCAGGCGGCGTTGGCGCGGTAGCAGAAGATGCTTCAGGTGCTGCAGGCTTCCCGAAGTGCGACTCATCGATCTTCGGATTAATTTCGATTTTTTCTACCGTGAGGGTTTGCCGGTATTCCGTGCCGGGGCTGCCTTGATCAATCTTGAATGGAAACTTCAAGCCCTCCACTTCGCGGTAATCGGAAAGCGTGCACTCCCAGGGCAAGTCTTGGTCTCCCACTTTGCGCATTCCTTCCCATTTCGTCGTCAGGAACGACGCGCCGTCAATCAGATAAGAACGTACTTCTCCCCTCTTGCTCGTGATCTTCAGGCGGTAGACCGGTTTGCCCTCGGCGTCTTCTTTTCCCACTAGTTCTACTTTTGACCCTTTGGCCTTGTAATCCACCAGCGGCCCATCTCCGTCCGATTCGTCCGGCATTCCTTTCAGTTCTTCCGCGGACATTTCAGCAACGCCCTTGTTCTCAATAAATGGATTCACCGTCCACCCTGCCGATTTGCCGTCGTAAACACGCAGGACCTTCTGCCCTTCCACGCCGATCTCTGAATACAATCTGTGCGGGCGCTTCAGCTCCAGGATCAGCGTGCCTTCAATGCCCTGTGCAAATGAGATCCGTCCTGTAATCCGCTCGGATTGCACCGCCTTGATCTTCTCGATTCCGCCGCGCGCATCGATGGCCTTCTTTACGATTTCATCCAGCGTCTGGGCTGGCGCGGAACGCAACGGCAAAACACACAAGAGAGCTGTAAACAGGAGTTTTGTTTTCATGAAAAGTCCGTTGGCTGTATTTGGCGGCTGAGGACCACGCAACCTTCATCCTAAAAGCTTGCGTGCTCCCGGTCAAATCTCTTCGGCGGCTGCCTAGGCGCCGATTTTGCACATTCACGGCCGTGAAATAATTTTCTCTTAAGCTCGGTTGCGGGTACATTTAGAGCCGCATGAAAAGACGTTTAGGCAAGGAATACTCGTTTCGTTTGACAGGGTGAATTCATGACACTTCGATTTGTCGCTGGAATCTTCTTCTCGACGATCTTTGTATCCGGAACCGTTCAAGGCCAGCACGAGCCCGCCGCAGAAGGACGCCCCATCACTCCGGCAGGCACACTCGTGATGGACGCGGGAACGAGGCTGCCCGCTGTGGGCGCCATGCCGATGAATATGTTGCGCAGCCCCGACAAACTGGGACGCGGCGGAGAAGGCCGTTACCTGCTCGTCGTGAACAGCGGCTACGGCCTGCAGTTCAGCGAGGACACGAACCACGCGCAGCAATCCATTGCGGTGATTGACTTGAACGCCAGCCCAGAACCTGCTGTGATCCAAAACGTCTACTTCCCCACGCCCCAAAGCGCCAATGTGGGCATTGCTTTTGCGCCTGCCCCCACTGCCGATGGAATTTTCTCACTGTACGTTTCCGGCGGATTCGAAAATAAAATCTGGATCTTCCGCTTTGATCCCAAAGCGCCCGCGCCGATCCAGCCAGCCTCGCCGGGTCCCGAAACGAAAATCACTGCGCCTTCCTTTGCCGTGAGCAACTCCGGCGAAGTTTCTGCAAAGGACTACAACCGCGGCAAAGCCGCGCTCTATCCCACGGGAATTGCGCTCACGCGCGATGGCGCCACGCTCGTGACCGCCAACAACCTTGGCGACAGCGTCACGATTGTTCGCAATCCGAATGGCCCTGCGCTGAAAGCGGTAATCGCCAGCCCAAAGCAGCGCCTCGACCTGCATCATCAGGGAAAACCCACCGAAAACATGTATCCCTATGGCGTTGTCGTGGTCGAAACCGGGAAAAAAGCACGCGCCTATGTTTCCTGCTGGAATGATTCCTCGGTCGCAGTGATCTCACTCAACGGCAAGGCTGCGGTCAAAAAGTACATCGAAGTGGACCGCCATCCCACCGCGATGCTCCCGAACACCGAAGGCACGCGCCTGTTTGTGGTCAATTCGAACGCTGACAGCGTTTCCGTTATTGACACAAGCTCCGATCAAGAGGTGGAACGGATTGACGTGCGGCTGGCGGAAAACGCGTTGGTGGGCGCAAGTCCGGAAGGCATCGCCCTCAGTGAAGATGAAAAAACTCTGTACGTCGCGAACGCTCACAGCAACGCGGTTGCGGTTGTCTCGCTTTCGGAAAAAGCTCGCGGCACAAAATCCTCATCGAAAATTGATGAAGAGGTGAAATCAAAACTCCTTGGCTTCATTCCCACCGGACAATATCCTTCCGCAGTAGCCCTAGCCGACGGAAAGCTCTTTATCGGAAATGGCAAAGGCACGGGATTCGAACCGTCCTCGATGCGCGTCAGCAACAGCGGCTTCACTCCCAATCCCCCCAACGCCGCTTTCCCCGCAAACGCCGGAAAAAATCGGCAAGGCGGCCAGTATAGCGGCTCGATCGTTTCCGGAAACATCAGCATGGTCGCACTTCCCGACGATCCCGCGCTGGCGCACTACACGCAGCAAACCATGCAGAACGATGGCCTGCTGGATTTCGCGCCGCCAAAGCTTTCTGCCGGTGAAAGCCCCATCAAGCACGTTGTTTACATCATCAAGGAAAATCGCACTTATGATCAGGTTTTCGGCGACGTAAAAACTTCGGGCGACGGCCATCCCGCCGATGGCGAGCCGGCTTTCGCGATTTTTGGCAATAGCGACACCGCGCGGCGTCCCAACGGCGCAGCGCAAGCAGTCACGCCCAATCATCACGCGCTGGCGCAGCGCTTCGGCCTCTTCGACCGCTTCTTCGTCAACTCCGAAGCCAGCCCCGACGGCCACAACTGGTCTACCGCCGCTTTCTCCACCGACTACGTGGACAAGGCCTTTCGCTGGAACTATTCCGACCGCGGCCGCACTTACGACTTCGAAGGTTACAACCGCCTGCCGGATTACGAACCTCCCAGCGAATTGCAACTCGACAAATTCAATGGTGACGCTCTTACTGCGCTAACTGACATGCTCGAAAAACATCTTCCTTATCGCCAGGGATTCCTCGATCCGGGCGAACCGAAGACTCTTTACCTCTGGGATGCCGCCGCTCGCGCGGGCCTGAGCTATCGGAATTACGGTGAATTTATCACCGTGATTTCCGCAAACGACGTCGAAGCGGCAAAACAAAAGCGCCACAAAGAGTATCCCGACATCTCCAAAGCCGTTCGCGACATTCCCAACAAGCCTTCGCTCGCAGACCATCACAGTCCGAGTTTCCGCAGCTTCGACGTCACCGCTCCCGACAGCATGACGGTGGATTGCTACAAGGCAACTCTCGCTTCGCCGCAAGCCGCCGACGCGGCCGTGACACGGGACAATCCAAGCACCACCTGCCGGGGCAATTCGCGCTTTGGCGAATGGCTCGCCGAATTCCAGCAATTCATTGCCCAACGCGAAGCCGGTAAACCGGATCCCATGCCCGCGCTCACCGTCATGCGCTTTCCCAACGATCACACTACTGGAATCAAAAATGGATTTCCCACGCCGCAATTCATGGTCGCGGACAATGACTACGCCGTCGGCCGCCTCGTCGAAGCTATTTCTTCCAGCGTTTATTGGAAGGACACCGCGATTTTCATTGTCGAAGATGACGCGCAGTCCGGCCCGGACCACGTGGACTCGCACCGCTCCGTCGGCTTGGCCATCAGCGCGTACAACAAGCCCGGCGCGCTGGTTCACAAATTTCACAACACCGTGAGCATGATTCGAACCATCGAGCTGCTCCTCGGCATCGCTCCAATGAACCAGCTTGATGCTTCCGCCATTCCCATGGACATTTTTCAGGACCAGCCGGACTTGACGCCCTACAAAGCGGCGCTACCGACTATCGCTGCCGACAACTTTATGGGTGGCAAACCGAAAGACAAGGCCACTGCGGAATGGATGAAAAAAACGCAGCAGCAGGATTTTGCGCACGCCGACATGGCTGATCCGCAGACTCTCAACGCCATCATCTGGTTTGCCTGCACGGGAAACGGTTCAGACATGCCGCAATCCGCCGCGTTGCCTGCCTATCAGGCCATGCGCCTCGGGATCGCCGAAACCGAAGAAGCCACCGAAGGCCGAAAGAAAAAAGACGACGATGATTGATGAAAATCCGGCTACTAAAATTGTGTAAGGCTGAGCACGTTTCCATCAGGGTCTTTGAACCACGCAACTTTAGCTCCGCTCGGCGAAGACCAAATTCCCTGCTCGTCCTGACCCTTCATCCCATATTTTTCAAAACGAACACCCTTTCCTTGAAGACTCGTGACTTCTCTCTTTATGTCCGAAACCTCCCATCCCGCAATCGTGAATTGCTGCGGCTGAAATTCCGGGACCAGCGCGACACGCACCATAATTCCTTTGGCATCCATCACGAGGGCGAATTGATCTTCACTTACGAAACGCAGGCCCAATAATCCCTCATAAAACGCTCGCGCCTTCTTCGCATCCTTAGTTGGCACAAAAGCTATGATCTTGGAAAACAAAAGCATGGAACTCCCCCTAGATTGCAGTAACGAAATTTCCATCGAGGGCCACGTACCCGTACGCCATCCGCGGCGTGTTGAAAGCAAAGCCGGGATTGCCGTGGCGATCGAGAAGAATCAATCCGCCATGGCCGCGCGTGCGTTTCGCAAGGAGATGCACCGCCTCCTTAGCGGCGACACTCGCGGTAGTCAATTCGCACAAAGCACCCGCGGCCGAATCCACGCATATTTCCGATTGGCGCAAGAAATCGACGGCAGTTTTCGCCATTACGATTTTCATGATCGCTTCGCCGTACCCCGTGCAGGAAACGCCGCCCGCTTCGGAATCCGCGTAGCATCCGCATCCGATCAGCGGCGAATCTCCGACACGGCCGGGAAGTTTGCAGCAAGTACCGCCCGTGGATGTCGCGGCGAACAGGTTTCCGTCCTTATCAAGCGCCACGGCGCCAACGGTTCCCTGCTCGTGCCCCCGATGGTGCTCGGCTGCGTGCTTATCGTTTCTGCACTTTAGCCAGGCCTCTTGCTCTGCTTCGCTGATCAGTTCGTCCGGATCGCACAGCGCAACTCCCTGCTCCTTGGCAAAGCGCTCCGCGCCTTCGCCCACCAGCATCATGTGCGGACATTTCTCGAGGATGGCTCTCGCCGCGCGAATCGGATTTTTCACGCGTTGCAGCGTGGACGCTGCGCCGGCGTGCAGCGTCGCGCCATTCATCACGATGGCGTCGCATTCCACGCGGCCATCCAGGTTTAAGTGTGAGCCGTAGCCCGCGTCAAAGACAGGATCGTCTTCCAACACCATGATCGCCGCTTCGATCGCGTCGAGCGCGTGGCCACCGCGCGAAAGGATGAACCAGCCGGCAGCCAGCGCGCGCTGGCATCCGGATTTGCAAGCATCAACCGCTTCGTCGGGAATGTCCCACGCACCGCCGTGAACGATCAGAGCAGGTTTCATCGCAACGAGAATCGCAAAGCGGTTTCGATTTGTCCACCGCGCGCGGCGACCTTCCTGCGCAACCCGCCTTCGGCCAACAAGAGGAGCCGAAAGCAAAGAACAAGAGTCTGTCAGATATAAAAATCGAGAAAGAAAAGTAGCACGCCGACAAAGAGAAGGATGGCGCCGCCATTAATGCTGGTGCGCGGAAGGCGCGTAAGGGAATTCAACACATAATGCGGAACTTCTTTAATGCGCGATGCTTCCGAGCGTGGGATGTAGAAGGGACCCGCGGGCGTAAAGCGCGAAAAGCTGCGGTGAAAGAAGGAAATCTCATCCTGAACCCAGAGCAAAAAATTGTTACGGTTGCGCCAAACCACAGCGGCGCCAAACACAAAAAGCAAATAACCGCAGAACGTAAGCAGCCCGAGCGCCGGGCCGGTCCCCCAATTCATAAAATCCTCCCGTGGCTGGCGCGACAAACCGTAAGACGCGGGGACGGAAAAGAAGGTTTCTTGCCAAACTAGAAAGTTACTCGCCGTCGTGAATCGTCAGTAACTCCACGACTTCAAATTCCTTTTTGCCGGCGGGCGTGGCGACTTCAATCTCATCGCCGACTTTGCGGTTGAGCAAGGCGCGGCCGATCGGCGAAGTTGTCGAAATGAGGCCCTTTTCCGCGTCGGCCTCCTCGCTGCTGACCAGCTTGTATTTCACTTTGACGTCGCGCGCCAAGTCCACTACGACGATGCGCGAGCCATAGCCGGAGCGGTCCTTCGGGATATTGTTGAGGTTGAGCATGCCCAGGTCGCCCATGCGCTTTTTAAGCTGCGCGATTTTGGCGTTGACGTACGTCTGGCGCTCTTTGGCGAATTTGTACTCGGCGTTTTCGGAAAGGTCGCCGTGCGCGCGTGCCACCGCGATTTCCTTTGGAAGCTCGACGCTCAGCTCGTGGGAGAGCTGATCAATTTCGTCCTGCAACTTCTTCTTAATTTTAGCCAGCGGATCGGACATGGTCGTGTTCTTGTGGCGTACCTGAACCAACGCTCCTAAAGCGCGTGGCGAGCAAAAAGACCGCGGAGTCCGGAAGCACGAATCGTGCCCCAGACTCCGCGTAAAGCAACATTATAGATGCGGGAGCATCAAGCCACAAGAGCGAGCGCAAAGGCTCTCCTCGTGCCGTCGTCAGCGCGGGCTGCACGCCGGGGGCTTAGACGATTTGTGTGCCCCGGATGACTCTTCGAGGCCGTCGAAGAACCTATCTTCCAACCTTCAGTATCCACGGCACTTAGAAATTCCTGCAGAACAGGAGATCAGAGGAAATTTTCTTCCGTTCTAACCTTTAGCATCCACAGGGCTTATTTAAGGCTTGACAAATAGTATCTAGGTAGTATACTATAGAGATGAATACGGCACCTCAGCGCCGCTCTCTGTCATCCTCAGCGGTTCCCGTGCGCCTGAAGGCAGCATCTTCTTCGCTTGTTTTGCCCGTTTTTGCCCCTTGTTATCTCTTTTCTTTTCAAGCAAATACAAACTGCCTATTCTGCAAGTACTTTGTTTTGATAACGATACAAATTGCCGGGGGTGGGGGGGCTAAGTGGTGGGAGTGAAAGTAATACTTGAAGTCCTGTGCATGACTAAGGACGAACCCTGACGTTTGGCGATGCTGGGTCGTCTATTCCACAGGAGCCAGGAATGGGAACTATGGGACTTGCGCTGCCCTGGAAGGCTAGAATCGCTTCCGCGCCGCGCGAAGCCGCGGTGGCAGTCGGAACTGCTGCGGCAGGCGCGGTGGCGCGGTCAGGCAATCTTGCCACGGCACGCAAGTGGGGGACGCGAGTGGAAGGTTCCGAGGACGTGAGCGGCAGCCCGATGCGGGCGGCCGTGGAAGCTGGGGGCGAAGACGCCGGACTAGCAGCGGCGTGCCAGGCGGGAGACTTGCACGCCTACGAGCGGCTTTACGCGCTGCACGGCGCAAAGATGAAAAACCTTGCGCGCAACGTTTTGGGCAGCACGGTGGACGCGGAAGACGCGGTACAGGAAACGTTCCTGAAAGTGCAGCGGAGCATCGCAACGTTTCGCGGGCAATCGAGTTTTGTGACCTGGACTTACCGCATCCTGATCAACACCTGCTACGACGCGCGGCGCAGCCGGCTGCGAAAAAAAGAAGTGACGACGAACGACGATTCGGAGGAGACGCTGCGAATCGAGCCTCGCGCACCGGGGGCGCATCCTTCACTGCGGATGGCGCTGGAGCGCGCGCTGGGTAAGCTGACGAGGCATCAGCGCGACGTTTTCCTGCTGTACGAAGTAGAAGGCTTCCGGCACGCGGAGATTGCCGGGATGCTGGAGATTACGGAGGCGGCGTCGAAGAACACGCTGTTCCAAGCGAAAAAGAATCTGCGGGAGATGCTGGAGCCTCCTCGAAGCAGTTCAGCGCCCAGCGGGTCCTGACAGAAGTACGGCAAGGGAACAAAAAGAGTTTGGTGAACGATGATGAATGTGACCTGTAAAGATCATGAACGGATTTTTGAAGACGGCTCCGCGGCGGAATGGACGGCGCTGGAAGCTCACGCGGCGGGCTGCGCGGCGTGCGCGGAAGAGGTGCGCGCGTGGAAGTCGCTGAGCGTGGCGGCAAGAGAGCTGCAGGATTATTCGGCGGGTCCCGAGTTGTGGGCGCGGATTGAGCATACGCTGGTTGAAGAAGATGCGCGGAAAGCGCAGCGAGCGGAACGCAAGAGATGGTTTTCGTTTCTTCCCGCGATTTCTGTGGGATGGCAGACAGCATTGGCCTGTGCATTCGTGCTGATCCTGACGGTTGCCGTGAGCTGGATCGTTTTTCATCAACGAATTGTTGATCCAGGCCAACACGATTCGTCGCTGCTGAAGACCGCGGCGCTGAAGGAAGTGGAAAGCACAGAGCGCGCGTACGAGAAGGCCATCGACAAGCTGGCGGCGGAAGCCAAGCCCCAGCTCCAGGATCCGGCGACTCCGCTGATGGCGAATTATCACGAAAAGCTGCTGGTGCTCGACAGCGCGATTAACGATTTGCGCGCGCAGGCGGGATTGAATCCATCGAACGCGCAACTGCGGTTTCAGTTGCTGGCGATGTATCAGGAAAAGCAGCAAACCCTGGAAGAAGTTTTGGAGGCAAGAAAGTAATGAGAGAGCCCAGTCTGAATTTTTGCAAAGGAGCAGGGCGTCGAACCGCAATAGCGGGATTGCTGTTCGCAACGATGTTTTTTGCAGCCGAGCCGCGGGCTGTCGCGGCCCACAGCGCGCAGGACGAAGTGTCCAAGGATTTTCAGAAAACGGTTACGCTTGGAGCGGGGCAATCGGTTCGCGTGGAACATAAATTCGGCGAAGTGAAAGTGCATGGAGAATCCGGGCGCGAGGTGAAAATCTCGGCGACGATTCGCGTGCAGGCAAATTCGCGAGACGAGGCCCAATCTTTCGCGGACAAAATCCAAATCGAAGTGCAACAAACCGCCGGTGGTGTAGAGATCAAAACGGTCTATCCGGATGAGCATACCTGGCATATCCGGATCGGGAAAAGCCCCTCTTATTCCGTAAACTACGACATCGCTATGCCTTCGGATGCGCCACTGAACGTGCGGAACAGTTTTGGCAGCACCGATGCTTCCGGCATCCATGGCGCTGCGGACATTGAGAACAGCCACGGCGGCATAACGATGCGCGACACCGGCGCGGCGCGCGTGAATAATTCCTTCGGAAGCATCGAACTAACGGGCGCAGCGGGAAACCTATCCGTGACGGACACAAACGGTTCGGTGCAGGTGGATGATGTGAAGGGAACACTGGAAGTGCGCAACCGTTTCGGCAGCATCACCACGAAGAACATCCAGGGCGCGGCGACAATCACGGGAGGAAATGGAACGGTCACGCTGACCGATTCCGCTTCCGCGAACATCACGACTTCGTTCGGGAGTGTGGATGCACGCAACGTGAAGGGCGACCTGACGGTGCATGACAACAACGGGAATGTGGAAATCGCCACGATTGGCGGAGCCGTGGACATCACCAACAGCTTTGGCAACATCACTTTCTCGGACGTGCATGGGCTCGCGAACTTGAAAACGAACAACGGCCGCGTGAAAGGCAGCTCCGCGACCGGCAGTTCGGTGACCATCCACGATTCCTTCGGAAATGTCGAACTGGACAATATTAGCGGCGCTTTGGACGCCGAGACCTCCAATGGAAGGATCACCGTTCGCGATGCGCGCGGAGCCGTGACCCTGCGGACCTCCTTCGGATCCATTGATGCGGCGAACATTCCGAAAGGAATCCGAGCGACCAACGGAAATGGGGCGATCACGCTAGCGGATATCGGTGCGGACGCTTATGCAAAAACCAGTTTTGGCAGCGTTCTGGCCGAGCGCGTGAACGGGAACCTGACCGTGGAAAATACGAACGGATCAGTGACCGCGCGAACCGTGAAGGGCGACGCTAATGTGAAAACTTCCTTCTCCGGCGTCACGCTGGATGGCATCGGCGGGCGAATCAGCGTAGACAATCAGAATGGCGCAATCGCGCTGACGGCCAGCCGCCCCGCCAGCGGCTGCCGCGACATCCTGCTCAAGACTTCGTTTTCGTCCATCCGCGCGCAAATTCCACAGGGGCTGGGGTACAACCTCTCCGCGCACACGTCCTTTGGCAGGATTTCCTCGGAGCTGCCGGTGACTTCGACGGGAAACATCGGCGGAGACGCGCTGAACGGAACGATCGGTTCCGGCGGCTGCCAGCTGCAATTGAACGACTCGAACGGAAGCATCGAGATCACGAAAGGACAGTGACCCGTAACTGGTGACTCGTGACCCGCGTCATTCGGCTTCCATTCCGCTGGCTTTCAGACGCGCGCGGGACATGGCGAAGGCTTTCTTCAAAACCGACGTGGCTTTTTCCGTCAGGCGAAATTTGACGAGCTCTTCTTCCCGCGCAAAGGCGAAATCCGTGACATCGCTTCCGGCGCGCGGTTCGCCGCCAACGAGTTCACAGAGATAGTCGGCGATGACGAAGTGGAAGCGAGGTTTCTTCTTGTCGGCGGCTCCATCCTGCGGATAGATGCGGTCGAAGAGTTCAATCAGTTCGAGAACGCGGACTTCGAGCCCGGTTTCTTCGCGCAATTCACGCCGGACGGCTTCTTCAATCGTTTCGCCAATCTCGATGGTCCCACCGGGGATGGACCATTCGCCAAGCAGCGGCTCCGTGCCGCGGCGAATTAGAACCGTGCGGCCGCGATCCACGATCACGCCGCCGACGCCCATCACCGGTCGCTCCGGATATTCTCGGGAAAAGGCCATTCAGCCAACTCTCCAGTGTGCTGCGGGTGTCATTTACGACGGAAACACCCCGCCAGAGCTTGCATTTCCACGCCTCGGTATATAATACGCTGCAGGGTGGCGGGGACGGTCCTCATACCGCCACTTGCAAAAAAGCTTACGGAGGCTGGACCCGTGATCCGTTGCCCTGAGTGTTCCGCGGAAATCGACGTGGATGAAGACGAAGTCGAGGAAGGCGAGATTTTAAGCTGCCCCGAGTGCGAATCGGAGCTTGAAGTGTCGCAGACGCACCCCGTCCATTTGAACGTGATCTCCGATGATTTAGAC
>Ga0075436_100001588_pt1 | contig 15537 bp, 16 predicted proteins | sample RhiMethybrSRZTD5_FD_75303 | JGI IMG/M metagenome (GOLD analysis project Ga0075436, IMG submission 75303) | Populus rhizosphere microbial communities from Tennessee, USA - Rhizosphere MetaG P. TD hybrid SRZTD5 | ecosystem: Host-associated > Plants > Roots > Rhizosphere > Soil | place: USA...
GAAATCGAAGAGAACGGCAGCCGGTTTTTGGTCGATATTCGGGGCGGCCAGAAGACCGGCTTTTTTCTCGACCAACGGGACAATCGCGCGCTGATCGCTTCGCTCGCGCCGGGCATGACGGTCTTCAACTGCTTCGCCTACAGCGGCGGTCTTTCCGTATACGCCTTGAAAGCGGGCGCCCAGCGAGTCATTTCACTCGACTCATCGGTCCCCGCGCTCGATCTGGCCAAGCGGAATCTGCGGCTTAACGGCCTCGAAGCGCACGATGGCGATTTCATCCGCGCCGACGCCTTTTCTTTTCTGAAAAACTGCAATGAGAAAATCGATATCCTCATTCTCGATCCGCCGTCGCTCGCGCATCGCCGCGGCGACGTGGAAGCCGCCGCCGGCGGCTATAAGTTTTTGAACCTGCACGGGCTTAAATTATTGCCGCGCGGCGGTCTGCTTCTTACCTTCTGCTGCTCGCAGCACGTGTCGATCGATCTCTTTCAGAAAATCGTCTTCGGCGCCGCTGTCGACGCGCGGCGCAAAGTGCAAATACTCAAGCGCCTCGGCCCCGCGCCGGACCACCCCGTTAGCCTGCATCACCCGGAAGGCGAGTATCTAAAGGGCCTTTTACTTCGAGTTCTGGAGTAAATAAGCCGGGCATGATAAATGCCCTGCTCATGGCCGAGAAGTACCAGCCCATAAACCAATGGCCGGAGGAGGACCGGCCGCGCGAAAAGCTGCTTCAACGTGGCGCTGAAAATCTCACGGACGCGGAGCTGATTGCGATTCTTCTTCGCACTGGCAACGCCGGCCAGAGCGCGCTCGACTGTGCCCGGCAGCTCCTGAATCATTTTAACGACCTCAAAGGGGTCGATAACGCGCAGACCGCGGAGATGGCCGCGGTCAAGGGCGTCGGCCCCGCAAAAAGCGCACAGGTCAAAGCAGGCCTGGAGCTCGGCCGCCGGCTCGCGCGGCAGAAGTGGGAGACCGGCCGCGCGCTCAAATCGGCCGAAGACGTTTACCGCGACTTCGCCGACCGGCTCGCGAAGCAGAAGCGCGAGATGTTCTACGTCGTGCTGCTCACGAACAAGAACAAAAAGATCCGCGAAGTGAAGATCTCCGAAGGATCGCTTACGGCTTCGCTCGTCCATCCGCGCGAGGTCTTCAACCCCGTCATCCGCGAATCCGCCGCGGCGGTGATCTTCGTCCACAATCACCCGAGCGGCGACCCCGCGCCGAGTCCCGAAGACATCGATATCACGAAGCGATTAAAGCAAGTGGGCGAAGTGATGGGCGTCCGCGTGCTCGATCACGTCGTGATCGGCCACGGAAGATACTACAGCTTCAGCGATAAAGGGATCCTCTAGACCCGCCGCAGCTTCTCTCGGAGCATCGTCAGCGGCACCGCGGACGCGAGCAGCGGGAAAACTCCGATGAAGGTGAGCGCTGCGGGAAGACCGTAGGCGTCCGCGATCAGCCCCGCGGAGAGCGGCGCGATGAACGACAGTCCCATATTGCCGCTGTAGAGAAATCCCACCGTCCTCCCGGCGAGGTCCGGAGGCGCTACCTCCATAGCCGCGGCGAAGATGACCGGCCGCAACGCCCAGAGGAGCCCGCCGACGAGCGCGCAGCCGACGCCGAGCGGAATTCCCGGTGCGAGATGCGGAATCGCCATCAGCGCGAGTCCGGCGAGCGCCGATCCAACGACGATCAGCGGAATGCGGCCGATCTTATCCGCGGCCCAACCGGAAAACGTCGGTGAGATGCCGGCGAAGAAAAAGACGGTCGAGATGTAAAATCCCATCGTCGCGACGGGGAGCTTCAAATAAATCGTCATGTAGAGCGGCAGGAAGACCATCGTCGCGCTCTGACCGAGCGTGCGAAAAACGGAAACGAAGAACATCGCGAGCACCGAGCGGTCTTTCACCACATCTCGCCAAAACGACCGCTTTGCGCGCGTGGCGTGCTCGACAAGCCGATGCTGCTCGGGAACAAATAGTGCGTACGAGATGCCCACGAGAAGGCCGGGCAGTGCCCAGATCTGCAGCGTCGTGCGCCAGTCCGTGAAGCTTAGAAGTGCGCCGATCGTGAGCGGCGCGATGACCTCGCCGAGATTAGCGGCGCTGTCGTGGATTCCAAGCGCAAAGGCGCGCCGCTCTTTGTAGGCCGATGAAAGGATCGAGATAGACTGCGGATGAAAGCCGCCAGTGCCGATGCCGCTGATGCCCATGAAAATAAGCAAAGGCCAGTAGGTCGGCGCGAAGCTCATGAGCAGGCTGCCGAGTCCCAACAACGCGAGACACAACCCCAAAAGCGTGCTGCGCCGTTTCGTCGCATCGGCCAAAAACCCGGACGGAAGGTTCGTGAGCCCGGCGACAAAATAGCGCGTCGAGACGAGGAGGCCGGCCTGGGTCATGCTGAAGCCCATGGCGGCGGCGATCACAGGAAGCGCAACCGTTTGGACGCCGATATAGACGTGCTCGGTCAGATGCGCGACGGAGGTCGCGGCAAGCCGCGTCCAGCCCGGCGCCGAAAGCGATATACCAGGAGCTTGGGTTTCGGTTTGTTCCACAATTACGCAGCCGAAGCCGGCAGCAAAGCGCGCTGCTTCAGCGCCGGCAGCAGCTCGGAAAGCGAGCGGATTGTCATCGAAGGCTTCGCCGCGGCGAGCGTCTCCTCGTCGTTATAGGAAGCCTCGGTCGCGAGCGCCACGGTGAGCACCTCGAGCGCCCTGCCCGCGACTTTGAGATGCGCGAGATTATTTCCCGCGAGGATATAGGTCGCGGTGCCGGAGACGAGCACGACGCGGAGAAATTTATCCTGGCGCTGGCGAAACAGATGGTAAATTCCCTGCTCTTTTCTGAAATACGTCTGCTCGCGATCGATGATCTCGGCGAAGTATTTGCCCAAGCCGCGCTCTTCCATCGCCTCGTGCTTGAAGCGGCGACCTCCAGTCGTAATGAGAACATTCAGCAACCCCTCACTCTGCGCCGAGCGCAGCGAATCTTCGATGCCCGGCACGAGATCGGGCTGGGTCGTATCGAAGCCGTGATTTGCAGCGATTTTAAGCGCGTGATCTCTGATTTCCTGCCGCCTGGTCTCGTTGAAGACGATCGACGGGTCTTTGCGGTATTCGTCCGCGAAGACGAGCGGGATCAAAAATAGATCGAACGGCCCGTCAGCGAGCTTCCGCAGTTGCTCGAAGCTAAGCGTGGGCTTGTTGTAGCGCGGGAGGATTTCGTTTGCGATCACATGCACACGGTGGATATCGGTCTCGACGGTATCGGACATCGTGCGAGCCAGGATCGTCGTCGGCATGCTCATAAAGATCCTCCTTTCCAGTCCAAGCGCATATTAAGAAAGATAAAGGAAGCGGACCAACGTCACAACATCAAGCGATTCCGACCAAGCGCTTGACGTTTCCCGCCATGATGAGTCTCAAGTCCTCGATCTTGAGCTTCAAGTGGCGCTGCGCGTGTTTGACGATTTTCTCAATCTCCCACTCCATCGGGTTGAATGGATGGTCGGAGCCGTAGAGCACGCGCTCCGGGCCGGCCCACGAGATTGACTCGCAGAAAAACGGCAGCCAGCCTACGCCCGAGCTGTCCATATGGACGTTGTCGTGCTTCTTCGCGATCTCGACGACCTGGCGCACGCCTTCGACCAAGCCGGAATGGCCGAAGATCATTTTCAGCTTCGGGAAATCGCGCGCGATCTCCCCCAGGCGCGCGGGGCTCGCGTTCTCGCCGAGGCCGCAGTGAATGAGAACGGTTAAATTGTGGTGCTGCGCCGCTTCCATCAGCGGATAAACCTTCTCCCTGTCGTTCGCCGGGCAGTTCTCGATCAGCGGATGGATCTTGATACCTTTGAGCCCTAGCTTCACGCCTTCTTCCAACACCTGCAGCGTGTCTTTCACGCCCTGTCCCGGGCTCAGGCGCATGAAGCCGTGAATGCGGCCAGGATGTTTTTTCATTGCGTCGGCGATGTACTGATTGGTCTCGCGGTAGTCCGACGGCTCGCCGATGCCGATCGCGAACGTGACGACGCCGTCGACGCCGGCGTTGTCCATCGAGCCCAGCATGTCCTCCGCCATCCATTTCATGATCGGCGGAATCTGGTGGATGGCGAGCTTCCTCCGCGCGCCCATGTGCGAGTGCGCGTCGATGACCTCAATCTTTTCGCCTTCGACGGTGATCATCCTGCCTCCCGGAGTTTTTCCGAGCGTATCCAAACGAACATTGCAGGTCAACACGAGGTCAAGTATATAGTCCACCATGACGCTCATATTGAACAACGACGAGATCCAGCAGGCGCTCACGATCAAAGCCAGCCTCGACGCGTTGGAGGAAACCTACCGCGAGCTGGCGCAGAGCCGGGCCGTCAACTGCCCGATCAGCCAGACCTATCTGCCGCACTCGCTGCCGCATACGAGCTACAGTTTCAAATCGGTAAACGGCGGCGTCAAGACGCTGGGCGTGCTCGCGCTGCGCATCACGTCCGACATCCTCGGCGAGCGGAGCGTCGGTGAATCCGTGCGCCTGGAAAAGCTGCCGCTCGCGGGCGGCAATCGCTATGTCGGCCTCGTGCAGCTCTTCAGCGTCGAGACCGGCGAGTTGCTCGCGATCATGCCCGACGGCTTCATCCAGCAGACGCGCGTCGGTGTCACGAGCGCGCTCGGCGCGAAGGCCATGGCGCGCGAGGACTCCGAGACGCTCGCGCTCATCGGCTCGGGAGGGCAGGCGCGCTCACACTTTCGCTTTCTCACGGCCGTGCGGCCGATCAAGCGCGTGAAAATCTACAGTCCCAATGCCGAGAACCGGCGAAAGTTCGCCGCCGAGATGGAACGGGAAAACGAAATCCCAACGGAGCCCGTCGAGAGCGCGGAGACGGCCGTCGCCGACGCGGACATCGTTTGCAGCGCGACCAACTCCTCGCGCCCGGTCGTGCGCGCGGCGTGGCTTCAGCCCGGCATGCACTACAATTCCATCCGCGAGTTCGAGATGGACGAGGCCTCGCTGGAAAAATGCGACATCGTCGCGATCCATTCCAAATTCGGCGGCTATCTTCACTGCCAGCCGCCGGGGACCGAGAAAGATCTGCCCGGCGTCCGCCGCGAGCGGGAGCGCGACTGGAGCCGGTATCCGGAAATTCAGGATCTCATCGTCGGCAAGGTCAAGGGCCGGACAAGCCCGCAGCAGATCACATTCTTCTTGAACAACGTCGGCGCCGGCGTGCAGTTCGCGGGCATGGGCTTCGCGGCGTACAAGGCGTGCAAGGAAAAAGGACTCGGAAAAGAAATTCCCAGCGACTGGTTCATGCAAAGCATCAAGCCGTAAAGGTCCCCGTCCCCAAAAGGAGGCAGGCCATGAGACGCTCGCTCGTCGTTTTTCTCCTAATCGGGTTTTTCATCCTCTCCGCTGCTACGGCCGTCTCGGCGGCGGAGCAGCCGCCCGAGCAGCCGCGTGTGCTCTCCAACTCTTCCATCTCGCTTCAGGAAGCTCGGGCGATCATCGACGGCGCGATCGCCTTCGCCCGCGGGCAGAACATGCGCATGGCGGTGGTCGTTCTCGACGACGGCGGAAACGTCGTCTCGACCGATCGCATGGACGGAACCTCGTTCAACTCGGTCAATCAAGCGATAGGCAAGGCTTTCACATCGGTGATCTACCGGCGGCCCAGCGCGGAAATAGCTGAGCTTTTGAAAACCCAACCCGAGCGCTTCTACGGCATCATGAACTTGTGGCCCGGCAAGATTTATATCGTCTCCGGCGGATTGCCGCTCGCCGTCGATGGCAAGCTCATCGGCGCGGTCGGCATCTCCGGGCTCCCGCCCGGCGTGGACGAGAAGGCCTCGAAAGCGGGACTCGCGGCGTGGGAAAAACTCAAACAATCCAGAAAATAATTTTCACGGCGTTGCAGCAAGGCGCACGCGCCTTTTTTCCGGTTACTGCCGGTGAGATCGCTTAAGCCGTGGCGCTTCCGAAATCCGTGTCCCATAGTCGCCGCAGCCGCGCCATGGCGTCCTCCGACAATCCGCCCGCGCCGGAACATGCCGCGGCGTCGTCGATGTGCCCCGTGTTCGAGAAACCCACAAGCACGGTCGAGACGCCTTTCTTCATCAGCGCGAAGCGGATCGCCGCGTGCGTGAGCCGTTTGACGTCTTTTCCGATTAAAAATTTGACTTTTTCCGCGCGCTCGAGATCGAGCGCATAGTCGGAGCCCGGCGACAGCGGCTCGGGGCTGCTGCCACCTCCCGCCTCGGGATGCGACGTGAGTGCACCGGCGGCGAGAACGCGAATTACCGCGACACCCATGCCTTTTTGGGCAGCGCGATCGATCAGTAGTCCGTAGTCGAGCGCGCCGAAGCCGCTCGGCACCGCCTGCCCGGCGCTCGGATTCAAGAGGTTGTAGTAAGCCTGAACAGAATGGAACTCACCGCTGTCGATGACTTCGTGGAGCGCCGCCGGATCGCCGAGGCCGCTGAAGCCGAAGAATCCTACCTTGCCTTGCGCGCGCATCTCCTTGAAGCCGTCCAGCACGCCGCCCGTTTCGAGCACGTCTTCGGGCGTGAGGCTGAACCGCTTGCCCGGCGGGCGCGTCGCAGTCACGCGGTTATGAAGTTGAATCAAGTCGACCGATTTTTTTTGCAAACGCGCGAGCGCGGACTCGACCGCGTGGATCGTCGCCGCTTTGAGATCGGCCGCCGGTTCGAGCCGGATTTTGGTCGAGACGACGGGCTCCGCGCCGAGCGCGTCGAGAATTCGGCCCAGATTCTCTTCGGATTTTCCGAGACCGTAAGCGAATGCCGTGTCGAAGTAGTTAATGCCCAGATCCAGTGCGCGCTTGATCGCGCGCAGCTGTTCTTCGTAGGTCGCGCGCACCATCAAGACCGCGTTGTTGCCGCAGCCGAAGCCGATCTCGGAGACTTTGAGGCCGGTATTTCCCAAACTGCGGTAAAGCATGGCGCCTTCTTTTACCGCAAACAGGAAATTTTGGAAACCGGCAACCGCTCTTGCGCGTTTGATCTTAGGTAGTTCGCATGGGTCTTTTGCAAACTTCGGCAGATCGGGGTGCATCTAGTCGAAAGCTCAATGCTTTCTTAGCCGCGTGACAACGCCCCTTAGTTTTTCGTCGGTTGATCTACGCTGCCCACCAACTGTCTGAAATACGCGGGCACCTCGGCCTCAAAAGCGACCTGCTTTCCGCTGAAGGGATGTTTGAAAGAAATCGACCGGGCATGAAGCGCCAGGCGCGGGTGGTCGCGGTCTTCCCTGCCGTATTTCTGATCGCCTACAACCGCGTGTCCAATGCCCGCGAGATGGACGCGTATCTGGTGTTTTCTACCCGTCAGCAGCCAGATATCGAGTAGTGTAAACCCCTTCGCCTCCTTCACGACTTTGTAAGCAGTGTGCGACAGTTTTCCGATTTTCGGGTCGGAAGTCGAGTAGACGAAATGCGCTTTATTCTCCGCCAGGTGGGTCGTGATCGTTCCTGATTCGCGATCGCAGTGACCGTGAACCACCGCGAGATATTTCTTCTCGGTTGTTTTCCATTGATCCTGCAAGGAGAGTTTTGCGTCGGCGTTCTTGGCGAAGACGACTACCCCGGAGGTTTCCCGATCGAGCCGGTGTACGATGAAAATCCGGTTCCGCGACTTGCTGTAGCCCTTACGGACATAATCGGTAAGGATGAAGTAAGCCGTTCTGGACTTCTCCCGATCGGTCGCGATGGTGAGGAGACCCGCTGGTTTGTCCACGACGAGGATGTCGCGATCCTCGTAAAGGATCGCGATCCCTCGCGCCAAGCGCTTTGCTCCCGGCCGGGAATGTTTGCGCATGGATGAGAACTTACATGAAGTACGCTTGGAAGCTAAGCTACAGCGTCAGCGCACCCGCGCGCCGTGTTCGAGCAAAAGTCCTTTCAACAATGAGCGATGGCAGCGCGATTCGTCAGCGCAGTAGCAACCGATGGATAAGTCGGATTCCCTTGAAAGCGCCGCCAGCAGCGCCAGCAGGCGCGCAGCCGGCGGCTTTTTCATCTCCGCGCGATAGCGGCGCGAATAGCTCGCCCAGCGCTGCGGCGTGAACGGCTGCGATAAGGCATATTTCACGAGCGGCGCGCTCGGCGCCAACTCCGGCAGCCATACGTCGAAGTAATCGCGCTTCGCGTAATCCTGTTTTTTCACGCCGCGCGGCGGCCGCCGCACGGTACCGATACGGAGGCCTTCATCAAAATGACGCGGAGTGCCGAGGCGGACGACGCGGAGGGACATGGCGTGTGGTTTAATTTGGATCTTGAAGCTCGATGCTTCTAGTCTCTTCAAAGAAGCCGCGCAGTATTGAATCAGCGGGCCCAACCGCAGAAAACCAGGCCGTCATCTGAAGCGATTGTGACAGCCGGGTTCTCTCTTCTGCAGCAGGAAACCGTCCGGAAAAATTTATTTCTATCTTTCCTTCCTGCGCCTTGAATTCTGGCGGCAGAGGAACGGTAAATCTTTCAATGTTGATGCTACCCCCGATCACTAAATAATCGCGCGGCCCGCCCTTGACGACGCCCTGCAACGTCATCAGGCCCTGGACGTCGGCAATGTCGACGGACAACTTTCCTTTCTCGTATAGTGATTTCACTAATAAATCACGGTTTACCTGCCAACTATCGCCCACCCGCTTCTTGTCCTCTGTGCCAAATGCTTCATCGTCGGTTGGCCCCGATGATATCGCTCCTGACAAAACAGCTCGGAGAGCTTTCTCTGCCAGCGCATCGGCGGGCATATCGTTGATCGTGTAAACGCGCCTCTCACCGTTATCGGAAACAATTGCCGTTGTTCCTGAGCCGAATAAAGCCTTCGTTTCTCCGCCTGAGGTAAACATCAACTTCTCGATGACGAGAGCGCTTTTACCGACATTTCCATTTCGCGCCACTTCCAACGCCGTCAACGTGCCGTTCAACTCGACATTATAATCGTCAATTCGAGTTTTGACGGGGACTTCACCGATGAAGATGGCGACCCTTTCGGCATGTCGCGAATTCGCGATGAGTCGGAATCTGTCGCCGACTTTCGTCGGACGAGATAAACGGATCGTATATGCTTGCTCCTCCGCTTGCGCAGACGGAGAAAAGAGGAAAATCGCTAGCGCAATCGCACGTAAAAGGATTCTCATATTAAACGTATGCCGCGATTGTATGACGCTGGAGCCATGTTAGCAATGAAACTCGCCCCGTTGACAAAATCCCCCTTCTAGGCTAGTTAATTTTTATCGGTTTGCGCGACTGGCGTACGTGGAATTGACCACGAGGGAGTGCAAAACCATAAGTAGGCCGAACGCCTGGGTCTCTTATCTCTAAGAGTCCAGGCTTTTTTATTGCCTGGTCGGGTTGCAGCGGCGCTGGCTGGCAGCTAAGGGCATAAAAATGATCAAACAATACCTCCTCGCCCCGGGTCCCACTCCTATTCCCAACGAGGTCACATTAGCGATGGCGGAGACGATGATCCACCACCGCACGCCGCAGTTCAATAAAATCTTCCTCGAGGCGCGCGACGGCCTCCAGCAGCTCTTCGGCACGAAAAACGACGTTATCGTGCTCGCCTCTTCCGGCACAGGAGCGATGGAAGCCGCCGTCACAAACCTATTCTCGGCCGGCGAAAAAGTCCTGGTCGTCAACGGCGGTAAATTCGGCGAGCGGTGGCTGGAGATCAGCAAGAGCTTCGGCCTCGATCCGATCGACCTCAAGGTCGAATGGGGCAAGCCCGTCGCGGTCGAGGCGATCGAGCAGAAATTAAAAGAGCACCGCGACGTTCAAGCGGTCATGGTGCAGGCGAGCGAGACTTCGACGACGACGTGGCACCCGATCGAGAAAATCGCGCGCGTGACCAAAAACGGCCCTCTTCTCATCGTCGACGGCGTGACCGCCGTCGGCGTCAAAAAGGTTCCGATGGACGAATGGGGCGTCGACGCTTTCGTCACGGGCTCGCAAAAAGCCATGATGCTGCCGCCTGGACTCGGCTTCATCGCCCTCAGCGACCGCGCCTGGGCGCGCACGGCCAAGGCGAAGCTGCCGCGGTTTTATTTCAACTTGAATCTCGAGCGGAAAAATCAGCAGAAAGGCAGCGGCGCGTTCACGCCGGCGGTCTCGCTCATATTCGGCCTACGCGCTTCGCTGCAGCTGATGCGCAAAGAAGGCCTGGACAACGTTTATGCGCGGCACGAGCGCATGGCGCGCGCGACCCGCGCGGCGGCGACGGCGCTGGGATTGAAACTTTTGGCGCCGGAGAGCCCGAGCCCGGCGGCGACCGGGATCTGGACGCCGGAGGGCATGAACGCGGACGACCTGCTCGATTTCTTCCGCGAAAAGATGCTGATCACCTTCGCTGAGGGACAGGACCAGCTCCGCGGCAAGGCGATCCGCATCGCGCACGTCGGGTACATGGGCGCCTTCGACGTCGTGACCGCGATCGCAGCGCTCGAGATGGGACTGAGAAAATTCGGCGCCGAGGTGAAATTCGGCCAAGGGGTCGCGGCGGCGCAGGAAGTGTTGATGGAGACGCTCCGATAAACCGACAGAGATTCGAGACAGAGACCGCCCCTCCGTCTGTCTCTATCTCTGTCTCCGTCTGAAATTAAGATGGAACAAACCAAAATCCTCGTCACCGACCCGCTCGCGCCTCAGGGAATGGAGATCTTCGAGCGCACGCCCGGCTTCGTCGTCGATCTCCGCGTGGGCATCAAACCGCCCGAGATCAAAAAGATCATCAAAGATTACCACGGCTGGGTGCTCCGCAGCGGCACGAAGGTGACCGCGGATATTCTCGAAACCGCCGATAATTTGAAAGTGATCGGCCGCGCCGGCATCGGCGTGGAGAACATCGATGTCGCGGCGGCCAGCAAGCGCGGCATCGTCGTCATGAACACGCCGGGCGGCAACAACGTAACGACCGGCGAGCATACGATCTCGCTCATGCTCTCGCTCGCGCGCCACATCCCGCAGGCGGTCGCATCGCTCAAATCCGGCAAATGGTCGCGCGAGAAATTCACCGGCGTCGAGCTCTGCAACAAGACGCTCGGCATCATCGGTCTCGGCAATGTGGGCCGGATCGTCGCCGAGCGCGCGATCGGACTCAGGATGAAGGTTCTGGGCTACGATCCGTTCGTCCAGCCGGAGGCGGCGGCGCGCATGGGCGTCGAGATGGCGACGCTGGACGAGATTTACGCGCGCGCGGATTTCATCACCGTCCATGTGCCGCTAACCGCCGAGACGCGCGGCCTCATCAACAAGAAAACGTTTGCGAAGATGAAAAAAGGCGTGCGCATCATCAACTGCGCGCGCGGCGGCATCGTCGACGAGGCCGACCTCGCCGAGGCGATCCGCGAGGGCAAAGTCGCGGGCGCGGCCCTCGACGTTTACGTCGACGAGCCGCCCGGCCCCGAACACCCGCTGGTCAAACTGGATCAAGTCATCACGACACCGCACCTCGGCGCGTCGACCGACGAGGCGCAGCTCAACGTCGCGATCGCCGTTGCCGAGCAGATGGTCGATTTTCTCACGCGCGGCGTCATCCGCTACGCCGTCAACATGCCGTCGGTGAGCCCGGAGCTTTTGACCACGCTCCGGCCATATCTCACGCTTGCGGAAAAGCTCGGGAGCCTGCAAGTGCAGATGCTCTCGATGCAGCTCCCCAAGGAAGTCCAGATCGAATACTCCGGAGACGTGACGCAGTACGACGTCGCGCCGCTCACGCTCGCCGTTCTGAAAGGCATTTTGACCCCGGTCATGGAATCGAGCGTCAACTACGTCAACGCGCCGCTCGTCGCGCGCGACCGCGGCATCAAAGTCGTCGAATCGAAGAGCAGCCGCGCGGGCGATTTCGCGAGCTCAATCAGCGTGCGGGTCAAGACGAAAGACCGGTCGTTAGAAGTCGCGGGCGCGGTCTTCGGGGCCAAGAATCCGCGCATCGTGAAAATCGACGGATTTTATCTGGAAGCCGTTCCGGAAGGATACATTCTGATTCTCCATAACCGCGATGTGCCCGGTGTCGTCGGGGCCGTCGGCACGCTGCTCGGCGAGAAAGGCATCAACATCGCCGGCATGGAGCTCGGCCGCGAAAAGGTCGGCGGCATGGCGATCTCCTGCATCCATATTGACGACGCCGCGCCGAAGGAAACGATGGACGCGCTCCGCGCGCTGCCGCAAGTCGTCGCCGCAGAGCTGGTGAAACTATAGTCCGAGCATGAGGTAGCTGCATTGGCCAACGTCGCTGTTATCGGAGCGCAGTGGGGAGACGAGGGAAAAGGCAAGATCGTCGACCTTTTCACCCGCGACGCCGATGTCGTCGTCCGCTTCCAGGGCGGGAACAACGCCGGCCACACGCTCGTGGTGGACGGCGTCAAGACCGTTCTTCATCTCGTCCCGTCCGGCGCGCTGCACAAAGACAAGCTTTGCGTCATCGGCAACGGCGTCGTGGTCGATCCGGAAATTCTCCTCGAGGAAATCCGCGCGCTCAGAGCCAAGGGCCACTTGCTCGATGACGCGCTTCTGAAGCTCAGCGAGGAAGCCCACCTCATCATGCCCTACCACAAGGCGATCGACCTCGCGCGCGAGCGTCTTCGCGGCAAGGGGAAGATCGGCACGACCGGCCGCGGCATCGGGCCCGCCTATGAAGACAAGGTCGCGCGCGTCGGCATTCGATTCGTCGATCTCCTGGATGGCACGACGTTCCGCGACAAGCTAAAGCGCAATATCGAAGAAAAAAATATCTACTTGAAAGCGATTCTTAAAGAAAAGACACTCGACTACGCCGCAATCTACGAGGATTATTGCGGTTACCGCGAAGAGCTGCAGAAATACATTGCCAATACGGGGGTCCTGCTCGATCGCTTGATGAAAGCCGGGAAAAAAGTCCTCTTCGAGGGCGCGCAGGGCACGCTCCTCGACGTCGATCACGGGACTTATCCGTACGTCACCTCATCGAACACGGTGATCGGCGGCGTCTGCACCGGCGCCGGCATCGGCCCGCGAAATATTCAGGAGGTCATCGGCCTCTCGAAGGCCTACACGACACGCGTCGGCAGCGGCCCGTTTCCCACTGAGCTCAAAGACTCGATCGGCGAGCGACTGATGCAGGACGGGGGAGAATACGGCGCCACCACCGGAAGGCCGAGGCGATGCGGCTGGTTCGATGCCGTGGGCGTTAGGCACGCGGTGCGAATCAACGGCTTGACCGGCATCGCCCTTACGAAGCTCGACGTTCTCACCGGCTTTAAAAAGATAAAGATCTGCACCGCCTACAAGAGCGGCGGCGAGACATACCACGATTTTCCCGCAAGCCTGCGAGCGCTCAAAAACGCCGAGCCGGTCTGGGAGGAAATGGAAGGATGGGACGAGCCGCTCACGTCCGCCCGCAAGCTCTCGGAGCTACCAACCAACGCCCGGCGCTACGTTGACCGGCTGGAAAAAATCGTCGGCGCGGAAATCATCCTCGTCTCTGTGGGCCCCGGCCGCGAAGAGACGATCGTGCTCAGAAACCCATTCAATTAATTAAATTGGCGGGTGCGCTCCATCGTTGTGCCCGCGCGATGAGCAAATCGGGGGCGTGATGCATCATGCCCCCCGCAGTTTGCCCTATCTCAGCTTAAAGATGCTGTTGTATTGGCTCACCGTCTCGTCGAAGTTCTTGTAACCCTCCGGGCTCTCGATCACGCGCTTGAAGCCGCGGAACAGCCGCGGCGGATCCGGCTCGACGTCGTTGCGCACGGGAATACGCTGGAAGCTGCGCAGCATTTCGCCGCCTTCTTTCGAGATGAGGAAGTCCATGAAGAGCCGGCCGGCGTTCGGATGCGGCGCCTTGGCGGCAAGCATCGCCGGGTTCACCTGAATGACGACGGGCTCGAGAGGAACCCAGTCGATCGGCGCTTTGCGCTGCGTCATGCGCTCGATGGTCTGATTGTAGGCGAGAATCAAGGGATACTCGCCGGCGACCGCGAGCTGCACGCGCTCGGTGTTGCCGCGCTTGGGCACCGGGTCCATCGCCGCCAGCCGCTTGAAATAGTCTACCGCCTTCTCTTTCCCCCAAGCGCCGATCAATCCCTGCATCATGCCGAACGCTTCGGTATCGACCGAGATCTGGCCGCCCTTCCACTTGGGGTTGAGCAGCGCGTCGTAGGTTTTTGGAACGTCGTCTTTCTTGACGAGTTTGGTGTTGAAGCCGAGGACATAGCCGTTGACGTACCAAGCCGTCCAATAGCCTCTTTTGTCCATCAGGTCCGGGTAAACGCCGCTACGCTCGGGCGAAACGTAAGTCGCGAGCAGTTTTTTGTCGATCAGAGGGAGTACCATCTCGCCGCGGCCGACGACGACGTCCCAAGCGTTCAGGCCGCCCCGGCTCTCGGTGAGGATCTTGTTCAGCAGCGGCCCCCCGCCCGTGCGAAAAAGCGTCACTTTGACAAACGGATATTTCTTTTCGAACGCTTGAACCACCTGCTGGCTTTGATCCAATGTCGTCGTCGTGTACCAAACCGCCTGACCCTCTTTCTTCGCGCCTTCGATAAGCTTGGCCGTGGAATCGGCCGGCTGGGCGGCCTGAGAAAACTGTGCCAGCCCAAAAAGAGCGGCCACGAAAGCCAGGCTGGTGATCGTTTGCTTACAACGCTTCATCTTTTTCTCTCCTCTTCAAGTATCGTCTGCGATATTCACGAATATTGAGGTCTGGGGGAGCCCGCGGTGAAGTGTTCTATATGGAAACAGACAAGCGAAGTCAACTCTTGCGTCTATGCGCATCACAGCTTGAATGTGCGGACGGCTGACACTATCATATGATAGGCAAAGGGGGTGGTGCGCATGGAAACGGATAAGCTGGTCTCGGACTTGAGGGCGCTCATCGGCGACGCGGAAGCACTGCTCAAGGCGACCGCGAACCAGGCCGGAGAGCAGGTGGCCGCGCTGAGAAAGCGAATCGAGGAAAGCCTCAAAGAAGGGAAGGAAACGCTCGCCGACGCGGAAGAAATCTTCCTCGACACGACCAAGGACGCGGCCGAGGCGACGTCGGCTTACATTCAGAAAAATCCCTGGAGCGCCGTCGGCATCGCAGCCGGCGTCGGGCTGATTCTCGGACTTTTGATCCGCCGCGACTAAACTTCAGTCCATGCCCGGCGAAATCAGCGATCCCGGCCCGGCTGGCGAGCCGGGCTTTTTCGAGTCGCTGCGAAATCTACTCTCGGATTTCGCGGCGCTGTTGCAGACGCGGCTCGAGTTAGCGACGACCGAATTCGAAGAGGAGGCGGAGCGGCTCAAGCAGACGCTTGTCTTGGGCGCCATTTCGCTCTTTTTTCTCGCCGTCGGCGTAATCTTCCTCACACTGTTTATCGTGGTCCTGTTTTGGGATACGCACCGGCTGGCGGCGTTGGGCGCCGTGACGGCCTTCTATATTCTGATCGGCGTCGTCGTCGGCCTTGCGGCAAAAAGCAAAATTGCGGCGATGCCCAAATTTCTCTCCGCTACGATGGCCGAATTCGATAAAGATCGCGAGAGGATGTCGCAGCCATGAGCAAACTCGAT
>Ga0075436_100001591_pt1 | contig 15519 bp, 18 predicted proteins | sample RhiMethybrSRZTD5_FD_75303 | JGI IMG/M metagenome (GOLD analysis project Ga0075436, IMG submission 75303) | Populus rhizosphere microbial communities from Tennessee, USA - Rhizosphere MetaG P. TD hybrid SRZTD5 | ecosystem: Host-associated > Plants > Roots > Rhizosphere > Soil | place: USA...
TCGCCCGCCTGGCCGCCGCCGCGCGGGTAGAAGATCGTGCGATCGAGCACAATGCCGCCTGCGTCGACCGACTGCACCGTCGCCTCGGCCTCGGTGCGGTACGGCTCGTCGCGAAACATTTCGTGGGTCATCGAAAAAATCGTACCATAGCCCAAGCCATTGAAAACGGAGGGGATTCAATGCGTTCCGTCCTTCTGCGCGCCGGCGTGATCCTGGCAGCCGTCGTGTATTGCGCCGCGCTCGACGCGGCGACGCTGCGCTTCTCGAGCCAGGGCGACATCACGACGATCGACCCGCACGCGAACAACGAAGGCTTCACCACGTCCTACCTCGACAACATCTACGAGGCGCTGGTCTTCCGCGGCAAGCGGATGGAAGTGGAGCCCGGCCTCGCGGTGTCGTGGAATCGCACGAGTCCCACGACGATGCGCTTCAAGCTGCGTCCGAACGTGAAGTTCCACGACGGGACGCCCTTCACCGCCGACGACGTCGTGTTCTCGGTCCAGCGTGCGCTCGCCGACACCTCCAACTACAAGCCGTACCTCACGGGCGTCAAGGAAGCGCGCAAGGTCGACGATCTCACCGTCGACGTCATCACCGACGGCCCGGCGCCGGTGCTGGTGCCGCAGCTCACGCGCATCCACATCATGAGCAAGGCGTGGTGCACGAAGCACAACGTGACGAAGCCGCAGGACTACAAGAACAAGGAAGAGACCTATGCGGTGCGCAACGCCAACGGCACCGGGCCCTACATCCTCAAGAGCCGGCAGGAGGACGTGCGCACGGTCGCGGTGAAGAATTCGAACTGGTGGGGCAAGCTCGACGGCAACGTGGACGAGATGGTCTATGTGCCGATCAAGTCGGACGCCACGCGGCTCGCCGCGCTCATCTCGGGCGAGATCGACTTCGTGCTCGATCCGCCGCCGCAGGACATCCCGCGCCTGAAGCAGGATCCCAAGCTGAAGGTGGTCGAGGGCCTGGAGAACCGCACGATCTTCTTCGGCATGGACCAGGCGCGCAACGAGCTGCTCTATTCCAACGTCAAGGGCAAGAACCCGTTCAAGGACAAGCGCGTGCGCGAGGCGATGCAGCTCGCGCTCGACTTGAAGGCGATCCAGAAGCAGGTGTTGCGCGGCCTCGGCATTCCCACCGCGGTGATGTTCGCGCCGCAGGTCGACGGCTATCCGAAGGATCTCGACCATCCGAAGCCGCCGGATCGCGCGCGGGCGAAGAAGCTCATCGCCGAGGCGGGCTATCCGAACGGGTTCGAGGTGACGCTCGACTGTCCCAACAACCGCTACGTCGCCGACGAGAAGATCTGCGTGGCGGCCGCGGCGATGTGGGCGCAGATCGGCGTCACCGTGAAAGTGAACGCGATGCCGCGCGCGATCTGGGGCCCGAAGACGCAGAACCGCGACACCAGCATGTACATGCTCGGCTGGGGCGTGCCCACCTTCGACAGCCAGTACGTGCTGCAGAGCCTGATGCGCACCTACATCCCGAACACCGCCGACGGCGACTACAACCTCGGCGGCTACTCGAACCCGCAGGCCGACGCGCTCATCGACAAGCAGAAGACCGAGGTCGATCCGAAGAAGCGGGCCGAGATCGCCTACGAGGTGTCGAAGATCCACATGCAGGACTTCGGCCACATCCCGCTGCACTTCCAGATGATCCCGTGGGCGATGCGCTCGAACGTGAGCGTCGTGCACCGCGCGGACAATTTCCTCACGGTGAAGTGGGTCAAGGTTAATTGATCGCCTTCGTCCTCCGCCGGATCCTCCAGGGCATGATCGTCATGCTCGTGGTGGGATTCATCGCCTTTTCGCTCTTCAACTTCGTGGGCGATCCGGTGTCGCTGATGCTGCCGCCGGAGGCGACCCAGGCCGATCGCGACGCGATGCGGCAGCTCCTCGGCCTCGACCGGCCGTTCTACGTGCAGTTCGTGACCTTCCTCGAGAACGCGCTGCACGGCAACTTCGGCATCTCGCTCAGGCTCGGGCGCCCGGTCTCGGCGCTCATCGCCGAGCGGCTGCCCGCCACTCTCGAGCTCGCGCTCACCGCCACGATCTTCGCGCTCGCGGTCGGCATCCCGGTCGGCGTCTACACGGCGCTGCGGCGCGATTCGTGGGTCTCGCGGGCGATGCTCACGACGTCCCTCATCGGCGTGTCGCTGCCCAATTTCCTCATCGGCATCTTCCTCATCCTCATCTTCGCGGTATGGCTGGGGCTCCTGCCCTCGTTCGGCCGCGGCGACACGACGCAGCTCGGCTTCTGGTCCACGGGCCTGCTCACGAAATCCGGGTTGAAGGCCCTCCTGCTGCCCGCCATCACGCTCGGCTTCTATCCGGTGACCCTCGTCATGCGCCTCGTGCGCGCCGAGATGCTGGAGGTGCTGCGCACCGACTACATCAAGTTCGCGCGCGCCCGCGGGCTCTCGAGCCGCGCGGTCAATTTCGGCCACGCGCTCAAGAACACGCTCATTCCCGTGATCACGGTGATCGGGCTGCAGGTCGGCGCGATCATCGCCTTCGCGATCATCACCGAGACCGTCTTCCAGTGGCCGGGCATGGGGCTGCTCTTCATCCAGGCGGTGCAGTTCGCCGACATCCCGGTGATGGCGGCCTATCTCTGCCTCATCGGGTTCATCTTCGTCATCATCAACCTCGTCGTCGATCTCCTCTACTACCTGGTCGACCCAAGGCTGCGCGTCGAGCGCATGGCCGCTGCGGGAGCGCTGAGATGATGATTGGCTCCCCGACGACTCGGGGACGACCGAGCATGACGCTCGGTCGGCTTGCACGCGTCACCGACAGCGATCTCTTCTACAGCTTCCGGCGCTCGCCGCTCGTGGTGCTCGCCGCCGTGGTCACCGCCGCGATCATCCTGTCGGCGCTGCTCGCGCCGTGGATCGCGCCCCACAATCCGTTCGACCTCGCGACCCTCAACCTGCTCGACGCGTTCACCCCGCCCGCTTTCGAGGACAAGGGAACTGCGACCTACCTCCTCGGAACCGACGACCAGGGGCGCGACGTGCTCTCGGCCATCATTTTCGGCTCGCGGATGTCGCTGCTCGTGGGGCTCATCGCCACGCTGCTTGCGATGGTGGCGGGCGTCTCGCTGGGGCTCATCAGCGGCTATGCCGGCGGCAAGATCGACGCGTTCATCATGCGCGTGGCCGACGTCCAGCTCTCGTTCCCGTCGATCCTCATCGCGCTCCTCATCGACGGCCTGGCACGGGCGTCCCTGCCCAAGGAATTGCACGACCAGCTCGCGGTCTATGTGTTGATCGTCGCGATCGCCGCGTCGGGCTGGGTCCGCTATGCGCGCACCGTCCGGGGATCGACGCTGGTGGAGCGCCAGAAGGAGTACGTGCAGGCCGCGCGGGTGATCGGAAGGCATCCGCTCGCGATCATGTTCACCCATGTGCTGCCCAACGCGCTCGGACCCGTGCTGGTGCTCGTGACGCTGCACATCGGAGAAGCCATCATCACCGAAGCGACCCTTTCGTTCCTAGGGGTCGGCGTCCCGCCGACGCAGCCGTCGCTGGGCACCCTCATCCGCATCGGCAACGATTTCCTGTTCTCGGGCGAATGGTGGATCACGGTGTTCCCCGGCGCGGCGCTCGTCATCCTGGTGCTCGCCATCAACGTTCTGGGCGATTGGCTGCGCGACGCGCTGAATCCCAAGCTGCGCTAGCCGAGACCCCGAAAGGAGACCTATGAAACCGCTCATCGCCGCACTTTTCGCCACCGCCGCGCCACTTTTCGCACTTTCGCCGGACGCTCTCGCCGACTCCTACGACTACAGCAAGCCGTGGTCCGTGATCGAGGGCGAGCGCTCGCCCATGGCCGACCCGCACATGCGCTCCGTGATCGTGAACCGCGTCGACGACGAGAACGCCTCGCACGGGAGCTACGCCGCCTATGGCTACGCGGTCGTGGCGCCCGGCACGCACAAGGTCACGATCGACCTGCCGCGCCGCAAGGGCTTCCACATGGCGACGCAGAACACGTTCGACCTCGAGACCAAGCCCTGCACGCGCTACATCGTGGCCGCCGAGCTCAAGACCGTGACCACCCAGGAGTGGACCCCGATCGTGCGCCGCGAGGAGCGCATCGGCGAATGCGAGGCGAAGTTCAAGATGGCCTCCGGAGCGAAATGACGGAAGTGCAAAAACCGGGGACAGACCCCAAACCGGGTGAACCGGGGTCTGTCCCCGCGAGCAGCGATCGCGAACCGCTGCTCGCAGTGCGTCATCTCCGCGTCGAGTTCAACACTCGCCGCGGCACGCTCACCGCCATCGACGACGTGAGCTTCACGATCGCGCCCGGCGAGGTGCTGGGCGTGGTCGGGGAGTCGGGCGCCGGCAAGTCGATCACCGGCACCGCCGTCATTGGGCTCCTCGAGCCGCCGGGGCGCATCGCCGGCGGCGAGATCCTGCTCGAAGGAAGGCGCATCGACAACCTGCCGTTCGAGCAGATGCGCAAGATCCGCGGCCGCCACATCGGCGCGATCTTCCAGGATCCGCTCACGTCGCTGAACCCGCTCTACACGATCGGCCGCCAGATCGTGGAGACGATCCGCACGCACCTGCCGATGACCGAGACGCAGGCGCGCGCGCGCGCGATCGAGCTCCTGCAGGAGGTCGGCATCCCGGCGCCGGAGCGGCGCATCGACAACTTCCCGCACCAGTTCTCCGGCGGCATGCGCCAGCGCGTCGTGATCGCGCTCGCGCTTTGCGCCAATCCGCGTCTCATCATCGCCGACGAGCCCACGACCGCGCTCGATGTCTCCGTGCAGGCGCAGATCATCACGCTGCTCAAGCGCCTGTGCCGCGAGCACGGCACCGCGGTCATGCTGATCACGCACGACATGGGCGTGATCGCCGAGACATCCGACCGGGTGGCCGTGATGTACGCGGGACGGATCGCCGAGATCGGACCGGTGCAGGAGGTCATCCACAATCCGCAGCATCCGTACACCATGGGATTGATGGGCTCGATCCCGAGCATTGGCGCCTCGGCCGAGCACCTGCCGCAGATCGAAGGCTCGATGCCGCGGCTCAACGCGATTCCCAGGGGCTGCGCCTTCAATCCGCGCTGCCCGCGCGTCTTCGACCGCTGCCGCGTCGAGCGGCCCTCGCTGATGCCCGCCGACAAATCGCTCGCGGCCTGCTGGCTGCATGCACCCGAGATGGCGGCGCCGGGAGCGAAGAGCGATTGGGCGGAGGGCGCGGTGCATGGTTGAGGCGGCGGTCCGACCCCCTCCCCGACCCTCCCCCAAGGGGGAGGGAGACCATATTAAGAACGGGGAGCAAGTACCGCTGATCGAAGTTCGCGAGCTCGTCAAGGACTTCGACGTTTCGCGCCCGTGGCTCAACCGCGTCATCGAAGGCGCGCCGCGGCAGCTCCTGCGCGCGGTCGACGGCGTGAGCTTCGCGATCCAGCGCGGCGAGACGCTCTCGCTCGTGGGCGAATCGGGCTGCGGCAAGTCGACCGTCGCGCGCCTCATCTGCGGCCTCTACGAGCCGACGGGCGGCTCGGTCGTCTTCGACGGCGTCGATCTCGGCAAGGTCACGAGCCGCTCGGAGATGCTGCAGTTGCGGCGGCGCTTCCAGATGATCTTCCAGGACCCCTACGCGAGCCTGAATCCGCGCTGGCGCGTGCGCGACATCATCGCGGAACCGATGCGCTCGCTCGGGCTCGTGAAGGCCGCGGGGCTGTGCGACAAGCGCGTCGCCGAGCTCCTCACGAGCGTCGGGCTCTCGCCGCAGGACATGGACAAGTACCCTCACGAATTCTCGGGCGGCCAGCGCCAGCGCATCTCGATCGCGCGCGCGCTCTCCTCCAATCCCGAGTTCCTCGTCTGCGACGAGCCCACGAGCGCGCTGGACGTTTCCGTGCAGGCGCAGATCCTCAACCTCATGAAGGACCTGCAGCGCGAGCACGGCCTGACCTATCTTTTCATCTCGCATAACCTCGCCGTCGTCTCGCACATCTCGACGCGCGTGGGCGTGATGTACCTCGGCCGCATCGTCGAGATCGCGGACACGAACACGCTCTTCGAGCGGCCGCTGCACCCATACACGCAGATGCTGCAGAGCGCGATTCCCGACATCACCATGTCCGGGAAGCCGCGCGTGCCCGTCGCGGGCGAGGTGCCGAACCCGCTCGATCCGCCGGGCGGCTGCACCTTCAATCCGCGCTGCCCGTACGCGAAGGACAAGTGCCGCGTCGAGCGCCCCCCGCTCGCGCCCTTCGACGGCGCGAGCGTGGCCTGCCACGGCATCCACGACGGCTGGATCCCGATCCGCACGGCGGCGCACGCGTAAGATTCGCGCGTGCTGTTCAACTCGTACGAGTTCCTGCTGTTCTTCCTGCCGGCGTCCGTCGCCGGCTATTTCTTCTTCAACCGCTTCCGCGCCGGCAACCTGTGGCTGGTCGCCTGCTCGTTCTTCTTCTACGCGTGGTGGCGCGTCAATTTCCTGCCGCTGCTGCTCGCGTCGATCGCCGTCAATTTCGCCGTCGGACGGACGATCGTGCACCGCGCGGCGATGGGTCAGGCGACGCGAGCCTTGCTCGTCGCGGGCATCGCCTTCAACCTGATGCTGCTCGGCTACTTCAAGTACGCGGGCTTCTTCGCGGCGAACGTCGCGCTCCTCTTCGGAGCGCCGGCGCCGGCGCTCGACGTGATCCTGCCGATCGGCATCAGCTTCTTCACCTTCACGCAGATCGCCTTCCTCGTCGACGCGAGCCACCGCAAGGCGGCCGAGCCCAACCTCGTCAACTACGCGCTCTTCGTCTCGTACTTCCCGCACCTGCTCGCCGGACCCATCCTGCACCACCGCGAGATGATGCCGCAGTTCGCCGATCGCACGAACAAGCGCGTCGTCTGGGAGAACGTCGCGCGCGGCCTCGCCCTCCTCGCGATCGGCCTCGGCAAGAAGGTGCTCATCGCCGACGAGCTCGCGCAGGTGGTGAACGCCGGCTATTCGGCGCTGCACGTGCCCGGCTTCGGCGATGCGTGGCTCACGGTGATCTGCTACACGATGCAGATCTACTTCGACTTCAGCGGCTACACCGACATGGCGCTCGGCATGGCGCTGATGATGAACATCCGGCTGCCGCAGAACTTCGATTCGCCGTACCGGCAGCGGAACCTGCGCGAATTCTGGCGCCACTGGCACATCACGCTGATGCGCTTCCTGCGCGATTACGTCTACATCCCGATCGGCGGAAGCCGCAAGGGCGAGGCGTTCACCGCCTTCGCGCTGGTCTTCACGTTCGCGCTCGGCGGCCTCTGGCACGGCGCCAACTGGACCTTCGTGCTCTGGGGCGTCGCGAACGGCGTGGGACTGGTGATCGTGCGCTGGTGGGGTCGGACAGGGATCGCGCTTCCGGCGATCGCCGCGTGGGCGATCACGTTCGCATTCACGAATTTCGCATGGGTGCTCTTCCGCGCGCCCGATCTCGCCACTGCGCGAAGCATGTTCGGCGCCCTCGCGGGGCGCCACGGTTTCGGCGGCGTCACTTTCGCGCCGACGCACTACACGCTCGCGGTGCTCGGCATCGCATGCGTGCTGGCGGTGCTGCCGCGCAATTCGAATCGCATCACCGGCGAGATGTCCTTCGGCTGGCACTGGCAGGCGGCGACCGCGCTGCTGCTCGCGACCGGGATCCTCAGCGTCGGCAATCCGACCGAGTTCCTCTACTTCAACTTCTGATGACGCCGGTCGCCTTCATCCGCAATTCGCTCATCGGTGCCGCGGCGCTCCTCGCGACCGCCGGCGTGATCGACTACGAGGTCGATCCGTTCCAGCAATACCGCGTGCCGACCTCGTACACGCCGCGCTTCTACCATCCCTACCAGCGCCACGAGAATCCGGGGCTCGCGCGGCACTACGCGTTCGATCGCGCGGTCGTGGGCTCTTCATTCTTCGAGAACATTTCGGCGAGCGAGGTGGACGCGGCGTTCGGCCCGGGCAAGACGATGAACTTCTGCCTTTCGGCGATGACCGCCTACGACGCGAGGAAGCTCCTCGAAGTGATGCTCGCCTCGCATCGCGTGAAGCAGGTCATCTACAGCGTCGACTACAACGCCTTCTCCGGCGCGCCGAACCGCACGGGCCTCCCGGAGCCGCTGCCGGCGTATCTCTACGACTCCGCGATCTGGAACGACTATCCGTACCTGCTCTCGATCCTCACGCTACGCAAGTCCGCCGACATCCTGCTCGGCCGGCACGAGCCCGGATACAGCACCGACGCCGACAAGCCGTGGTACTGGGCGAAGGACGAGGAGTTTTCGGCGAAATCCGTGGTCCAGCACCTCGATCCCGACAATCTCAACAAGCGCTTCGCGCAGCCGCCGCGCACGATGGACGGCATGTGGAAGAGCTTCGAGGTCAACGTGCCGCCGCTCCTCGAGGCGCATCCCGAGACCGAATTCATCTTCGTCTGGCCACCGTACTCGCTGCTCGTGTGGATGGACTTCCGCCAGCGCAACCAGCTCGACGTGAGCCTCGACTTCAAGCGCCGCTTCGTGCAGGCGCTCGCGAAGTATCCGAATGCGCGCATCCACGAGTTTCAGGCGCGCACGGAATGGATCACGAACTTCGACGAGTACCGCGACATCTACCACTTCTCGCCGAAGCTCTCGTCGCAGATGATCCGCGACATCGGCGCGAACCGCGAGCGCGAAACGGCCGCGAACGTCGAGGCCTACATCGCGCGCATCCGGGCCATGGCGCTCGCACACGATCCGCGGCAGGTTATCGACGAGCTGCAGGGACGCGCGGACCTGGAGCGGCGGCGCGGCCGGATGTAGCAGCGCTGACGAGCATGCACAGGCCGCCGCCAATCCCGTTCCAGGTGAGAGAAACCTGGACCCCCGCATGCGCGGCGGCCTTGTTCCGGCGCTGCTTCCGCTCCGAGCCGCCGGAGTATCGCCGGCATTTCGTCGCCATTCGTCCGTCCGACGAGCTGGTCGCCGGCTACATCCATTTCACCGAATTCGAGCGCGGCGTCTACTTGTGCGGCGGTCTTTGCATCGACACTCGCCTCTACCGCCGGCTTTCCCCGGACGAGCGGGTGGCGATCGCCGCGCGCGGTTCCCTTTCGCGCTGGCTCATCGATGAATCGATCGCCGCCCTCGGTCCCAAGAGAGCCGTCTTCGCCTATACCGGCAACACACGCAGCCGTACCGACGCTTTCGCGCTGCGATTCGTGCAAACGGAAAACCGCTTTCTACTCGCCCAATGGCACGACGAACCGGCGCCGCTCAGGAGCGAGCTGGTTCTCCGAGTCGCTGCGCACGGCCCGTTCTAGCGCTGCCGTCCGGATCATTCGGCGAACGCCGTCGCCTCATCGGCTGTCCCCGGGCTCCATGCCCTTCGCCCTGATCATGCCTTTCGCCGCCGGCGTGAGCAGGGAGCGGATCAGCTGCCGGCCGGCCTCGGGGCGCCTCGCGTTGACCGGCACCGCGGCGACGTAGACGAAGTCGGTGGTGTTCTGCAGCTCTGCGGGCAACGGCCCGACGTAGTCCGCGCCGGCCACGCTCAGCAGGTCCATCGTCCCGGAAATGCCGATCTCGGCCTCGCCGCGTGCGACGACTTCACCGGCGCCCGCGCCGGGGATGAGCTTCGTCCTGGGCTTCATCTGTTCGGCGATTCCGAGACGCTCGAGCACGCGCGCGAAATGGATTCCGCTCGCGCCGCCCTGCGCCGGGTCCGCGTAGACGATCGATTTCGTCGCCAGCAACGAGCGCTTGAATCCCTCGACGGAGCTCACATCGGGCCTGGGCGCGCCGGCCCGTACCGCCACGCCGACGTTTCCACGCCCGACCACCACATCGCTGCCGGGGACGATCTTCGCCTCCTTGATGAGCGCATCCATCGTCGGGCGCGTGAGGATCGTCATGTCCGGCGATTCCCCGTTGCGGATGCGGTCCCTGATCGCGCCAGCCGTGGCGAACTCCACCGCCACCTTGTAGCCGCTCGAGCGCTCGAAGTCGGCGACGATGCCGCCGAGCACCGGACGCATGACGACGGCGCTAAGGACCTTGATCTCGCCCTGCGCCTGGGGAGCGGGTGCCCGCGCGGCATCGGGTGCCGCAGCGCAGGCGGCGAGCAATGCGAACACCGGCGCTGTCATTCGAAGTTGCAGCATGCGGCCCCCTTCATGATTCGAGGGGCCATCATGCGCTCATGGCTTCGGATGCGCCGCGAAGAAATCCCACATGAGGTCGGCTGCGGAAACCTCGCCCCGGGGCCACGCGTGGCCGACGCCGTCGATCGCATAGAGCTCGACCGCGCGGCCGCCGGGGCACACATATCTCTCGTGGCGCACGGGCCCACGCTTGTCCTGCGCCGGCGTGCGCTCGCAGTCGTCGTGCCGCGTCCAGAATTCCACGGCGAAAGGCACGGAGGCGTCGATGCGCGGGAAGGACGTGCTCAGGTTGCCGCCGTCGAACGGCACGACGTCGTCCGCCATGCCGTGGAAGACGACCACCGAGAGCGCCGTCGACGGCCGGCAATCGTTGGTGAGCATGGCGCCGGCGACCGGCGCGATCGCGGCGAAGACATCCGCGGCTTCGCATCCGAGGCGATACGCCATCATGGCGCCATTGGAAATGCCGGTCGCGTAGATGCGCTTGCGGTCCACGGCGTGTTCGCGCGCGACCTTCTCCACCACGGCACGGATAAAGCCGACGTCGTCGAACTGTTTCACCTCCGCGGCGCCACAGCAGCGCCACGCATTCCATGAAAGCGACCGTCCGTTCGGATACAGGGCGATGAACCCTTCGCGATCCGCCTTCGCGTCCATGCCGCTCATCCGCGGCGCCGTCGACGCGTCGGCGCCGAGGCCATGCAGCACGACGACGAGGGCTGCCGGCGCGGCGGGCTCCCGGTCGTTCGGAAGATGAATGAGATAGCTTCGCGCCGCGCCGCGGTGTTCGATCGGGATCTCGCCGGAAGCGGCCGCCGTCATCGACACCGCCGCCAGCAACGCCACGAGCATCAATTGTCTTGCGCGATCCACATCAGGTCCGTGACGCCCGGGTCGATGCCGCGTTGCGAGATGAGCGTCGTGAGCTGGCCGCGATGGTGCGTCTGGTGGTTGAAGAAATGCGCGATCGCGAGCGCCATCGGCATGCGGCGATCGGCCGGATTCACGATGCTGCGGTACGCGAGCTCGCCGTCGATGACGGGCTGCGTGAGGCGCGCGGCCCATTCGGTGATGGTCGTGTCGGTGGCGGAGCGTTCGGCGCGCAGCTCGTCGAAGTCCCGATACAGCTCCTGGTCGAGCGATTTCGGAACGAAGGGCTTGCCGAGGAAGCGCCCCATCCACACGCGGTCGCCCAGGAGGAGGTGGTTGAGCGTGCCGTGGATCGACTTGAAGAAGGCGCCGGCGTCGCGCTTGCGCTCGGCGTCCGGAATGTCCGCGCACAACGCGTACAGCCGCTCGTTCATCCGGCGGTTGTAGCGCGCCATCGTCCGCGCGAAGTCCGGGGTCACCATGTCAGGCGGCGGGAAGCGCGAGCAGCAGGTGGATCCACATCACGAGAAGCACGGTGATGCTCGCGGCGAAGGCCATCATGCGGTGCATCACCTTGTTGTAGGTGAGATGAACCACGCTGTGCGCGACCCGCAGCGCCACGTAGACCCACGCCATCGCGACCGCCTGGCTGTCCACCAGATCCGTCACGTAGAAGACGATGCACGCGACGTAGAAGAGGTTCGGGCTCTCCAGCAGGTTCATGTAGTTGCGGTTCGGGATGCTGACCTCCCCCGGGACTCTCGCCGATTCGCCGTAGCGGAAGTCCTCGGCTCGGACCTGGCGCGCAAAGGCGGCCCGAAAGCGGCGATATGGCACCACCAGCAGCACGGCGAAGGTGAGGATGGCGAGCGCGCCGACGGGCCAGAGGATCGCGGTGGGGTTCATGGGCGCAGTTCTATCACAGGTAAGATTTGGGGATGAAGGTCCCGGTCCTCACCTATCACTCGCTGGACATCCACGGCAACGATTACGACAACAACGACCTCGTGGCGCTCGCCAGCGACATTCGCACCATCACGCGCGCGGGTTTTCGCATTGCGCCGCTGCACGCGCTCGTCGCCGCGTGGCTCAAGGATCGCACGGCCCTCGACGGCCAGAAGATCGTCGCGCTCACCTGCGACGACGGCACGGACTTCGACTACTTCGACCTCCCGCATCCGACCGCGGGCGTGCAACGCAGCGTCGTGAACCTCATGCGCGATTTCCAGCGCGGCAATCCCGGCACGCAGCCGACGCTGCACATCACCTCGTTCCCCATCGTCTCGCCGCTCGCGCGCGATCGCCTCGACGCGACCTGCATGATCGGCACCAAGTGGTGGAACGACAGCTGGTGGCGCGCCGCCGTGGCGAGCGGCTTCATGGGCATCGGCAATCACAGCTGGGACCACAACCACGGGACGCTCGAGGATCAAGCGGTGCCTGGATTGCCGCGGGGGTCGTTCGCGGTCGTCGATACCGAGGCCGCCGCCGACTACGAGATTCGCCAGGCGAATGCCTGGCTCAGCCGCTACATCCCGAACGATTCCATCGCGCTTTTCGCCTATCCCTACTCGGAGACCAACGAGTTCCTGCGCGGCGATTACCTGCCGCGCGTGGGTGCGCAGATCGGACTGATCGCGGCGCTGGGCTCCGTCGACCCGGCGTATTGGACCGAAAGTTCCGATCGTTGGTACATCCCGCGATTCATCTCGCGCCACGCCTGGAAATCGCCCGCGGATCTGCAACGCATCCTCGACGGCGCACGCTAGGCGGCTACGGCTTGTCGGTCTCGACCCGCTTCGTCACCCTGCCCTTGTCGACGGTGAGGACGAGGTACTTGTCGTAGTTCGCCCCGTAACCGAAAGGAACGCGACTCACGACGTTGCCTGCCGGAACGACGAGCTTGCCCGAGTACCACGTAGCGGAGACGGGCCCCTTCGCGTTCGGAAAGAAGATGCGCAACGGCACTTCGTCGGGCGGACTCTGGCATGGATTCGCGACCAGCCTCACGAGACGCAGCTCATCGGCCTCGATACGCCAGAATGCGCGGTATCCCAGCACGGAGGCGGTGCAGCGCTCGTGGATATATGCATGCAGCTTTTGGAACGCGCCGTCGTTGACGCGGTCGTCCTGCAAGACATAGTCCGAAAACGGAAGCGCGAACAGCGCGTGCGTCTTGCCGTCGATCGTGATCTGGTCGGCGAATTGCTCCGTGGCGCCGGCCGGCGCTGAAGCCGCGAGCGCGAACACCAGACCCACCGTCCCGATGATCCTCACGAGAGCTCTCCTTCCGGCCGGACGAGTCGCATGCGGAAGTATTCGGAGTCGCGCGGCGGCTCGGCGGCCGCATCGTAGAGCTGCGAATCGCCGCCGGGCTCGAAGCGCTCAAACCCAAGTGAACGATATACCTTCAGCGCCCGGGCGTTGGTCTCGTGCACGATGAGCCACACGGCAACCGGAGCGAAGCGCCTCGACGCTTCTTCGATGAAAAGCGCCAGCGCCGCGCGGCCGGTACCGCGGCTCTTGTCCTTCACGAGGATTCGCTTCACGTAGACGCCGGCGCCCGCGGCGCGGCAGTCGTACGCGACGAGATAGCCGGCGCTCTCGCCATCGCGCTCGATGATCCAGTGCTCGCGTGCTTGCTTGCCGGCGATCGCGGCGAGGTGCTCGTCGTCGCTCCACTGCCCGATCCAGTCGCGGTTGTCGGGATGGCGCTCGAGCGCGGTGACGAACGCGAGATCGTCGGGAGCGCTGCGGCGAAGCCGCACTTGCGATGATTGGGCCCCGTTCTTCAACGGGGTGACAAAACAGTAAGCAACGGGGTGACCTAGCGCGCGAGACCCCGCGACATGATCACCGCGACGAGCGGGATCAGCGCCGCGAGGTGCACTTCGATCATCACCAGCCGCCGCGTCTTCTTCTGTTCGGGTTCCGGCACCTTCCACGCGGGATCGTGGTCGAGCATGCGGCGCCAGCGGATGTAGGTGAGCGTCGGTGCGACGGAGATGATGCCCACCGCGAGGAACAAACCGAGCTTCGCGTAGATCGGCCAGCCGCTGAAGTAGAAGTCGGCGCCCTTGGCGCCGAAGACCGCACGCAGGAACCCGGTCGCGAGCACCGCGAACGCCGAGCCGAAATACCAGATGTCCATGCGTCCCAGCAAGCGGATCGTGCTCGCGTCGAGCGCGCGCTTGATGAGCACCGCCTGCACCGTGAGGAACGCGAACAGCAGGAAGATCGAGAGGTAGTGCAGGTAGGCGAGGATCGCGTCGGTCCACATGGTCACTGCCGCGAGATGAACTGGCGAATGCGCGCGACGGCTTCCTCGAGGCGCGGCACGGTCTGCGTGTAAGCGATGCGGATATGGCGCTCCGGCTCGTTGTGGCCGAAATCCTTGCCCGGCGTGAGCGCCACACCCGCCTGCGTGAGCAGATCGCGCGCGAAAGCGAAGCTGTCGGGAGCCACCGCGGAAACGTCGGCGTAGACGTAGAAGGCGCCCTGCGGCACCACCGGCACCTTGATGCCGAGCGCTTCGAGCGCGGGGACGAGGAAACGCCGCCGGCGGTCGAGCTCGGCGCGCCGCTCCTCGACGATCGCGATCGTCGCCGCGTCGAAGCACGCGAGAGCGGCGTACTGCGCCACCGCCGAAGGCGAGATGAAGAGGTTCTGCGCGAGCTTCTCGATCTCGCGCACGTAGTTGGGCGGCGCGACCAGCCAGCCGAGCCGCCATCCGGTCATCTGGAAATACTTGGAGAAGCTGTTCACGACAAAGATGTCCTCGCCGGCCGCGGCGGCCGTCGGCGCATCCAGCCCGTACGTGAGCCCGTGGTAGATCTCGTCCAGGAGCAGGAAACCGCCTTTGCGCCGCGCGACCTCGGCCATCGCGCCGATCTCCTCCGCGGTCACCATCGTGCCGGTCGGATTCGACGGGCTCGCGACCATCGCGATGCGCGTGTGCTCGCCCCAATGATCCTCGACGAGGCGCGCATTGAGCTGGTATCGGCTCGACGGCCCGACGGGAATCAGCTTCGGCACGCCGCCCAGCGTGCGCACGAAGTGGCGGTTGCAGGGATAGCTCGGATCCGTGAGCAGCACCTCGTCGCCGTGCTCGAGCAATACGCCGAAGGCGAGGAGCAGCGCGGCGCTCGAGCCGGACGTGACGGCGATGCGGCTCGCGTCGACATCCACGCGATAGCGGTCGCGATAGAAGCGCGCGATCGCCACGCGCAGCTCCGCGAGCCCGAGGGCGGAGGTGTAGAACATGGGCTTGCCGGCGAGCGCGCGCTGCGCCGCCTCGACGATGGGCTGCGGCGTGCGGAAATCGGGCTCGCCGATCTCGAGGTGGATGACGTCCCGCCCCTCGGCCTCGACCTGGCGCGCGAGGGTCTGGATCTCCATCACCTCGAAGGCCTCGATGTGGGCCATGCGCGAGGCGAGGTGGAAGCGGGCGGCGTCGTTCATTTGCGTATTCTAGTGTCCCAGA
>Ga0075436_100001593_pt1 | contig 15505 bp, 11 predicted proteins | sample RhiMethybrSRZTD5_FD_75303 | JGI IMG/M metagenome (GOLD analysis project Ga0075436, IMG submission 75303) | Populus rhizosphere microbial communities from Tennessee, USA - Rhizosphere MetaG P. TD hybrid SRZTD5 | ecosystem: Host-associated > Plants > Roots > Rhizosphere > Soil | place: USA...
CTCCGTCGCCGATGGAGTGATCCAGGACCAGCGCGATGACGTCGATGAGGTCCTTGCGGTTCACCTCATATATCTGCAGCTTGCTCAAGAGAAGATCGGCAGGTGTTGCGCACGGCCCATCGTCTTCGAGCCGGCCACGGAGGTCGATGACGTGCGACATCTTGAACACGTCGATGAAGATGTCGACCTGGCGGCTGTTGGCCGCGTCGTAGAAGTAGAGCCGGCGGTCTCCGTTCATCAGGTTGAACCGATCGTTGGCCTCGTAGCCAAGCGCTGGGAACAGTTCGAGCACGCCCTTGCGGTGCTTCTTGGCGATGGCGAAGTCGAGGTCGCCGTACTTCCGCTTCAGCGGTGGGTGTGCCGCGCTCGGCGAGTGCAGCTTGATGCCCGCGCCACCGAGCAGCTTGACCGTCACCCCGGCCTGCCTGGCCGCGGCGCCGATGCGCTCGGCCTCTTCGATCGGGTCAGCCAGCGGACTGTCAGGCACCGGCCCGCTTGCCGAGGGCGAACGCCTGCGCGTAGATCTTCCGGTAGTCCGTGGCGCTGACGTCGCGCGGGTTCCCGATCGTCTGCGGATCGGCGAAGGCCTTGTCCGCGAGCATCGGAATCTCGTCCTCGGCGAAGCCAAGCTCCTGCATGCTGGGGATCTCGACGTCGACCGTCAGCTGATGGACGTACTCCACCGCCATCTCGGCTGCGCGCCAGGTAGTTACGTTGCGGGTGTCGAGGCCAAAGGCCTGCGCCATGCGCGCGAAGCGCTCGGGCTCGCCGGCGTGGTTGAACTCCATCACCGGGCCCAGCAGGCGCGCGGTGAGCGCGCCGTGCGGCGCGTCGTGCACGCCGCCCGCGGTCTGGCTCATCGCGTGCGCGGCTCCCGCCGAGTCGGTGCCGTACGCAAGCCCGGCGAGCATCGCCGCGGCGCTCATGTAGTACCGCGCTGTGAGGTTGTCGCGCTGCGAGAACGCGACCCGCAGGTAGCGCGCGACGTACTCCATGGCCAGCAGCGCCACCGCGTCGGTGAAGGGCTGGTGGTAGACCATCGTGTAGCACTCGACCGCATGCGCGAGCGCATCCATGCCGGTGCCGGCCGTGACCGGGCCGGGCAGCTTGACGCTGAGCTCGGGGTCGATCAGGGCGACCCATGAAGCGATGTTCGGCGTCCCGCCGACGTTGAACTTGATCTTGCGGTCGGGGTCGGTGATGACGGCCCAGAGCGTGACCTCGCTGCCGGTGCCCGCGGTGGTCGGCACGGCGATCATCGGCGGGATGCGCTTGGCGATGGGGTCGTGGCCCCACTCGTAATCGAGGATGCTGCCGTCGTGCGCGGCGACGACGCCGATCCCCTTGGCCGTGTCCATGGAGCTGCCGCCGCCGATGGCGACAAGACCGTCGCAGCCTGCCCTCTTGTACTCGGCGGCGCCCGCGTCGACGAGGGAGACCGGCGGGTTGGCCTTCACCTTGTCGAAGACGACGGGCTCGCAGTCGGACGCCCGCAGCGACTCGAGCGCGACGTCGAGCAGGCCCGCGGCCTTGACCCCCGGGTCGGTGACGAGGAGGGGCCGGCGGACGCCAAGGAGCGAGGCCTCGTTGCCGAGCTCGCGAATCGCTCCCAGCTTCTGCACGAGTCGGGTCGGGCTCTGGTAGGTGCGGAGTGTGTGTTCGAGCATGCGGTCCTTATTGGTGAAGTCGGCCGCCGCGGTTTCCCGCGGCGGCCACTGGATTGCTACTCAACAGGAATTTCGTGGTGGATTCGCGACAGGTCGATGCCCTGGTTCTTGCGGATGATCCGAGCGGCGACGTAGATGGCGATCGCGACCACGTACGTGGCCAGGAAGTAGTAGACCGAGTTAGGGGTCGCTGAGAAGGTCGTGCCGTAAAGGTCGGCACCGTTGAACGACCACTCGTAGAGCATGAACAGCAGGAAGAGACCTGTGATCACGCCGACGATGCTGATGGCGGGAAACCCTGCGACCTTCCAGTTCGCTATGGGAGATGCGTCGTACAGGTCCTTGCGGCGCCACGGCAGGATGATCGCGGCCACCACCGTCGCCAAGAAGGTGAGGGCGAGAACGGCCGTCGCGTCAAGAAACACGCTGGTGAAGGTCGGTTTGTAGGCGTAGATCGCGCTGACCACGATGGACGGCACGATCATCAAGATCAGCGAGCCGTAGGGCACGCGCCGCTTGGCCGAGATGTTGGCCGCCCATGACGGCAGCACGCGGTCGAACGCGGCGGCGAAGATCACGCGGGTCGAAGACAGGAAGAGGGTGCCGGCCCAACCGAAGAACCACAGGCCCATCACGATGATGAGAACCGCCTGGAACAGGTGGTTGTCGACGAGCCAGCCGGCGAACATCACCGGATACGGCCAGGTCGGAATCACTGGTGCAGGGCCGCCGTAAAGGCTTCCCCAGTAAAGGCTGTTCGCGGCCTGATAGAAGTTCCAACCCATCGTCTTGACCATCAGGATCACCACGAGGGCGATCATCGCGACCGTCACCCACAGGCCCCAGAACATGCTCCAGAAGGGCTTGCGGACGTCCTTGGCACCGCGGACCTCGCCGTAGAGCGTCGCGCCCCAGTTCGGCCACAAGAGATAGAAGGCGAGCCAGGGCAGGAGCAGAAGCACGGGCGAGAAGTCAAAGTGGCCGAAGTCCGAGCCCGCGAATCCCGCCTTGGTCGCGGCGTCGATGGTCGCCTGGTAGGCATTGGCGGGGGCGCCGAAGAGGGACGTCGCTTCGCGGTTGAAGGCGGCCTGGAAGCTGCTCTGGTCATTGATGAGGAGGAGCAGGCACACGACGGCAAGTCCCACGAGACCGATCCAGAAGCAGATCTTCTGAATTCGCGCGTAGGTCTCCATGCCCAGGGTCACCACGATGCTGACGAACGCAAGCACGATCAGGCAGGCGACGAACACGCCCGTCTGGCTCGCGAAGAATGTGGCGACGCCGGTCCAGCCAAGCGTGTATGCGAGTGGCGTGAAGAACTGGACCACGAGGATGTTGGCGTAGATCGGCGCCCACAGAAACAACGTGAACCACCACCCGGTGATGGAAAGGACAAAACCAAGTCCGCCACCGAGCACGCGACTCTGCCAGGCGTAGTCGCCGCCCGTGCGCGGCATGACGCTCACCAACATCGCGTACGTGGCTACAAGGAAGGTCGTGAGCACGCCGAACAGCAGAATGCCGACCAGGACCTGTCCGTCCGGCACGGTGTAGACGAACGACATGCCGTAAAGGCCGAGGGTGATGAGGTTCACGGACCAGAACGAGTAGACGAACGCATCGAATGTCGACCAGGCTTTGACCAGGCCGGTCGCGTTGCGTAAGAAGAGCGAGGGCCTTGTCGTCGGGCCACCGCCCATCGTCGATTCAGCCATGTATCCCCTCCCTAATCCGAACTAACCGTTCACCAGCTGGTAGCTCTTGATCCCCTTCTTGGCGTCGAGCTGGATGATCGCCGCCATGAGCATTCCCTCCTCGTAGGCGCTGCCGGGGTTGATGGCCAGCGTCTTGCCAAGCGTCACCGCGCCCTTGCTCTCGTGGATGTGGCCGTGCAGCGAGAGCATCGGCTGATAGCGGTCGATGGCGTCCCTCACGGCCTTCGACCCGACCGGGCGCAGCGCGCGCCCGCCGTGCAGCAGCTTCAGGTCCGCGTCGATGGCGGGCGCCTCGTCGAGGCCCGATCGATACGGCGGGCAGTGGAGGTTGAAGATCGCGCGAGACATGTCGGGGATCTGCACGGCCATCGCGTCGATCCGCTCGGCGAGCTTCTCCTCAGGCTCCTCGCGATGCGTGTTCCAGGGCGTCGGGTTCGACCAGCCGCTCGAGATCATCGTGAAGCCCTCGATGTCGATGACGCGGCCCTCGCCGAGCTGCACCGCCTCCGCCTTGCGCACGACGTCGTCGACCTCGAACTCGTCGTCATTGCCAGGTGACACGAAGCATTGGACGCCGGTGCCGGCGAGCTTCTCGGCAGCCAGCTTCATCCAGCGGTCGACGCCGTCCAGCATCACCTGCCTGAATGTTTCCGCGCGCTCGCCCGCATCCTCGTCGAGCCGGTGCAGTCGCTCGGGCGTGACGCGCAGCGGGTAGTACCCCTTGCGGCGGATCGTCGCTTCGACGTCCGCGATCTGCCCGGCCGACACGACCTGCCGCTCCGCCGCCAGCGTGTACGAGAAGTGGCCGTTCTCCTCGACCAGCGGCACTATGGCCTTGCCGGTCATGTCGCCACCGCAGATGAGGACGTCGCAGCCGTAGAACTTGGCGGAGTTGAGGAACTTCCGCCAGCACGTCTCGGAGCCGTGCAGGTCAGTGGCGAAAAAGACCTTAGGCATTGGCTGCGAGGCCTCCGACCAGCGCTTTGCGAATCTCGTGCTCGAACCCGGTCACATGGCGGCGCATGATGGCCTCAGCCCGCTCTGCGTCGTGTGACATCACCGCCTCGAGGAGCTCGACGTGCTCTTCGACCGCGGCCTGGAGCCTCACCTCGTGGTCCAGGACCAGGAACCACAGGCGCAGGCTGAGGTTGAAGTAGCGCTCCAGGGTGCTCTCGAGGAATGAGTTGCGGGCCGCCTGGTAGATCTGGCGGTGGATCTGCTGGTCCATGCGCATCAGCTCGCGCTGGTCCACACCGCGGCGCGCCGTCAACGACGCGAGCAGCTCGCTCATCACGGCCCGGTCGCTGGGAGTGCAGCGCTCCGCCGCAAGCCTCGCGGCGTGGGCCTCGAGAACCACGCGCACCTCGGTGATGCGCGCGAGGTCGGTGATCTTGACGTCGGTGACGAATGTGCCGCGGTGCGGAATGCTCTGCACGAGCTTCTCGTGGGCAAGGCGCTGCAGGGCTTCGCGGATCGGAGTGCGCCCAATGGCCAGCTCGTGCTGCAGCCGCGCCTCGTTGACGACTGAGCCCGGCGGAAGGTCGAGCGAGACTATGCGGTCGCGGATCTTCAGGTAGGCCTCTTCGCTCTGCGAACGTGCAGGCCGAGGCGGGAGGGCGACCGGCGCGCGCGCAGGCGCTTGCTGTTCCTGCACCCTCGAACCCATCAGCTCCCTGCGCCCCCTCGGCTCACGCACCGATATGCGGCCGATATACCGCGCGAAACCGTAACACCGGTAAGTTCGACCGTCAACAGGCCGCTCAGTCGGGGAGCGGTTTGCCCTTCGTCTCCGGCAGGAGCAGCAGGATGCCGGCCGACACGGCGCCGGCCACCGCGGCCACGGCCAGCGCCCGCCCCAGGCCCAGCGTGGGGGAGATCGCCGCCACCAGCTGCAGTCCCGCGATGCCTCCGATCGTTCCGGCCACGCCCCCCGTTGCCTCCGCGGTCGCGCGCGCCCGCGTCGGATACAGCTCGCCGGACCACGCGCCAAGGACGGGCGTGTCCGCGCTTGCAAAACCGCTCCACAACAGGTTGCCCGCGATGAAGCCAGTGGTCCCCGCGATGAAGCCGCCGCCGGTGAAGATCGCGGTGATCACGCCCAGCGTCACGCCGAGGACGCGGCGGCCGTAGCGGTCGCTCAGCCAGCCGCCGGCGACGTAGCCGAGGATCGCGCACACGGCGGCGGCCGCGATCATGGCGCTGATCACGCCGGGCGAGAGGTGAAGGTAGTCGCTCGCGTAAACGGTGAAGAAGAGTCCCGCAGGCTCGCCAAGGACCGCTCCGACCAGCGCGCTCGCCGCCAGGATCAGCACGCGCCTCCGCCATGGCGGCTGCATGAGCACCCTGAACGTCGAGCCGCTGATGTGTGCCCGCTGCCAGGCGCGTCCCTCGGGTAGCCCGCGCCAGATCAGCGGCGCCGCGAGCACGCCGATGCCGCCGGCAAGGAAGAGGAAGCGCCAGTTGGGCGCGATGAACGGATAGACGATGACCGGGATTGCCTGTCCCGCACCGAGGAGGAGGGCCAGGATCGAAACCGCGAGGCCACGCTGGGCCGCCGGCGCCTCCTCCACCACCAGCGCCGTCACCACCCCGCCCACCAGGCCTTCGAAGCACGACGCGGCCAGGCGCAGCGCGGCCAGAACCTGGAGGTTGGGGGCAAAAGCCGTGAGGATGCCGACGAACGAGAAGAGCGCCACCCCGACGGCGATCAACCTGCGCCGGCCGAAGTGGTCGGCCAGGGTGGCCAGCGGCCAGGCTCCGACGGCTCCGAAGATGACGATCGAGCCCAGGTTCGACAGGTCCGAGACCCTTGCTCCGAAGCTGTTCGCGACCGCCGGCAGCTCAAGGATGAGGATCGAGCCGTTCCAGCCCGCCAGCAGCACCGCCAGGCCGGCCCAGATCAGTGTCCGGACCTGGCCGGAGTCGAGGCGAGGCATCAGAGGAGCCGGAGCTTGCGCAGAGCGAGCGGGCCGAGGCCGAGGAAGCCGCACGTCGCACCGATGTGGGCCATCGAGACGCCGAGCAGGGAAGGCGGTCCTGGCAGGAGCCAGAAGGCGAAGCCGAGGGGCACCCCAAGCAGCGCGGTCGCGAGGGTGTCCGGCCACGACCAGCCGAGGCGGTGATACAGGACGTAGGCCGCCGTGGCCACGGCGAACCCGAGCGCTGGAAAGGTCAGAACGCTCAGGCCGCCCTGAACGAGCCCGCGGAAGAACGCCTCCTCGACCGGACCGTTGAGAGCGTAGTAGCCGGCCTGGAACCAGGCGTCGCCGGCGCCGCTGGGCACCATCAGCACGCGCCGGCGTCGCGTGAGCTGGAGCTGCACGTAGGTCGCCGCCAGGAAGAGAAGGGGCGCCCCGGCAAGTCCGAAGATGACCTGCGCGCGCACGTCGCCGGCTGTCAGGCCCATCCACCTCGGTCGCAGCACGAGCGCCGCGATCAGGCAGGCCGCCGTGAACGGCGCCAGCCGGATGGCGAGGTCCCGCTTCATCCACGCCCAGCTGTCGGGAATAGCCGTCAGCACGAGACGCGTTGAGCTAGAGATGGACGTCATCGAGCTCGACCTCTTCTACGACTACAACTGCCCGTTCGTGTACCGCGCGGCGAAGACGCTCGAAGCCGTCGGCGACTCTGGGGAGCGCGCGCTGAAGATCAACTGGCGTTACTTCTCACTGTCGCAGGTCAACCATCGCGCGGAGGATGCCGACCTCGCCTGGACGGTGTGGAGCGCGCCCGCATCCGAGACCGTGAAGGGCCGGCTCGCATTCATGGCGGCGGAGGCGGCGCGGCGCCAGGACCGTTTTGACGCATTCCACATCGCCCTCCTTGACGCGCGTCATCGCGACCGCCTCGACATCGAAGACCAAGCGGTCGTCGAGCGCGTGGCGATGGCGGCCGGGCTGGACCTCGAGCGCTTGCGCAGCGACCTGGCCGACCCCACCATCCTGGACAGGCTCGAGCGTGACCACTCCGAAGCCCGCGACATCCTCGGCGTGTTCGGGACACCCACCCTGGTGTTCGGCGGCGGCGCCGCGTACGTGCGTTTGGCGCGCGTGCTCGAAGGCACCGAAGCGCTCCGCGTCTTCGAGACGGTGGCCGGAACGGTGGCAGGCGAACCCGATGTGCTCGAGATCAAGCGACCCATCCGGCCAGTCGCGGTGTAGGTAGTCGGTTTTTCCAGGGGGTTTCCCAATGAAAGGGGAACCATCTTGAGAATCTTCAATCCGGACAGCGGAGAAGGCGGCCGCCCGGCGCCCGATGACATCTGGCGGACCTGGTTGATCACCGGTGCGCGCGCGCACCCGATCGATCGGCGGCGGCTCCAGGGCGAGCATCGGGGCCTGAAGCAGATCCTGGCCGAGGGCGGTGACGCGGACATCATCACCAGGCCGTGGCGCGACTTCTCGCGCGCAATGGTCCGCCAGTCGGTGAACGAGGCGATGGGCCGTCTGACGTCGCGTGAGCGCGTCGTCGTCACCATGGCGTACTTCGCGGGCTTCTCGAACCAGGAGATCGCGAAAGAGCTCGGCATGACCGACCGCGGCGTACAGCGCAGCCTGCGCCGCGCCCTCGACCGGCTCAGCTCGGCGCTTGAACGCGGTCGCCGCATCGCTCTTGGGCTGGTCGCAGCCGTCACGGCGGGAAGGATCGCCCAATGGATGCGCGACTCGCTGTCCATCTCGGACGCGCAGATTGTGGCGGCCGTTGTTGTCGCGGGCATCGTGGTTGTGGCCCCGACGGCGGCGCCGGCTCATGCGGCCGGCCGGCCGAGCACGACGCAGGCCGCCCAATCCGTTCCGGCGGCGGGCGTCCCGAATCCCTCCAGCGCACAGCCGGCCGCGCCCCAGACCGCCACCTCGGCCACCGCGGCGGCGCCTTCCGTCTCGGCTCCGGCCCTACCGGCGGTCACCGTGCCTTCGATCTCGATCCCCTCGCTGCCGGCGGTCAAGGTGCCGAAGCTGCCGTCAACGGATGCGCTGAAGAAGACCCTCTAGCAGCTCTTTTCACGAGATTCGGGCGTAGATCACGACGCCGTCGACCGTGGCGACCTGCCTGTAGTGCGCCGCCACGTACTGCGCCAGCACCGGGTAGTCGCTCATTGGGTAGCGGGAGAAGTCGCTCCAGCCCGCGGCCGCGGTGTCGACGATCAACGCCGGCGGGTTGCGCTCGAGGTCGGTGAGCAGGGCGGGCCACACGTCCGGGGCAGTGTCCCAGTTATTGGGCGGCAGGCCTGACGTGCGCGGAAATCCGCGCAGGAAGCCGGGGAAGCGCGTGGCCATGACCCGGTCTGACTCCACGTAGAGCGCGGGCCAAACGCCCCACACGAAGATTCGATCCCCCGGCTGCGAGTGCGCGGAGATGTAATCCGCGACCAGCTGGTGCTGCGCGATCGGCGGGCTCCAGTTGAACGTCAGCGGGTCTGCACCCATGTCGTAGTCGAACCAGTAGAGAGCCGGGATGACGACGCCGAGCAGCGCGGCGGCGGCGACCCAGCGCCGGGCCTGCTGCCACTCCAGCGCGCGCTCGATGCCGAGCCCGGCGAGCAGTCCGAGGGATGGCATCACCTGGATGAAGTAGTGCCAGGCCCAGTGCCCGCCCGCCAGCGATCCGAGCAGGGAGACGCCGAACCACGCGACGGCCAGCTTCTCCGCCGGTGTCAGCGCGCGCCAGCGGGTGATGAATGCGATTGCGGCCAACCAGGGCACGAAGCCGTACAGGACGAACGGCACGAGGCTGCCCTGCGCGCGAGACCAGATGTTGTCCGGCGTCCAGTTCTGCGACGCGTAACCCACCAGGGTCTGAATCGCCCAGCGCCAGAAGCCGGGAATCGATCCGGTGAGCGCCAGGGCGACAGCCCCGACCAACAGGCCGAGGACGATGCCCCCCGCGAACATCACGGTGGCGCGCAACCATGCCGCGCGGGGCTCGAGCAGCAGCAGTCCCGCCGGCAGCAGAAGCACTTCGACGCCTGCGACCTGCTTGAACGCACCGCCCGCGACCATCAGCGCGGCGGCCCAGAGCCACTGCCGGCGCAGCAGCATCAGGAATGCCGCGGTCAGTGGCAGGGCCATGAAGACCTCGGCGTTGGCCGCGAGCAGGTTGGGGTTGCCGGCGGCGGAGAGGACGCCGTAGAGAATCGCCGCCACGATTCCGGCACGGCGGCGCGAGATGGTCCATCCGATCGCGACCAGCACCGCGCACGTGCCCGCGATCACGGCGAGCTCGACCGCGTGGATCGCGGTCATCTGGTAGCGGCCGAACAGGTCGAAGGTCGCGGCGTACGTCCAGTAGATGCCCGGCGGCTTGTTGTCCACGCCCCCATCGGCGTAAAGGCGCCCGCCCTGGTTCATGAGCGCCGCGATCGTTCCGTACACCGCCTCATCGCCGTCCATCAGCCGGTGCGCGAAGCTCGGGATGTGCAGCACGATGACCGCGGCTGCGCCCGCGGCCGACCACAGCCACGCCCGCGCACCCGCGTCCTGAAACATGACGGCGCGGGATGCCATACGTTCATGAATATATGCAGGTCTCGCCATGACCAGGTTCAGGCCCCTGCTCGCGACGGTTTTTGCGGGTCTCGTGGCGCTGGGGGTCGCGAGGGACTTCGTGCACCGGGAGGCGACCGGGATCGATTTTCACACCTACCTCGCCGCGGCCCTTGTCGGCATGCGTCAGGGCTGGAGTCGCATCTATGACGAGGGCCCGGTGGCGGCCATGCAGCAGCAGCTCGATGCCCACGTGGCAACCCAGCCGTTCCTCAGCACGCCGCCGATGGCGCTGCTCGTCGCGCCATTCGCCGGCCTCCCGTATTCGGTCGCGTACTGCGCGTGGGGTGCGATCACGCTCGCTGCGTTCACGGCGGCGCTGGCGTGGTCGTCGCGTTATCGGGGGCCCGCGCGGTGGCTCGCGACCGCGGCCGCCATCGTGCCGTGGTGGGTAATCCATGCAATTCATGTCGGGCAGGTGGCGCCCCTCATCGCCGCCGCGGTGCTCGTGGCATGGCGGCTCCTTCGCGAGGACCGTCAGGTCGCGGCAGGTCTTGTTCTCCTGCTGCTCCTGCTCAAACCGAATACAGCGCCACTCGTGCCGGTGGCCCTGCTCTTCACTCGGCGGTTCCGCGCTTTCGGCGTGTGGGCCGGAGCGTCGGGCCTGGTCGCGATCGTGAGCGTGCTGATGCTCGGGCCACACGGCGTGACCGCGTACACGACCGACCTGACGCACTTGCCGGCCAACGCGGTGATCGGCGCGTCACAGCTGACCGTGGGCACGGCGTTTGAGCTCTCAAACGCCGTCGCCCTCGCGGTGCGCGTCGCGATCCTGGCCGTCACGCTCGGCGCGATGTACCGCTACCGGCAAGAAACCGGCATGGCCATCGCGGTCGCCGCATGCGGCTCGCTCCTGATCATCACGTACCTCCACGGCTCGGACCTCTGCCTGTTCCTCGCGGCCGGCTGGATCGTGTGGAACGAGCGACCGCAGCCCGAGTGGCGCGCCGTGCTCGCCGGCATCTGGGTCCTGTCGACGCCCCTTCTCGACGGGTCGGCAATGGCGCCGGCGCTCAATCGCTGGGTGATCTGCGAGCTCGTCGTGCTGGCGGCCTTCGCGGTCGACGCCTTCGGTCCGGTCGCCGCCGGGCGATACCGCAAGGTCTTGACAGGCTGGGCTGCATCGAGGTGGCGGGCGCCCGCATAATCGGGTGGCTCCGCCGCCACCCCAGGGGACCTTTGCCACTCGACATCCAGGAGATCCAAGGACCGCTTCGCGTGCTCGCCGGGCCGGGCACCGGCAAGACCCATACGCTTGTCGACCTCTACGAGCAGGCGGTGCGCACGCGTGTGGCCGACCGCAGCCAGATCCTTGTGCTCACCTTCTCGACAGGCGCGGCCGGCGAGCTCGCCTCGCGCATCGACGCACGCCTGAACGATGACTACGGGGAGGCCTGGATCTCGACCTTCCACAGCTTCTGCATGCGTCTCTTGCGCGAGCACCAGCCGGATCCCAAGCGGCTTCTGCTCGACGGCTACCAGGAGGTCATGGTCATGCGGCAGGTGCTCGCCGAGCTGGATCCATCACAGCTGGGCGCGCTGGCGGAGCTTCGGCGTTCGGAAGCGTTCTCGCGCGACCTGCTCACGTTCGTTGCCCTGATGAAGCAGAACCTCGTGCACCCGCTCGCCCTGTTGCTCGCGACCGAAGCCGGCGCCGGCACGCGCCTACGCGCGCTCGCGGGCGTGTACCACGCCTATCAGCAGCGGCTCGAAAGTGGCCGCATGGCCGACTTCCGCGACCTCATCACCGGCACGATCGAGCTTCTTTCGGCGAATGCGCGCGCGCTGCAGCGGCTGCGCGCGAAGTTTCGCCTCATCCTGGTCGACGAGTTCCAGGACGTGGACCCGGCCCAGTTCGCGCTGCTGCGGCTGCTGGCGCCGCCGGAGTCGAAACCGCGGCTGGTCGTCGTGGGCGATCCGGACCAGTCGATCTATGGGTTCCGGGGCACGGTGCCTCGATTGCTCAGCGTCGACTTCCCGAGCGTGTACGGCGGCGAAACGATGCTGCTGGACGAGTGCCGACGCTGCTCGCAACCGGTCCTCGACGCGGGCGAGCGCCTGCTTCAGGCGACCCAGGGTGACCGCCATCCGCGAAGCCTTCGCGACGCACGAGAGGTGTCGGCCTCGGAGCCGGCTGTCGTCGTCGTCCGGGAGAGCGACGCCGTCGACGAGGCGTTCTCCGTTGCGCGTGAGGTCAAGCGCCTGCTCGCGACGACCGCCGACCTTCGGCCTTCCGACATCGCGATCCTGCTGCGCAGCACGACCGCGCTCGGATCGCCGTACGAGGAGGCGCTGCGAGCCCTCGGCGTGCCGTTCGAGGTGCGCGGTTCTGGGGCCACGGCGCGCAACGAGGTGGTGCGGTTCCTGCTCGGCTACCTGGAATCGCTGCGGGACAAGGACGACGACGCGGCATTCGACGCGTCTCTGGCGTCGGGTCTTGGCAGCGTCAAGCTTTCGACCCTGAGCCGGCTGCGCGCGAGCGCGCACGAGCGCGGACGCCCACTGAAGAAGGTCGTCGACCGCCTCATGTACGCGCTGGCGTACCGCGACCCGCAGCGCTGGCCGCTGCCTTGGGGCGGAGACCCGCCGACGGAGGAGAGACCGCTTCCGGACTACTTCGAGTACCTGAGCGAGGGGGAGCTTGACTCCATGCACGGCGCGATGGTCGCGCGCGAGAAGTTGCTGCGGAAGTCCCGGACGCTGACGATCGCCGCGCTCGCGTACGCAGCGCTCATGGACGATGGTGCGCTGCAGCGCCTGCTCGACCTTCAGCTTCGCGCTGATCAGCGGATCGAGGCGATGTCCGACCTGCGCGGGGCGATAGAGGGGCTCGAGGGCATCGAGGACGTCTTCGAGCGCCTGCACGGCCGGCGCCCGCTGCTGGCCGACCTTCCCGGGCCGATCGCATCGCTGCTCGCGGCCGCCGCCGACGACACCCAGGCGGTGCCGGCCACCTCGGATGCGGTCCAGATCATGACCGTGCACCAGGCGAAGGGCCTGCAGTTCGAGCACGTCTTCTGCGCGGGTTTCGCGCATGGGTTGTTTCCGCTTGGGGCAAGGCCGCACCCACTGCTCGACGAGGAGGACCGCGACTGGCTGCAGGCGTTCAAGGTCGGGTTCATGCCTTCGTGGCCGGCGGACCCCGACGGCCACCTCGCGGAGGAGGCCCGCGTGGCGTACGTCGCGATGACGCGTGCGCGCCGCCGCCTCCACCTTTCTTATGCGGACTCGTATCTGAAGCAGGCCGGTCCGTCGGTCTTTCTCGGGCTCGCTTCCCCCGACGCCGAGACGCATGAGCTGACGCGCGCTTCGGCGCGGCTCGAGCCGCTCACGATCCTGCTTGCACGCGAAGCCGAGGTCCTCATGGCGTCGCAGCGTGACGTCTTGACCGAGCCATTAAGGGAGCGCGCCGGCAGCCTGGGGCTGGACACGGACTTCCTCGCCGACCCGCACGCGGGGGAGGCGTTCGAACCGTACGGCGGCGAGCGCAACCCGATCGAGATCTCGATCGACCACTTCAGCCCGACCACCCTCAACGACTACCTGAAGTGCCCGCGCTTGTACTGGTACAACCATCATCCAGGCCTGGTGTCCGAGCCCCGCTCCGTGCTGATGGAGCGCGGGGGCTTCCTCCACGAGGTGCTGGAGGAGTTCCACGCCCACGAACAGGACTGGCGCCCGCTCGACTCCCAGCAGCAGAAGGAGTGGCTCGAGAAGACGCTCGATCAAAAGCTCGAGGGCTACCTCTCGCGCATGGAGGGGGTGCTCGACCGCCGCCGCGAGGAGCACCAGGTCCGCAACCTGCTGAGCAACTACATCAAGTTCGTCACGGGCATGCAGCGAGTGCGCCGCCTCGGCACGGTGGCGACGGAGCGACGCTTCAATCTCGTGCTGGACGGCGTGAAGATCGTCGGCAAGATCGACCGAGTCAACGACGCAGGCGACGGCGAGGTGGAGGTCGTCGATTACAAGACCGGCGCGGGGAAGAGCATGAGGTACGCCTACGAGGCGTACTTCGGGCCAGAGCTCTACGACGTGCAGCTCGCCCTCTACTACCTGGCGTGTCGTGATGGCTTCGACGAGGAGGGCAAGCCGCTCGGCTACCGGCCGCGATTCCTGTCCCTCTGGTACCCGAAGGAATGGGTCTGGGGCTCGATCCGAGAGGTCATCTTCAGCGTCGGCAGGCCCGCGGGCTTGAAGGAATACCGCGAGCGGCTGCTGACGGATGACGACCTCGACCGCAGCCGCGAGGTCGTCACGAGGGCGATCTCCGGAATCAAGGCGGGCCATTTCGAACCGGCACCGAGGGACCTGGCGGGCACCTGCGTGAGCCGGTTCTCGTCGTGCCCCCATTCGGTGATCTGCCCATATGGCGGTCAGCCTCCGGAATGAGCATCGCCGTCACAAGGCTGAGCGAGGAGCAGGCGGCAGCCGCGCACGCGGGCCCCGACGGCGCCTTTTTGATCGCGGCCGGTCCGGGCACCGGCAAGACCTTCACCGCCACCGAGCGGTTCTGCTGGCTGGTCGACCAGGGGATCGCGCCCGACCGCATCCTCACGGTGACCTTCAACGACCGCGCGGCCGACGAGCTTCGCCAGCGCATCACCGCCGAGCTGACCCAGCGCCGTCCTGAGCTCGGCGCGCAGGTGATGGACGCGTCGTGGATCGGAACCTTCCACGGCACGTGCGCGCGGTTGCTGGACGAGTTCGCTTACCTCGTCGGTGCGCCGCGCGAGATGCGGGTGCTGGATGAGACGGGCCAGCGCCTCTTCGAGTCCGCGCTGATCGCCCGCCTCGGCAGTGGGGCGTCAGCGCGCCTGGACCCTGACTCCTTCACCGCGCTGGGCGTGGAGGACCTCGACGACCTCCTGCGGTCAGGGCTGCGTTTCGTGCTCAAGCTCAAAGGCCGCGGCATCAGACCGGAGCAGTTCCAGCGCCGCGCGGTCGAGCTGCATGAGCAGCAGCAGGCCGCCACCACCAACGGCGCGACAGAAGGTGATAGAGCCGCGAAGGCTGAGCTCGAGGCGATCGACGTTCTGACTCTGATCTACCGGACGTACGAGGAGGAGCTCATCGCCTCCGGGCTGCGCGATTTCGACGACCTCATCCTCGCGGTCATCGACGCTCTCGAGCGGGTGCCGGAGTTTCGTGCCCGCTGCCGCGATCGCTTCCGCTACCTGATCGTCGACGAGTTCCAGGACACGAACCGGATCCAGCTCGAGCTCATCAGGCTGCTCGCGGCGGACCGCTTCAGCAACGTCTCCGCGGTTGGCGATGCGAAGCAGTCGATCTACGGATGGCGCGACGCCGAGATCGAGAACATCCGCACCCGCTTCCCGGGCCACAGGCTGCCGCTGACACACAACCGCCGCTCCTACCAGGAGATTCTCGACTGCGCGACCGACTTCATCCGCCGCGATCCCGATTTCGAATCGGAGCCGGCGCTGGTGGCCACCCGCGGTTCTGCGGATCACCCGGTGACGGTCGTCATGGCGCCCGACTCGCGCACTGAGGCGCGCACCGTTGCCGAGACGATCCGGCGTCTTCACCGTTCCGGTCGTCCGCTCTCCGACATCGCGAT
>Ga0075436_100001595_pt1 | contig 15494 bp, 18 predicted proteins | sample RhiMethybrSRZTD5_FD_75303 | JGI IMG/M metagenome (GOLD analysis project Ga0075436, IMG submission 75303) | Populus rhizosphere microbial communities from Tennessee, USA - Rhizosphere MetaG P. TD hybrid SRZTD5 | ecosystem: Host-associated > Plants > Roots > Rhizosphere > Soil | place: USA...
TCCAGCGCCGTGCAGCCGAGTCGAAACAGTTCTTGCGCTGGCTTCTTCACAGGGATGATTCTAAATTCATTTCAAAAGGAGGCCCCATGGGCAAGATGATCGAGTTAACCGCGTCCGACGGCCACAAGCTTGCGGCGTACCGCGCCGAGCCGTCGGGCAAGCCCCGCGGCGGCATCGTCGTGATCCAGGAGATCTTCGGCGTGAACAGCCACATCAGGCAGGTCGCCGACGGCTACGCCGCCGACGGCTATCTCGCCATCGCGCCGGCGCTCTTCGACCGGGTGCAGAAAAACGTCGAGCTCGGCTACACGCCCGACGACATCGCCAAGGGCCGCGAAATCCGCGGCAAGGTCACGAACGACATGGCGGTCAAGGACGCCGAGGCCGCGGTCAAAGCCGCGTCAGGCGCCGGCAAGACCGGCATCGTCGGGTACTGCTGGGGCGGCTTCGTCACCTGGCTTGCGGCAAACAGGATCTCCGGCCTCGCGGCGGCGGTACCCTACTACGGCGGCGGGATCCTGGACAACACCGGCCTCGCCCCGAAAGTGCCCCTCATGGGCCACTTCGGCGACAAGGACCAGCACATTCCGGTCGACGGCGTGAAGAAGCTGGCGGAGAAGTATCCGCAGCACCAGATCTTCATCTACTCAGCCGACCACGGTTTCAACTGCGACCACCGCGGCTCATACAACGCGCCCGCAGCAAAGCAAGCGCGCGAGCGGACGCTAGAGTTTTTCCGCAAGCACGTCGGCTAAACCGAGTCTGCTTCGGGTCCTAACAACGCGCGGCGAAACCGCGCCTTGAGAAGGGCGCCTTCGCGCGGCGGCAGCACGAGCGGGATCTTCTCGGCCTGCACCTTGATCACGGCGAAGTTGGGTCCCGCCTGCTCATGAATGGCTTTTCTGAGGGGAGAAAGCTCGGTTGGACAGGCTTTGAGATTGCAACCCTTGGCTACGGCCTGAAGATCGACGCCGTGAGCGGTGTGCGTCGTCTGCATGCCGGTCTCGCCGTAGCGCTCGTTGTCGATCACCACGACGCTCAAGTTCGTCGGCTGCTGCACGCCGATCGTCGCGAGCGAGCCGAGCCCCATCAGCATCTCCCCGTCGCCGGTGATGACGAGCACCCGGCGTCGCGGCTGCGCGAGCGCGAGGCCGAGGCCCATCATCGCGGCCTGCCCCATCGCGCCCCAAAGCGGGAAGCTGAGCGGCGAATCGCCCGCGGCGGTGATGTCCCACGAGGTCGAGCCGAGCCCGGCGATGACCAGCAGCTCGCCCCTATCCTCAAGCAATTGCTTTACAACTTCGCGCCGATGCGGCGTCATTGGCTGGTTTGCTCCTGGAAGCTCTTGATGCCGATCACGCGCTGCGGGATCAGCACCGCGACCGAGGCGTAGCTGTTGTAGGCGAGGCGCAGCGCCGCGTTCACCGTCGGCGCGACCTCCTCGGCCGTAGCCGGCCGGTGGACTATGGTGCCCATCGCCTCGAGCACCGTGCGCGTCGCCTGCCCCATCGGCACCTGCCACGGATTGAATTCGCCTTCTTCCCCCCGCATGGTGACGATCGTCACCAGCGGGAAGCGGCACTCCTTGATCGTGCCCAGCGCGTTGATCACGTTGCCGACGCCGCTCGACTGCATCAGCAGCACACTGCGCTCGCCGCCGAGCCATGCCCCGGTTGCGAGGCCGATGCCCTCTTCCTCGGTGGAGAGCACCACCGCGCGCATCGACTTGTCCGCCTGGCAGAGCTCGATCAGGCGCTTGTGTCCGCCGTCGGGCACGTAGCCGACGACGCGGATCTTCGCCGCGCCGAGCTCGCGGTGGATCGCCTCAGGCCACATGCTTGAGCAGCGTCTGGCCGGGCCGCACGCGAGTGAAGACCACGGGCTTCATGTCGACCTGCAAGGTATTTTCCCGGGAGGAAATGCTGGTAAACGTCGAGGATTCGAGCGGGCCCGCGTGCGGGTGCTCGGTGCGGAAATGCGCGCCGCGCGAGTCCTCGCGAGCGATCGCCGCGGCGGTGATCGCGCGGCTGACCGAAACCAGGCTCTTCAGGTTCATCCAGTCGTGCCAGCTCAGGTTGAAGGCTCGATTATGGTCGCCGAGGCCGCTCGCATCGAGTTCCGTTTCGAGGCTTTCCAGCTCGCGCCGCGCGGTTTCCAGCCCGGCACTGTCGCGGATGATGCCGACCCTTTCCCACATGAGGTCATAGAGCTTCGCCCGGACCGGCTCCAGGGTCGGCGACGCGGTCCGCCTGAATGGCGCTTCGCACGCGGCCACGCCGGCGTCGATTGCGCCGGGATCGGGTGCCTCAAAGCCGCGGCTGCGAATCCAGCCGGCCATCACGTCGCCGGCCACCGCGCCGAACACGGTCGAGTTGGCGACGCCGTTTCCGCCCAGCCGGTTCGCCCCGTGCACGCCGCCGGCGTCCTCTCCGGCGACGAAGAGCCCGGACAGCCGCGTGCTGCAATCGGCGCGGAACTCGACGCCGCCCATCATGTAGTGCGCCGTCGGCACGACCTCCACCAGGCCGCCGGCGAGGTCGAAGCCGCAGTCGGCGCAGCGCTCCACCATCCCCTTGAACTCGCGCGCCACGCGCTCGGGGCCGAGGTGGGCCATGGAAATGTAGAGCCCCCCATGCGGGGTGGTGTTGCCCTTCCTGATCTCCTCGAACATCGCGCGTGAAACCACATCGCGCGTGGCCCGCTCGGCGAGGCGGTCGTACTGCGGCATGAAGCGCTGCTTCGCGCCGTTCAGGAGATGGCCGCCGGAGCCGCGCAGTCCTTCCTCGAGCACCGTGCCCGTCATGCGCGTGTGCGTGCCGGCGAGGAGCCCCGTCGGGTGGAACTGCACCATCTCCATGTCGCGCAGCGAAAGCCCGGCGCGCAGCGCCATCGCCAGGCCGTCGCAGGTCTTGTCACCCGAGGGCGTGTGGTACTTGTACATCGTCGGCCCGCCACCGGTCGCGAGGAGCACCGCCTTCGCGCGCACGAAGACGTACTCGCCGCTTCGCATGTCGATCATCAGCACCCCGGAGACCGAGTCTCCCGTCTTGCTCTTGATGATCTCCACGGCACGATGCTCTTCGAGCCGCCCGATGCGGCGCGCCCAGACCTGCTCGGCGAGCCGGTTGATGATCTCGATCCCGGTGAGGTCGCCCTTGTGCACCGTGCGATCGAAGGTCTGCCCCGCGAATGCCTTCTGGTGCACGGTGCCGTCGGGATTGCGGTCGAAGAAGCAGCCGAGCTCGTTTTCAAGCTCGTGGATTCTTTCGACGGCGAGCGTGACCAGCATCCAGGCGAGGTCCTGGTCGGGCAGCCACTTGCCGCCCTCGATGGTGTCCATGAAATGGCGCTCGACCGAATCCTCCTTCGCCAGCGCGACGTTGTACCCGCCTTGGACCATGCGAGTGCAGCCGCACTTGCCGAGGAGACCCTTCACCGCGACGGTGATCGCGGCCTCGGGCGCAGCCTTGTGCGCGTGCAGCGCCGCGAAGAGGCCCGCGCCCCCCGAGCCCAGGATCAGGATGTCGGTCTCAAGCGAGCGCACGGCGTCTTCCGAACAGCTGGAACGCCATCGAGACTGCGATCAGGCAGAAGCCGGCGATGCGCGACCAGCGCTCGGGGTACACGAGGAGAAACCCCGCAGCGATGAGCAGCAGGCGCACGGCGGGCGCGGCATTCCTGTAGAGCCAGCCCTGAAAGCCGGTGACCAGCGCCGCGATGCTCACCACGGCGATGCACGTGGTGGCGGCAATCGAGCCCCAGTCGGCGTTCGCAAGCGTCTTGAACGATCCTGTGAGGAGCAGCCCGCTGCCCTGAGGATCGAGCACGAAGAAGAATGGCACGAGAAACGCCGGGGTGGTGTACTTCCAGCATTGCAGCGTCGTCTTGTACGGATCGCCGCCGGTGATCGCGGCCGCGGCGAACGGCGACAGCGCCGTGGGCGGCGAAACTTCGGACAGCACGGCATAGTAGAAGATGAACATGTGCGCCGCGAACTCGGGGACCTTGAGCGCGATGAGCGCCGGGGCCGCGATCACCGCGCAGATGATGTAGCTCGCGGTGACCGGCACCGCCAGGCCGACGATCCAGACGATGAGCGCGGTGTAGACCGCAGTCAGAACGAGCGAGCCGCCGGCGTAGGCGAGCACGATCGAGCTGAACTTGAGCCCCAGCCCGGTCAGGGTCACCACGCCGACGATGATGCCCGCCCCGGCGCAGGTCGCGGCGACGTTGAGCACCGCGATCGAGCCGCCCTGCAGCGCCTTCAACAGGCCCGAATCGAGCGCACCGCGGGCAAGCGGTATGCGCCGCTCGAGGATCTCGTAGGGGATGAGCGACGTGTCGCGGCGCAGAACGCTCGTGGCGAGGGCGACCACGGTGGCCCAGAACACCGACAGCTCGGGCGAAAAATTGAGCAGCATGAACGCGATGATCGAGACCAGCGAGAGGAAGTGGAACCAGTATTTCTTCGACAGCGCCCAGGCTGATTCCACCTGCTCGAAGACCGCCTGCTTGACGCCGAACTTGCGCACGTCGATCTCGACCATCAGAAAGAGCGTCAGGTAGTACAGCAGCGTCGGGATGACGGCCATCAGCAGCACGTCCAGGTACGAGATCTTGAGGAACTCGGCGATGATGAAGGCCGCCGCGCCCAGCACCGGCGGCGAGATGATCGCGCCGAGGCCTCCGGCGGCGAGCAGGCCGCCCGCTTCCTCCTTGCTGTAACCCACCTTCGCCAGCATCGGCGCGGCGACCGCGCCGAGCGTCACGGTCGTGGCGACGCCGGACCCGGAGGGTCCTCCGAGGAGAAACGAGGCGAGCGTAACCGTGCGCCCGGCGCCGGTGGGCTTGCCACCCATGGCGGAGAACGAGAAATCGATGAAGAACTTGCCGGCGCCCGAGTGCTGCAGGAAGGCGCCGTAGATCGTGAACAGGATAATGAGCGACGAAGACACTGCGATCGCGGTGCCGTAGATGCCCTCGAGCGTCATGTACATGTGGCCGACGAGGCGGGGGATCTCGTAGTCCTTGTGCGTCCAGGGCGCGGGCAGCACTTCGCCGAAGAACGCGTACAGCAGGAAGCAGGCGGTGACGACCGGCAGGATCCACCCGGTGGTGCGGCGCAGGGCCTCGAGGATCAGCAGGATCAGCGCCACGCCGAACGCGATGTCCCAGCTGTCCGGCAGGATGGAGCGGTCGAAGAAATCGTCGCCGCCGGCGATGAGATAGGCCGCGACGGCGACGCCCGCGACGGCAAGCGCCCAGTCCCACCACATCACGCGATGCCGGAAGCGACGGCAGACCGGGAACACGAGAAAAGTGAGGAACAGCACGAACGCGACGTGGATCGCGCGCAGGTGCTCCGGGCGCACGATCGCGTAGGCCGTATACAGGTGAAAGAGCGACATCACTACCGCCACCATCGCGACGAACGCCGCCAGCGCTCCGCTGAGCTTGTTCTGCACGCCCTCTTCGCGCTCGATCATCTCCTCGGCGCGGGCGAGCGCCTCCTCGCTCACCTCGGCGGCGGGCTGGTGCAGCCGCTCTACTTCGTTGCTCATCGTTCCCCCTCGAAACTAAAAAGCCCCGCCAGCTTCCTGGTCGGGGCTTGCCGGGCCAGCCGGGCCTACTGCAGCTTGAGGCCCTTCTCTGCGAAGTATTTCATCGCGCCGGGATGCCATGGCAGCGGCGAAGCTTCCTTTTTCTGGTTCTCGAGCTTGATGTTTTCCGCCTCCTTGTGCACGCGGATCAGCTCGTCGCGGTGCTCGAACACCGCCTTCACGATGTTGTACGCGGTCTTGTCGTCGATCTTCTCGTGCGCCACCAGGATGTTCATCACGGTGGCCTGCTCGTTGTCCCTCTCCATGCCCCTGTAGACATCCTTGCCGATGCTGTCCTTCACGTAGAGGTTGCCGTACTTCTTGTTCATGGCGGGCACGAGATGCGCGTGGTCGATCAGCCTGATTCTGATGCCCGGTGTGCTGGCAAGGTCCGTGACTGCCGCGGTCGGCAGGCCACCGACCCAGAAAAAGGCGTCGATCTTGCGATCCTTGAGCGCCGAAGCCGACTCCGCCACGCCGAGCCGCTCGCGCCGCATGTCGCGATCCTTGTCGAGGCCCGCGGCCTCGATGACGCGGAAGGCCATGACCTCGGTGGCGCTGCCGCCCGAGCCGGTCGATACGCGCTTGCCCTTGAGGTCCTCGATCTTGCGGATGTTCGTGCCGTCGAGGGTCACCACGTGCATGCGGTTCGGATACAGGATCATCAGCGTGCGCACCGGGACCGGCTTGCCCTTGAACTTGTCCTCACCCTTCAACGCGTCGAGCGCGGCGTCGGTCATCGTGAAGGCGACGTAGGGCTTGCCGGTGCTGATGAGCTGCAGGTTGGCGACCGAGCCGCCGGTCACTTCGGCGGTGGCCTGCATGCCGTCGACGTACTTGGAAAGCACCGCGGCCATGCCGCCGCCGAGCGGGTAGTACACGCCGCCGGTTCCGCCGGTGGCGATGGACAGGTTCTGCGCCTGCGCCGTCCCCGCGACCGCCACGGCCAGCAACGCAACAATGCGAGCGAGCAACCTCATCGAATCCTCCTATGGTTTTAACCGGATATTACCGCACGCCGGGTTTGGAATTGTCCCGGCCATGACCCACGCCCAGCAGGCGCAAAGCCTCCGCCCGGCGCTGCTGCGCCGCATCCTTCACCTTCGCATAGAGGCTGCCACCGTGACTGTCCATGGCGACGATGAGCGGGCCGAAACCGTTGACGCGAAACTTCCACAGCGATTCCGGGTTGAGGTCGTCGAGGTCGACGTCCTCGATGGCTTCGATCCAGGTGGTCTCGAGCGCCGCGGTGCCGCCGATGATGGCGAGGTACACGCCGCCGATTTCGCTGAACGAATTCGACGAGTCTTCCCGCAGGCCGCCCTTGCCGATGATGATCCGCACCCCGTATTCGCGCATCAGCGGCCGGGTGAAGCGCTCCATGCGGTCGCTCGTGGTGGTGCCGACGCAGAGCGGCTCGTAGCCCGCGGGATTTCCCGGGCCCGGCTTCACCTTGCGCACATTGGGCGCGGTATGGATTACCGCGTGGCCGGCGAGGTCGAACCGGGTTTTGCGGCCGCGATCGAACATGTGAATCTGGGTCGCGTCGCGGATGCCGAAGAGCGTGCCACCGAGCGTGACAGTGTCGTTCACCCGGAGCTTGCGGACCGCGTGCTCCGAGACCGGTGTCGCCAGGTCGTAGTGCGCCATTTTGAGCCGCCGTCAGCCGCCGAGCAGCGCTCTCTTGAGGTCTTCCTGCACCGGCTTGTCGCCGAGCCAGATCCGAAGCAGGGCGCGGTAGAAGTCCTCGCCTTCGATCGGCCGGCCCGTCGGCTTGCCGTCGATCGAGAGCTGCGTCGCGCTTCCGGTCCAGTCGAGCGCGATGCTCATGCCCTTCTTCGCCTCCTGGATCGAGGCCATGGTCGCGCCGAGCTCCTTGACGCGCGGCTCGAGCGCCTTCGCCTGCGCCTCGCTATGGTTCTCCTTGATACCTTCGGAGAGCGCACCGACGAACTGGTCGGCGCCGACGTCGCGCAGCATGTGGATCAGGACGCGCTTTGGGCCGGGCTGGGAAATCAGGTCGGCTTTGGGATCGCGCACGTAAAGGCCGATCGCGTAGACCTGAAAGATCACGCGTTTGCGCAGGCCCGCGCCGCTGAGGGACAGCTCGGTGTCGGCGACGCGCGCCTTGTCGTCGATTTTCACCCCGGCGACTTCCGCCGCCCACGCCGGCGCGGCGAGGCAAAGGGCGAGCAGCAGCCTAAAAGCCATACTCGATGCCCTTGTCGCTGAGCGTGGCCCGGGCACGTCGCGCCGAATGGCATTGCATGTTCACCGCGACCGGATTCATGGTGATATGCGTGGCCGCGGTCTCCACGTGGACGGCGAATGCGGTGGAATCGCCCCCGAGCCCCTGCGGCCCGACCCCGAGCAGGTTCACGGCCTTCGACAGCTCGCGCTCCAGTTTTTCTCCTTCCGGATCTTCGCACTGGGAGCCGAGCGGACGCGTCGCGGCGAGCTTCGCGAGGTGAACGCAAAGGTCGGCGGTGCCGCCCACGCCGACGCCGACGATCGTCGGCGGGCAGGTCTTGCCGCCGGCCTCCAGCACGCAGTCGACGACAAACGTCTTGATCGCGTCGACGCCCTCGGCCGGGATCGCCATGCGCAGCCACGAGTTGTTCTCCGAGCCCGAGCCTTTCGGGATCATCTCGAGTACGAGGTGCGCTGCGTCGCAGAAGTCGATGTTGATCACGGGGACGCCGCGACCGGTCGACGTTTGCTCGTTCACGCGCGTCGTCGGATGAACGATGGAAGAACGAAACGAGTACTCGCGGGTCGAGCGGGCGCAGCCACGCCGGATCGCCTCCTTGAGCTGCACGCCGTCGATTTCGACGCCGCGCCCGATCCACACGTTGTAGACCGGGATGCCGGTGTCCTGGCACAGCAGGTTGTCGGTGTCCTCCGCGACGGAGATATTGCGGATCATCGTGCCGAGCATGCGCTTCGCCCCGGCGTCGGTCTCGCTCTTCGTGAGCGCGTCGAAGCCCTGCTTCACGTCGGGCGGCAGCCGCTTGAGCGCCCGGATGTAGAGCTCCTTGGCCGCCTCCTCGACCTGGCTCGGATCGACTTTCACTGCACCCTGATGTTGCGCTCGCGAACCACCCGGCCCCAGAGCGCCGTCTCTTCCTTCATCGCACGCGCCATTTCCGCCGGCGTGTTGCCGACCGGCGCGAGCCCCTGCACATAGAGGCGCGCCTTGAGGTCGCTCGCCTCGAGCGCCTTTTTCGTGTCGCGGTACACCTTGTCGATGATCTCCTTCGGCGTACCGGTGGGCGCGACGATGCCGAACCAGCCGGTGTTCTCGAACCCCGGCAGCGTCTGAGCCACCGGCGGCACGCCCTTCAGCTGCGGCGCCTCGGTCTTGCTGGTCACGCCGAGCGCGCGCACCCGGCCGGACTGGATGTGCGGCAGCGTCGCGGCCACGTTGGTCACGGTGAAGTTGATCTCACCGCCCGCCAGTGCGCCGAGCGCGGGCCCTTCGCCCTTGTAGGGCACGGCGATCGCGTCAGCCTTCGCCGAGTTCAGGAAATTCTCGGCGGCGAGGTGGGTCTGCGAGCCGATGCCGGCGTGGCCGAACGTCAGCTTGCCCGGGTTGGCGCGCAGGCCCTCGAGCAGATCCTTCACCGTCTTGTAAGGCGACGAGGCCGGCACGGCGACGACCTGCGGACCCGATACGACGTTGGTGACCGCGACGAAGTCCTTCTCCGGGTCGTAGTTCAGCTTGGCGTAGATGTGCTGGTTCGCCGTAACCACCGAGCCCGAGGGGAAAAAGAGGGTGTAGCCGTCGGGCGCGGCGCGCGCCGCCTCGGCCGCGCCGACGCCGCCGCCCGCGCCGCCGCGATTCTCGATCACCACCTGCTGGCCCCAGATCTGGGTCAGCTTCTCTCCGAGCAGCCGCGCCGAGATGTCGGTGGCGCCGCCGGGAGGGAACGGCACGATGAAGCGCACGGGCTTCTGCGGCCAGGCTTGGGCCGCCGCTCCCGTCGAGGCGAGCGCGAGGAGCGCCGCCCCTATCAGCTTCACCCATCCCATTGCCGTCCTCCTTTGAAATTCATTCTACAGCGCCAACGCGAGAACGAGCCCCACCAGCGCCGTGACGCCGGCGGCGAGCGCGGCGAGCGTCTTCTGCCGCCCGTGCCAGGGCAGAAACTCGAGCGCCAGCACCCGCAGCCCCCCGGCGAAATGCGCGGCCAGCGCCACCACGATGGCCCATTCCGCGACGAGCACCGCGGGCTGGCGCGTCCAGGCGAGGAACGCGTCCAGCTGGAGCGCGGTTGACAGCGCCCAGAAGTGCAACGGCAGGAAAATCGCGAGCGCGATGCCCGATACCCGGTGGACGATCGCGACCCAGTACGAAGATCCCTTCTTCACGCGAACACCGCGAGCACCGCTCGCATTCCCATCCACGCGAGAGCTCCAGCGAAAAGCGCCAAGGCGATATCGCGCGACGCGCCGCGCCATCGCAGCCACTCCAGGAATACGGCTCGCAGCCCGATCGGCGCGTGCACGCTCACCGCGAGGACGAAGACCGTATAGAAAGCGAGCCAGGCGTGATTTCCTCGCGTGCGGCCTAGAATCTCGGCAGCGGTCAGCCCGCCCTGCACCGCATAGATGATGGTCGCGAGGTGCACCAAGACGCACACCGCGAGCACCGCCGCGCTGACGCGCTGTGCTACCCAGAGAAGGGTTTCCGTCCTCGCGCTCAGAGCTCGCCTCGGATGAGGGCAGTGACGATTTCGCGTTTGAGCCCCGCGATCGCAGCCGTCGGAGACAAATGCTTCGGGCACCGCTCGGTGCAGCTCATGTGGGTGTGGCAGCTATGGCAGCCCGCGTCGCCAGAGACCGCACGCAACCGCTCGAGCTTGGCCGCGTCGCGCTCGTCGTTCACCAGCGTCCAGGCGCGGTTCAGTGCCGCGGGACCCAGGTAGCCGGGATTCCAGGCAACGACATCGCAGGCGCTGTAGCACACCCCGCAGCCAATGCACTCGATGGCAGCGTCGGCCTGAACACGGCTTGCCGAATCCGGCTTCACCGCGTGGAAGTCTTCGTTCTTTGTTCGGGTTCCCGAGAACTGCCCCCTGGCGCGTGCCCACTTGTCGAAGAACACGCTCATATCGGTGACGAGGTCGCGGATGACCGGCAGGTTTTTTAGGGGCTCTATTTTCAGGCGATCGTGGAACGCAACCTTGTCCACATGGGTACGGCAGGTCCAGCGCGGGACGCCGTTCACCGTCATCGCGCACGAGCCGCACATCCCGACCCGGCAGGCATAGCGGTACGCGAGCGTGGCGTCGAGCGCGCGCTGGATATGGGTGACGACGTCGAGAACGGTCTGGCTGGGAAGGCGCGGGACTTCGAATTCCTGGAAGGCGCCGTCGGCGCCTCCTTTCCAGACCGAGACTTTCAAGCCGATTCGTAAAGCCGGGTCAGCACGAACTCGCGGTGGCCGAGCGCTTCAGCCGCGGTCAGCCGCCCGTTGGCGGTGCGGAACATGCACTCCAGAAGCTTGTCCCCCGCCTGATCCGGAGTTAATTCTTTTCTTAATAAACCGGAAACATCGACGTCGATATGCTCGGACATCGTGCGCACGGTGCGCGGGTTGGCGCACAGCTTGATCACCGGAAGAATCGGGTTGCCGATGACGTTGCCCTGGCCGGTCGGGAAGAAGTGCACCACGTAGCCGGACGCCGCGCACAGGGTGACCATCTCCGCCGCGGCGGACGAGGAATCCATGAACCAGAGGCCGGGCCCGGTCGGCATCTCGGCCTTGTCGAGCACGCCGTCCACCAGGCATTTGCGGCCGATCTTCTGGATGTTGCCGAGCGCCTTTTCCTCGATCGTCGTCAGGCCGCCTGCGATATTGCCCTTGGTCGGTTGCGACTCCGAGAGGTCGCTCGTCTTGTGGCGGTTGATGACTTCCTGATAGCGGTCGAAGACGAACTGGAACTTCTTGCGCACGTCGTCGTTGCGGCAGCGCGCTGCGACCAAGTGCTCGCCGCCCGTCAGCTCGGTGGTCTCGCCGAACACCAGCGTGACGCCGTGCGGATAGAGCTTGTCGAACGCGTTGCCGACGGTGGGGTTCGCGCCGCAGCCCGAAGTCGTGTCCGACTCGCCGCACTTGGTGGACACCCACAGCTCCTTCAGCGGCCGCTCCTCGCGCCGCAGCTCGCTCGCCCACTGCACGAACTCCCTGGCCTTCTGCGAGGCGCGCCGGATGGTCTCGTGGTCGCCGTGCCCCTCGATGCCGAAGTAAGCTACCGGCTTTCCGGTCGCGGCGATCCCGTCGGCAACTTTTTTCGACCAACCATCTTCGATCCCGATCACCACAACCGCCGCCACGTTCGGGTTCGAGCCGGTGCCTATCAGCGTGCGGAAGTGCAGGTCCAGGTCGGCGCCGAACTGCAGCCGCCCGTAGGGATGCGGCAGCGCCAACGTCCCCTTGATGCCCGCCTCGACCGCCTGCGCGGCGGCATTCGAGAGGTCGTCGACCGGCAGGATGATGACGTGGTTGCGCACGCCGATGCGGCCGTTCTCGCGCTTGTACCCGAAGAAGGTGGTATTCGAGAGATTCATGTCTACCAACGCTTTGTCTTGACGTTATGCACGTGCAGATGCTCGCCCTTGCGGATCGGCTGCACCACCTTTCCGATGTCGACGCCGTACTTGATCACGGTGTCGCCCTCGCGATAGTCGCGCAGCGCGAGCTTGTGCCCGATCGGGATGTCGTTGCGCGCCGTGACCTGGACGTCCTTGTCGTCCTCCATGATCCAGCCGGAGAGCTCCTGCCCCGCCTTCACGCCCTCGACCACGACGACGCCGACGCCGTCGCCTTCCTCGTGCACAACGAAATGGATCATTGCGGGCTCCAGACCTGAAGCCGGTATTCTAGTCGCATGTTCACCCGCCGCCGCTTCCTGCAGACTCTCGGCGCCTTCGCCGTCTGCAGGAACCTGCGCGCCCAGACCTATCCGTTCTCGCTCGGCGTCGCCTCCGGATATCCCTCGCCCTCGGGCATCGTGCTCTGGACGCGCCTCACCGGGGTCGAGCCGGTCCCGGTGGCGTTGAAGTGGGAGCTCGCCGCCGACGAGGGATTCAAGTCCGTGGTCCGCTCGGGCGAGACGCTCGCGCAGCCGGAGTGGCTGCATTCGGCCCACGTCGAGGTGGAGGGCCTCGAACCCGAGCGCTGGTACTGGTACCGGTTCACCGCGGGTGACGCACGAAGCCGCGTTGGACGCACTCGCACGGCGCCCGCAGCGGGCAAAGTCGGCGGCCGCATGCGCTTCGCGTTCGCGTCCTGCCAGCAATACGAGCAGGGTTACTTCGGCGCCTATCGCCACATCGTTGCCGACGATCCGGATCTGGTCGTGTTTCTCGGCGACTACATCTACGAATCCAGCTGGGGACGCGACCACGTGCGCAAGCACGACCGCCCCGAACCGTACTCCCTCGAGGACTACCGGGCGCGCCACGCGCTCTACCGGAGCGATCCCGACCTGCAGGATGCTCACGCAGCCTGTCCCTGGATCCTCACCTGGGATGATCACGAGGTCGACAACGACTACGCCGACGACCGGCCCGAAGACGGCATGGATCGCGAATCGTTCCTGCTGCGGCGCGAAGCCGCGTACCGCGCGTACTACGAGCACATGCCGCTGCCGCCGCGCATGCAGCCGCGGGGCCCGCGCATGCAGATCTACACGCACCTCGACTGGGGTCCCCTCGCGCGCTTTCACGTCCTCGATTGCCGGCAGTACCGCTCCTGGCACGCGTGTCCGCGCCCGGGCCGCCGCGGCGGCTCCAACACCGTGGACGTCGAGAAGTGCCCGCGTCTCGGCAGCCCCGGGCGCACCATGCTCGGACGACAGCAGGAGCGCTGGCTCGAAAACGGCCTTGGCGAATCGCGCGCCGCCTGGAACGTCGTCGTGCAGACCACCGCGATGGCCCAGTTCGACCAGAAGCCCGGTCCGGGCCGGCGCGCCTGGACCGACGGCTGGGACGGCTATCCCGCCGCGCGCGAGCGCCTCCTCAACAGCCTCAAGTCGAACAACGTCGCGAACCCCGTGGTCATCGGCGGCGACGTGCACTGCTTCAACGTGTCGCAGCTCAAGCTCGACTTCGACGACCCGGCCTCTCCGGTGATCGCTTCTGAATTCGTCGGCACCTCGATCACCTCACAGGCCTGGGCGCAGGAACGCATGAACCAGTACCTCCCCGACAACCCGCACATCCTCCTCGGAGAAAGCCGCTACCGCGGCTACGTGCGCGTCGACCTCGCGCCGCAGCGCTGGACTTCCGACCTGCGCATCATGGAAACCGTGCAGCGGCGCGACGCTTCCTGCAGCACCCTCGGCACTTACGTAGTCGACGACGGTATTCCCGGCCCCGTGAAGGCTTGATCAGGGCACTCTAGCCGCAGGCGCGCTTCAGACGGTCGCCTACCGCAGTCCATTCCGAGGCGTCGGGCGGAGCCTCGATCAGGATTTCGTCGCACCCCGCGGTGTCGAGCTCGCGCAGCGCGGCGTAGAGCTTCTGCGCGTAGGCCTGGGGGTCGCGCGGCATGCGCAGCCAGAAGTCCACGCGCTCGTCGGGGCGCGAGAAGGCAAGCACCGCGACCTTTTCCTTGAGGCGCGCGATCTCCTTGTCGAGGTCGTAGGACGGAACGAGCCGTGCCGGAGTGCGCGGGGCGTAGTGACGCTCGAGACCACCGGAGTGGCGCGGCGACGCAGCGCTTTTTTCCGATACGTGGGAGCGGAGAACGCCTTCCAATTGTTGTCTGGAAATGCGGCCGGGACGCAGGAGCACGGGTGCGGCGCCGGAAAGATCCACGATGGTGGACTCGATGCCGACCTCGGTCGGACCGCCTTCGAGCACCAGGTCGACGTCGCCGCCGAGATCAGCGTACACATGTGCAGAGGTCGTGGGCGAGACGTGGCCGAAGCGATTCGCCGAAGGCGCGGCGACGCCACCTCCGAACTGCTCGAGCAAATTCCGCGCGACGGGATGCGACGGGAGGCGAATGCCGACGGTGTCCTGGCCGCCGGTAACGAAATCCTTCGCCTTCTGCGAACGCCGAAGGACCAGGGTGAGCGGCCCAGGCCAGAACTTCGCCCCGAGGAGGCGTGCCGAAGCCGGCGTGTCGCGGGTCCAGGAGAAGGCGTCCTCGGCGGAGGCGAAGTGCACGATCACGGGATGGTCGGCGGGACGGCGCTTGACGGCGTAGAGCTTCGCCATCGCCGACGCGCTCGACGCGTCGGCGCCCAATCCGTAGACGGTCTCAGTGGGAAAGGCTACCAGGCCGCCGCTTCGCAGGATGCGAGCCGCTCGCGCGATGTCCTTATTCATTGGCTACAAGGGATCATTTTCCCCCTCTCCCGGACAAATGCTCACAGACCACCGCCGTGATTAGCGGCAGCATGGGGGCACATCCAGGGGAGACACGGGACCGCATTATGGCTTCTTCGAACACACAAATTTCTCCAGCGGCCGCGTCCGACGCCTGCGGCCTCGAGCGCCTGCCGCACGTGATGAACAAGCTGTGCCAGCTTTGGGGTCAGCCCGCGTGCGACGCCTACATCAGCCGACTCATCATGGATTCGCGCGACGGCGCCCGGCAGGGACTGCCCTGGGAGGTCGCCATGGAGCTGATGTTTCTCGCCGAGCTCAGCGTCGGCAGGCGCGCCCTCGTCGCCTCGGCGGCGACCGGTGTGCCGTTCGGGCAGATGCTCCAACGCTTTCGTGAAATGGCACCCGCTGGAGGGTAGCGTCTTAAGTCTCATGTAAGTTTGTGCTTGAACCACTGAGCGGTCTTCCGAGTCGGGCCGACGCTGCGCTGCGTCATCGCGTGCGCGCGTAGACCGCGCGTGAACTTGCGCCTATAGTTCTCCGGTTCTCCGA
>Ga0075436_100001597_pt1 | contig 15486 bp, 16 predicted proteins | sample RhiMethybrSRZTD5_FD_75303 | JGI IMG/M metagenome (GOLD analysis project Ga0075436, IMG submission 75303) | Populus rhizosphere microbial communities from Tennessee, USA - Rhizosphere MetaG P. TD hybrid SRZTD5 | ecosystem: Host-associated > Plants > Roots > Rhizosphere > Soil | place: USA...
AGGAGGTCATCGACGTGTTCCTCTTTTGCCGCGAACGATGAGAATCTGCGCCGGCGCCGTGTTGGTGCGTGGCAGCGAGATTCTTCTGGTCCGGCGATCGGACGACCGCCCTTTCTATCCCGGCGTCTGGGATGTCGTCGGCGGGCACTCCGAAGGCGGCGAAAAGCCGGGTGAAACGTTGGTGCGTGAGCTCGCGGAGGAGCTCGGCATCGAGCCGCTTGTTTTTGAGCACGTCGACGTCCTGGACGAGCCGCGCCCCGACAAGTATGGGGATGCTCGCTACCATATCTTCGTCGTCAGAGCTTGGAGCGGGGTGCCGCGATTGCGTAACGCAGAGCACTCCGAGTTGCGGTGGGTGACGCTCGACGAGGCGTTGACGTTGCCGCTGGCTCATCCCGACTATGTCCGCCTTTTCCCGGCCGTGCTGCAGAGGCCGCCGTTGTGAAGGAGGCGCCGATGAACGTCATCACAGTGCACAGCAAGCATCACGATCAGGTGATCGATATCACCGACCAGCTCGCGTCGGCGGTCGCGGCAGTTGCCCACGGCGTCTGCACGGTCTTCACACAACACACGACGTGCGCGCTGACGATACTCACGAACGAAGCCGGCATCGCAGATGATCTGTTGACTGTGCTTCGCCGGCTCGTGCCACAGGCGACGACGTACGTGCACGATTCCGCCGATCACGTGCGCGCGCATGTTTTGAGCGCGTTGGTCGGCGTGTCGGTCTCGGTACCGGTGCGTCATGGCCGAATGGCTCTCGGCCAGTTTCAGCGCATCGTGCTGCTCGAGTTCGAGGGCCCGCGTGAGCGCGCCGTCTCCGTCACGACAGCTCAGGAACTAGCGTGAGCCACTTCTTTGCGTATCTCTCCCGGATGCGTTTCATCAGGCGCTGGGGCCTGATGCACAACACGTATCCAGAGAACGTCCAGGAGCACACTCTGCGGGTCGCGATGATCGCTCACGCGCTGGCGATCATCCGTAACCGTCTCTTCCATGGCAGTGTCGATGCCGAGCGGGTGGCTGTTCTCGCGCTCTATCACGACGCCAGTGAAGTCTTCACGGGCGACCTTCCCGCGCCGGTCAAGTACCTCAATCCAGAGATCAAGGCGGCGTACAAGTCGATCGAACTGACGGCGGCGCGGAAGCTCTACGAGATGCTGCCGGAGGCGCTGCAACCGGATTACGCGCCGGTGTTCCTGTCGAACGACGCGGATGCCCTCCACCACGAACTGATCGGCGCCGCCGACAAGCTCTGTGCCTACCTCAAATGCCTCGAAGAGATCGCCGCCGGCAATCAGGAGTTCTCCAAGGCGGAAAAAACACTCCGGGCCACCGTCGAAAAGCTTTCGCTTCCCGAGGTTCGATATTTTCTCGAGACATTTGTGCCGAGCTTCAGGCTGACACTGGACGAGCTCGAGTAGGATGCGACTGGCCGGCGCCATCTTCGATCTCGACGGCACGATCGCCGACACGTTCGCGATCTGCTTCGCCACATTCCGCAACGCGCTTGCGCACGTGTCCGGCCCGGCCCTCACCGACGCCGAGATTCAGGCGCGCTTCGGGCCGAGCGAGGACGGCATGTTCCAGCGTGTGGTGCCCGAGCGATGGCAGGAAGCCTTCGGCGTTTACCTGAGCGAATACGAGCGCCATCTTCCGCTGTGCGCGCTCTTTCCGGCCATCTCGACGGTCCTGACGTCGCTGGGCCAGCGCGACGTTCCGCTCGCGCTCGTCACGGGTAAATCACGGCCGACGGCGTTGATGTCGCTCAAAGCGTTCGGACTCGACGGCGTGTTCGATCCCGTGGAGACCGGCTCGCCTACCGGCGTGGTGAAGGCAGCAGCGATCGCGCGTGTGGTGTCCGGCTGGGGTGTGGCGCCAGACGAGGTGATTTACGTCGGCGATGCGATCAGCGACGTGCACGCCGCCCATGAGGCGGGCGTGCACGCCGTGGCCGCGGCGTGGGCACCCACGGCGAGCCTCGTGGAGCTACGCGAGCTTCGTCCGCACGAGCTGTTCACCGAGGTGGCGGATTTCCACGCGTGGCTGGTGAGTCAGTGCGCCGACTGAGGCTCGCCTGCCGTGCAACGTGACACCGACGCCGTGTCTCCGCAAGAACGCGACTCCGCATGACGGTCCGCCGGGTGATGAACTCGCCCCGCAACCCGCACACGACGACGGCGTATCACCCGAAGAACGGCAACCTGCTTGCGTATCCCCGAGCGCGCCGCGCCATGGGATTCCGGATTTCTCGTGAACCCGGATGACCGGTTCGAAGTTACGTTCGCCAAGGAGGGCGTGTACGACTACTTCTGTCTTCCCCACGAGGGGGCGGGGATGCCCGGAACGGACCAGTGGGTCCAGGTCCCGGAAGCGGCACGCGCCACGTTCCCCTCTATTGCAGCATCATGGCGCGCAAGATCGTCCGCCTGCAGCAGTTCTCGCAAAATCGCGCGTCTGGGCGTACTACGTAATCCGGCGTCGGAGCACGCCGCGGAGGAAGCCTATGCAAAGCGAGCGCATCGCCACCATCGATCACCCGGGACTCGTGATGCGACCGTTCTACGCCATCGGCCGGCGGCTCTTCGGTCAGGTACCGACACCCCAGAAACTCATGGCTCACCGCCCCGCGCTCATGTTCGGCATGGGCGCGCTGTGGACGTCGATCGAATGCTTCGCGTCGCTGGACGGCCGTTTGCGGGCACTGCTGCAGCTGAACGTCGCGCGCTTACACGACGCGGCGTACTGAATGGATATCCGTCACGCCGTCGGCGTGAAGGAGGGGCTCGACGAGGCGACGCTGAACGCGCTGGCCGGGTGGCGAGCGAGTGAGCGGTTCACGGCGCGCGAGAAGGCGGCTCTGGAGCTTTGCGAGGAGATCGTCGCGGACGACCGCGATGTCTCGGACGCATGCTTCGCGTGCGTGCGGGAGCACTTCTCGGAGGCCGACGTGCTGGAGCTCGTTTTCGTCATCGGCTATCAGATCTTCGCCAGCAAATTCGCCAAGACGTTCCGCCTGACGCCACAAGGATTCTAGTCGCGGGAGGCCGAGGATGAGGCGCGTCTTGTTGTGTGGTGTCTTCATGCTCGCTGCGGCCGCCACCGTGGCCGCAGCGGGATGTTCGTCACCGGGTCAATTGGCTATCTCGACGACGTCACCCACGCCCAAGAGCGAGTGCGGTCTCACGCCCGGCACCGCTGGGACGTGGCGGCCCGAGCTGGGTTACTGCGAGTACTGATACGCGGAATCGATGCGAATCACGCTCGGCCGGCTGAGCTACCTCCAGCGCCGGTAGGGCGAGGGGAATTCGCAGAAATCCAGCGCGGCACGCCATACCCCGCCGCTTTGCTCGCAGTCGATCTGGGCAGGCGTCGGCGGCCACGTGATCGGCGCTGCGGTTGGCGTGCCCGGAGCCGCCGGGGCCGACGACGTGGTGGGTGGCGGCGCCTGCGGTAGCTGATTTCCTCTGGCGTGCATGCATTGAGCGTATGCCATGTCGTAGCGACGCTGCGCCGGCACCTGGCCGCCCTGCGTCCTCTCGACCTCTCGCGAGGCGAGCTGACGACAGGCATTGTCGTCCGCCTGGAATTGCTCAGTGGTCTTTCCGCTGCCTGCCAGGACCAGCACGCTCGGACCGGTCGGGATGGGCGCGCATCCCGCCGCCGCTGTGAGCACTGCGACCGCGATGAGCCAACGCTGCATACGGACATCACGTTTGCGAGCCGCGTGCCAGCGCGTTGCGGCACGAGGCCGTCGGACGTCAGCGCCCCGTGGCGCGCTGGGGATCGAGCCAGTCGCGCAAACCGTCCGCCAGCATGTTGAAGCCGAGCACGGCCAGCATCACCGCGAGCCCGGGGAAGACGACCATCCACGGCGCCTGCACCATGAACCCGCGGCCGTCGGCCAGCATCAGGCCCAGTGACGGCGTCGGCGGGCGGACGCCGACACCGAGAAACGACAGCGCGGCTTCGATCAAAATCCCGATCGCCATCAGCACCGACGCCTGAACCAGCATCGGCGTCGCGGCGTTCGGCAGGATGTGGGCCATCACGAGGCGCGGCACGCCGGCGCCCAGCGCGCGTGCCCCGTCGACATACACCTCGATCTTGGTGGCGAGCACGGCGGCGCGAGCCACGCGAGCCATGACCGGCGTGTACACGACGGCCAGCGCGATCGACACGAGCATCGCGCCGGTGCCGAAGACGCTCATGAGCGCGATCGCGAGAAGAACGGCGGGGAAGGCCATCAGCACGTCGAGCGGCCGCATGATGAGCTGATCGGGGAGCCCTTCGGAGTATCCGGCAACGATGCCGAGCGGCCCACCGACCAGTACGGCCAGCAGCGCCGACGTCATCGCCACGCCGAGAGAGACGCGATACGCGTGGACGACGCGGCTCAGGAGGCTGCGCCCGAGATCGTCACGGCCGAACGGCTCGGCCACGCTCGGCCCGCGCAAGGCCAGATCCTTCGAGATGTCCGTGGGACTGCCCAGTGGAAGCATCGGCGCGAGCAACGCGGCGAGCGCGAGCACGCAGACGATGGCGAGGCCCGCGAGCGGCAGCCACGCGCGCCTCAGGTTTGACACCGAATTTTTCACCGGTTTCGTACTCGCGGGTCGACGACGCCGTAGAGAATGTCCGTCGCCAGGTTCACCAGCATGAACATGGCCCCGATGACCAGCACCGTGCTTTGCACCACGGGATAGTTCCGCTCGAGCACGGCGTCGAGCGTCATGCGGCCCACACCGGGCAGCGTGAAGATCATCTCAACGACGATGGCGCCACCGAGCATGTAGCCGACCTGCAGGCCGAGCACGGTCAGGATCGGGATGGCGGCGTTGGGCAGGACGTGACGGAAGAGCACCGCGGGCTCCGCCAACCCCTTGGCGCGCGCGAACTGCACGAACCCGCGCTGCGCCACGTCGAGCACGGCGGCGCGGCTCAGCCGTCCGAGCACCGCGGCGCGGCTGAGCGCGAGCGTCAGCGCCGGCAACACCAGGTGCTGCAGATTTTCGAGCAGACTCTCGCCGACCGGAACGAAGCCGCCAGACGGCAGCAGCCCGGCGCCGAGCGACAGTCCGAGCATGAGCATGATGCCGAGCCAGAAGTCGGGGATCGAGACGCCGACGAGGCCGATCGCGAGTGTGGCGCGGTCGGCGAACCCGCGACGTCTCGCGCCACCGAGCAGACCGAGCGGAATGCCGATCAGCGCCGCGCCGACGGTGGCCAGCAGCGTGAGCTCGAGCGTGACGGGGAGGCGGTCGAGGATCATGCGACCGATCGGCTCGTTCTGGCGGAAATCGAGGCCGAAATCGCCCCGCACGAGCCCGGCGAGCCAACGCATGTACTGCTCCGGCAACGGCTCATCGAGGTGGAAGGCTTCGCGCAGCGCTCTGACACCTTCAGGTGTCGCTTTGTAGCCGAGGACGACCACGGCCGGGTCGCCGGGTACGAGCCGCATCAGCCCGAACACGAGAATGCTCATGCCCAGGAGCAGCGGAACGGCCAGGATCAGCCGCCGCGCCGCGTACATTCAGGCGAGCCAGGTCTCCTCGAACCGCAGCTCGAGCGACGGCAGCGGCACCGAGCCGTAGACGTTCGGCTTCGTCCAGTAGCGCTGGATCTCGTTGCTGAAGATAATCAGCGAACCTTCCTCCTGGAACCAGCGCACGAGGTCCGGGTACATCTTCTTGCGCGCGGCCGGGCTGGTCGTGAACCGAAACGCGTCAATCCGCTTATCGCCCTCCTCGGACTTGAACCCGGAGAAGTTCCACGGCGACGTCGAATGCTGCAGCGGCGAATAGAACATGTCCGGGTCTACCGTCACGCTCCACCACGCGGCCGCGATGTCGAACTTCTTGCCCACGAGCGACTCGAAGTACTGACCCGACTCCATCGGCTGAACGTCGAGCGTGATCCCGACCTTCTTGAGCTGCTCGCGGAGGATCTCGCCGGTCTTCACCAGCACCGGCACCTGCGACTTGACCAGATACGTCAGAGTGAGCCCACTGGCGGCGCCGGCCTCGCTGAGCAGCTGCTTGGCGCGCGCGATGTCGGGGCCGCTCTTGTGCGCGTTCACCCCGGTCGCCCACGGGCTCGGCTCGGGCGTCGGTTCGGCGGTCGCGACGTGGCTGCCGAAGTACACGAGCTTGACGATCTCCGCGCGATCGATCGCCCACGCGATCGCCTGGCGCAGCCGCCGATCGCTGAACGGGGGCTTGCTGGCGTTGAGCATCAGGAAGAAAGGCAGGTACGGCCGACCAGGCGAGGCCTTCGGATCGCGCCCGCGCTCGAGCTCTGGGATCCGCTGCGGCGGCACCGTCTGGATCCAGTTGAACCGGCCGGTTTGGAGCCCCGTCAACCGCACCGTGTCGTCCGCCGGAGCATAGAAGATGATGCGATCGATGTAGGGACGCCCGGGGCGGAAGTACTTGTCCCAGCGCTCCAGCGTGACGTGATCGTCCTTCACCCACTCGACGAACCGATAGGGTCCCGTCCCGATCGGGAAGAGCTTCGGATCCTTTTCCTTGAGCGCCTTCTCGTTCACGATCTCCGTGGCCTGGGTCAGCATCGCCAGCAGCGGCCCGAACGGCTTCGCGAGATGAAAGCGCACCTGGTACTGCCCGACGGCCTCGACGCCTTCCACGGGCGAAAAGAAGATGCGCATCGGCAGCTTGTTCTTGGCATCGAGCAGCCGCGTGAACGTGAAGGCAACGTCCTGCGCCGTCAACGGCTCGCCGTTGTGGAAGACGGCGTTGTCGACGAGGTCGAAGAGCCACGTCTTGTCGTTCTCCTGCTTCCACGACTTCGCGAGCCCCGGGATGAACTGCCCGGCGTCGTCGACATAGGCCAGCTTGTTGTAGACGTTCTGATAGATCTGCAGCGACGAATACAGCTGCGCGTACCCGGGATCCATGTTCACGGGCTTGTCGACGGTCGCGACGCGCAGCGTGCCGCCGCGCTTGGGCGTGCCCTGCGCGAAGGCCGGCAGCGGGCCGCGCGCGGCGAGACCGGCACCGGCCACGACACCGGCAGTGCGCGCGAGCCAGGCGCGGCGGGTGAGACCAGAGTGGTGATCGCTCATCGTTGATCCCTCTCGGCGCCGCTGCCGTGGGCGCCGTCGTACACCACGCCATCCTTCATGACCATGGTCAGGCGCTCGAGCGCGGCCATGTCCTTGAGCGGGTCGCCGTCGAGCGCGATCAAGTCGGCGCGCTTGCCGGGCTGGATCGTCCCGACCTGGTCGTCGATGCGACACGCCTCGGCGCCCCAGCGGGTGCCGGCCAGCAGCGCGTCCGCCGCGGAGACGCCGAACCGCGTGAGCGTCTGCAGCTCGAACGGCATCAGGCCATGCATGCTGTCGGTTCCGCACGCGAAGCGCACGCCCGAGGCGAGGTGGCGTGGAAAGTTTCCCGCGACGATGCGACGCGCTTGACGGACCTTGTCCATGATCGCCGTCCGATGTCCATCGCCTTGCTCGATGCCGGTGGGATGCATGAACACCGCGAACGTACAGATGAGCCAGACCCGGTGCTCGATCATCAGCGCGATGTCCTCGTCGGTCGCCAACGCGCCGTGCTCGATCGTCCGCACGCCTTCGCGCACGGCCAGCTGCAGCCCGGGGCCGCCGTGCGCGTGCGCTGCGGCATACGTGCCGACGCGATCGGCCTCTTCGACCGCGGCGCGGATTTCCTCGCGCGTGTATGCGCTGCCGGTCGGCATGGGACCGGGCGAGCTGACGCCGCCGGTGACGAAGATCTTCACGTGATTCGCGCCGCGTCGCAGATTCTCCCGCGCGCCGCGGCGAACCTCGTCGATGCCGTCGTAGCTCGTCAGCGCGCGACCGTGCCCATTGTCCGCAGCCAGCCCGCGCCCGGCCACGAGCAGTCGCGGCCCGGGGATCACGCCGGCGTCGATGGCATCGCGCACGTCGACGTCGACGAAATGCTCCTCACCCATCACGCGCATCGTGGTGGTGCCGGCCGCGAGGTCTCGCCGCAGATTGCGCGTCGCGGCCAGCGTCTGAGGCACCGGGCCGCGGCAGAGCTGACCGAGCTGGTCGCCCTCGCCCGGGACGAGCGAGGCGTGGCTGTGGCAGTCGATGAAACCCGGCATCACGAACCGATCGCGGAGATCGAGAATGTCCGGGCCCGGCGCGCTCGCCCGGCCGGCGGCGGGTTCGACACTGGTGATGCGGCCGTCGGTCACCACGACCAGCGCGTCGCGTAATGGCGGCGCGCCGGTGCCATCGAACAGCGTGCCGCAGCGGATCGTTCGAACCGCCACGCTCAGGATCCGCCGACGCGACCGCCGTTGGTGCGGCCGCCGTTCACGTGAACGCCGTAGTCGCGCCGCGCCGCCTCGGCCGAGACATAGCCGTCGCGCACGTCGCGCCGCACCGCCTCGGGATCCCGATCTGCGGGTGGTCCCCAGCCTCCACCGCCGCCGGTCATGATCTTGACGACTTCGCCGGTCGCGATCGGATGCTGCGTCGCCTTGCGCACGTGACGAGCCGAGCCGTCGGGCGACGTGATCTCGACGCCATTCACCGCGCCTTCGAGTCCACCGCGAAGACCCCACGGCGGCGTCGCTTTGCGCTCGAGGCTGAAGGTGATGAAGCCCGATTCGAGGAACCGATAGATGCGCTCGACACCGAGGCCGCCGCGGAACTTGCCGGCGCCGCCCGAATCCATCCGAAGACCGTATTTCAGAATCCGCATCGAAGGCACGCGCGATTCGACGACCTCGACCGGATTGTTGCGCGCGGTCGAGCCCGCGAAGATGATCATCGCCGACTCGCCGTCGTAGGCCGGCCGCGCGCCGGTGCCGCCCGCGTTGAGGTCGCCCTGGATGAAGAGCTTGCCCGTCTGCGGATGCGTGCCGAACGCGATGGTCGGCATCTGATCGCCGTACGCGCCGGCGGGGATGCGCTCCGGCAGCGCGTTCGAGAGCGCGCGCAGCCCGAGCTCGATGAGCAGATTGATCGGCACGTAATAGCGCGCCGTCGGCGCCGGCTCTTCAGCCGCGAGCACGGAGCGGCGCGGCACGATCACGCGCAACGGCCTGAAGCACCCTTCATCGACCGGATCGTCGGGCGTCGTGAGGCACTTGATCAGCAGGCGGCACGCGCTGATCGTGATCGCGTCGCCGCAGTTGAACGGCCCGACGACCTGCGCGTCGGAACCGGTGAAATCGACCGACATGCGGCCGTCGCGCACATCGATCGTCATCTCGACGCGGACGGGTTTGTCGAGCGTGATGCCGTCGTTGTCGAAGTGGCCAACCGCGTGATAGGCGCCGGCGGGAATGGCGCTCAGCGCGGCCCGCGTCCGCCGCTCCGACTGGTCCATATAGATGGTGGTCGCCTCGAGCACCGTCTCGCGTCCGTATTTCGCGAGGATCTCGTGAAACGACGCCTCGCCGGCGCGGCACACCGCGATCATGGCCTGAACGTCTTTCAGCGTGCCGCTCTCGATGCGGATGTTCGCGCGGATGACGCGCATCACTTCCTCGTTGAGCTCGCCGCGGCTCAACAGCCGCACCGATTGGAAGCGCAGCCCTTCCTGGCGGAATTCGCGCGAGCCGACCTGCATGCTGCTCGGTACCGGACCGCCCACGTCGGTCCAGTGGGCCTTGACGGACACGAAGCCGGTCAGCCGGCCGTCCCAGAACACCGGCGCGGTCATCGCGACGTCGTTCAGATGATTACCGTTGCCTGTGTACGGATCGTTGTGGATGAAGATGTCGCCTTCGCGGAACGCGTCGAGGCCGCGATCCTGGATCGTCGCCTCGATCGGAAAGCCGAGGTGGCCCTGGAAGACCGGCAGTCCGATGCCCTGAGCGATCATCTGGACGTTCGCGTCGAAGATCGCGCACCCGAAGTCCAGGCTCTCGCTGATGATGTGGTTGTAGGCCGTCTTGATCATCGTCAGGCGCATCCGTTCGGCGGCCGCATTGAGCGCGGCGCGGATGACCTCGACGGTGATGGGATCGAGTGCCATGGCCTAGCCTGCGTCGACCTGGATCATGAGGCAGCCGTGCTCTTCGACCGAGAGCCGGTCGCCGACGTCGATGATCGTGGTCGTCCCCGGCTCCTCGATCGCGGCCGGCCCCTCGATCGTGTCGCCGGCCAGGAGGTCGCCGCGCTGGACCACGCGGTGCTCGACGAACTCGCCGGCCGCCACCGAGTAGATGTTTCGCGTCGTAAACGCGAGCCGGCTTTCGCCTCGTCGCGGCAAACGCGGCAGGCGCGGCCGCTCGATCGGAAATACGATCGCCAGCCGGAGGTTCAGCAGCTGCACGTCCACGTCTGATGCGGCGTAGCCGTACGCGCGTTCGTGCGCGTCGTCGAACTGCTTGCGCAGATCGCCCCAGTCGGCGAGATCGGTCACCGCGACGGTCACCGTGTGCTCCTGGCCGAGATAGCGCAAATCCACCGCGCGGTGTGTGACCGGCGCGCCCGCGCCGGGCAAGATCGAGGCGATCTCCGCCTGCATTTCGGCGAAGCGCGCCTCCGCCCACGCGGTGTCTGTCGCATCGAGCCGCTCGAGGACGGTGCGCACCAGGTCGTGCCGCAGGTCGGTGGCCAGCATGCCCCACGCCGAGAATGTCGACGGCGACGGTGGGATGACGACGCGCGGGATACCGAGCTCACGCGCGATCGACGCGACGTGCAGTGGCCCGCCGCCGCCGTAGGCGACCAGCGCGTAGTCACGCGGATCGAGGCCGCGCCCGGTGCTGATGCTGCGGACGGCAAGCGCCATCTTGACGTCGGCGAGCCGCACGACGCCGGCGGCGGCGCTGGCGTGCGACAGCCGGAGCTGCGGCGCCAGCCGCTCGTCGACCGCGCGCGCGGCGCCCGCGGCGTCCAGCGGCATGGTGCCGCCGAGAAAGCGCGAGCCGTCGATGCGACCGAGCACGACGTTCGCGTCGGTCACCGTCGGCTCGCCGCCGCCGAGGCCGTAGCAGACGGGACCGGGGGCGGCGCCCGCGCTCTGCGGTCCCAGCGCGAGCGCACCGCCGGAGTCGATCCACGCAATCGTCCCGCCGCCGGCGCTGACCTCTCGGATGTCGATCACCGGAATGCGCAACGGCCGGCCGTCGACGTGATACTCGTCGGTCGTCTGCACCATGCCGTTGTCGACGATGGCGCACTTCGCCGTCGTGCCGCCCATGTCGAAGGAAATCACGCGATCGAGCCGAAGGAGGCGCGCGAGGCTGGCGCAGCCGACTGCGCCTGCCGCGGGTCCCGACTCGAGCGTGTGCACGGCACGCTCGCGGGCGGCGGAGAGCGAGGAGGCGCCGCCGTTGGATTGGGTGATCAGCACGCTGCCGCGGAAGCCGCGCTCCGCCAGCTGTTGCTCGAACGTCGACAGATAACGGTCGACGATCGGCAGGACGTAGGCGTTCACAACCGTCGTGTTGGTGCGCTCGTACTCGCGCCATTCCCGGCTGAGCCGATGCGACACGGAGATCGCGACGCCCGGAAGCTCCTCCGCGACAATGGCCGCTGCACGCTGCTCGTGGGTCGGATCCAGATACGAGAAGAGAAACGTCACGGCGACCGACTCCACGCCATCGGCGGCCAGCGCACGCGCCGCCTCGCGCACCGCATTTTCGCTGAGCGGCACGAGCACCTCGCCGCGCGCCCCGATCCGCTCGGGCACCTCGCGGCGGCGGCCGCGCGGCACGAGCGGTGTTGGACGGCGATACAGCACGTCGTACATGCGCAGGAAGTTGCCGCGGCCGATCTCGAGGACGTCACGGAAGCCTTGCGTGGTGAGGAGTCCGGTACGCGCGCCCTTGCCCTCCAGCACGGCATTGATGCCGATCGTCGTGCCGTGGATCGTGAGCCGACAGTCGGCGAGATCGACGCCGGCCTGATCGACGCACGCCAGGACGCCGTCGATCAGCTGAGACGGAGTGCTGAGAGCCTTGGCGTTGACGACCGTTCCCGTTCCCTCGTCGAGCGCGACGAGGTCCGTGAACGTCCCACCGATATCGACGCCGATCCTGAGTGCCACCGCGCGGTCCTTTGGCGCGCGCAGTATACCCGAAGCCCCGCCGCGGCGCCGGAGGCGCAGGCCGACGAGAGATGCTTGCGCGGCGTTACGCCGCGGTCACGCCGCCGTCGACGGGAAGCGCTGCGCCGGTGATGAACGACGCTTCGTCGGACAGAAGGAACAGCGCCGCGTTGGCGATCTCCTCCGGCTTGCCGGTCCGGCCCAGCGGCACCGAGCCGTGGGCGCGCTTCTGCACGAGCTCTTCCGGATCGAGGCCGGCCGTCGACTTCTGATCCGGCCGTGCGACGAACACCCGCAGCATCGGCGTGTCGATCGGGCCGGGACACAGCGCGTTGACCCGGATCTTGTCCTTCGCGAGTCGAAGCGCCAGGCTCTTCACGAATCCGACGACGCCGAACTTGCACATCGAGTACACGGGGCTGAAACCGGAGCCGACGAGGCCCGACGTCGATGCGGTGAAAAGCAGGCTGCCGCCGCTGCGCGCGCGAATCTCGGGAATCGCCGCTTCGGTGGTGATCAACACCGTCCTGAGGTTCAGGTCGATCGCGAGATCGAACGCGCTCAGGTCGATGCCTTCGACGGCCGCCGGCCCCGGATGCCCGACGTGATTCCAGACGAAGTCGAGGCCCTTGAAGCGATTGACGGTGTCCCAGACGATTCGGCGTGAGTCTTCGTCGTTCGTGAGGTCCGCCACGATCCCGTGCGCGGTGCCGCCGGCGCTGGTGATCTCGTCCACGACCCGGCGCACGCCGGCCGCGTCCACGTCGACGACCGCCACCCGGGCTCCCTCACGCGCGAACCGAAGCGCGCCGGCGCGCCCCATACCCGATGCCGCGGCGGTCACGATCCCGATCTTGCTGTCCATGCGCATCTTCGTGGCCTCCTGGCGTAACGCTCTGGGACGTCGAGTCTAACGCGACGAGCCTTGCCGCCAGGGCGCCAATCGAGTCTACTCACGGACCGCAGCAGACCAGCATCAAGAGCAGCGCACCCGCACCAATAGGGAGCCCCCCATGAGGATTCTGAGTCTGCTCGTATCCGTCTGCCTGGTGACGACGCTGTGCGTCGCCGGCGTCGACGCGGTTCCCGCCAACTTCGAACTCGTCACGCTGTCCAACCGCGCCGATCTCGTCAGCGGCGGCGACGCGCTCGTCGAGGTGCGCGTGCCCATCAACGTGCCGCTGAAGAAGGTCACGCTGTGGCTCAATGGACACGAGGTGACGGGGGCGTTCCAGACCAACGAGGCGGCCCGAACGATGCGGGGCGTGCTGACGGGACTGGTGAACGGCGAAAACGAGTTCTTGGCTGACTCGAACGGCCAGGGAAACGGCCGTCCGAGGGCGACGCTCAGGATCATCAACCACCCGATCGGCGGCCCGGTGCTGCTGGGCTCGCAGACGCAGCCGTGGATCTGCGCAACCCCGACGCCGGTGCCCGCATCCGGCAACACGCCGGCGTCGAACGCGAGCGGGCTGACGACCTTCGCCGTCGACGCGCAATGCAACATCGCGACCGAGTACAAGCTGTTCTATCGCACGACGACCGCGGGCTGCTCGAACGGGCTGCCCGATCCGAGCCCACCCACGGCGCCGCCGGCGAACAACTGCTTCAAGCCATATAACCCCGCGAGTCCGCCGCCGCCCGATCTCGCCATGACGACCACCACGACCGGCCTGATGGTGCCGTACATCGTGAGGGTCGAGAGAGGAACCCTCAATCGCGGCATCTACGACATCGCAGTGCTGTTCGATCCAACCCACCCGTGGACCGCGCTAGCGCCGCAGCCGCAGTGGAACGGCAAGGTCGTCTACAGCTTCGGCGCGTCCACCGGACAGCCGCGGCTGCAGTTCCGCACCGAGCAGAACTGGGCCGATGACGCGGCGCTGTCGCGCGGCTTCATGGTGGTGGACAACAGCCTCACGGATTCGCTGTTCAACTCGAACCGCGTGCTCGTGTCCGAGACGGTGATGATGATGAAGGAGCACATCGTCGACACCTACGGGGAAATCCTCTACACGATGGGCAACGGCTGTTCGGGCGGATCGATCCAGCAGAACACCACCGCCTCGATCTTCCCGGGGCTGCTCGATGGTATCCAGCCCAGCTGCGACTACCCGGACTCGATCACGACGGGACTCGAGGTCACCGATTGCGTGCTGCTGGTGAACTTCTACGCCAGTGCCGACTGGCTCAACTTGATGGGCGGCCTGACGCAGGCCCAGATCAACGCGAAGAAGACGGCGATCAACGGCCACCTCGACCAGCTGGGCTGCCAGTCGTGGAACAACTCGTTCGGCTTCAACAACAAGCCCGGCAACTATGTGCCGATCAACGTGATCGATCAGAATACGGGCGCCATCGCGCCTCAGGGCGCGCCCCGCAACAATTGCCGGCTGCCCGCCGCGCTCGTCTACGATCCGGCGACCAATCCGAACGGCACGCGGTGCGGCGACCCCGATCTCGCCACCGCGGTGTGGGGCACGACCGCCGGCATCCCTGCTGGCAGCATGCGCGCCCGGCAGACAGGCGATAACGTCGGCATCCAGTACGGCCTGAAGGCGCTCTTCGCGGGATCGATCACACCCGAGGAGTTCGTGACGCTGAATGAGAAAATCGGCGGCTTCGACGCCGATTCGAACCGGCGGCCCACCCGAAGCACGGCCGACCTGCCTGCGCTCGACATCGCCTACCGCGCCGGCATTGTCGCCAGCGGCGAGCACCTCGGCAAGCTGCCGATCATCGACTCGCGCGGCTACGACGAACAGGGCATCCATTACATCTGGCGCAGCTTCGCCGAGCGTGCGCGCATCGATGCCGACAATGGTGGCAATCACGGAAACCAGGTGATGTGGCGTTACGGCACTGGCCTGTTGCCCGCCACCGCTGCGCAGGTCGCCGCGGTGACGCTCAACTCGTTCCTGACCATGGACACCTGGCTGTCGAATCTGACCGTGAGCGCCCCGAAGGAGACGCTCAACTCGGTGCGCACCCAGGACGAGGTCATTGCGGCCAAGCCGGCGGCGGCGCACGATCTCTGCTTTTTGACCGGCGACACGAACTTTACGACCCCGATCACCGACTTCGCGGTGTGCGATGCCGACCCGCGGCTCATGAAACACTCATCGCCCCGCCAGGTCGCGGGCGGGCCGCTCGCGGAAAACATCCTGAAGTGCCAGCTGAAACCGCTCAATCCGGCCGACTATCTTCCAGTGGTGTTCTCGGCCAACCAGTGGACGCGCCTGGAAGCGACGTTCGCGACCGGCGTGTGCGACTGGAGCCGGCCCGGCGTCGGCCAGCAGCCAGCAGCTTCGCCGCTCGACTTCGCCCACGGCCCCGGTGGCGTGCCGCTGGCGCCGGCGCCGGTGTCGGAGCGGTGAGGCACCGAGCGTTTCGTCACTGACGGGCGGGTTTTCAGGACGATCTCGCGGCGGTCACTCAGACCGCCGCGAACGTCCCCCCG